>Ga0268280_1001959_pt1 | contig 12779 bp, 13 predicted proteins | sample saktaG_9_FD_190139 | JGI IMG/M metagenome (GOLD analysis project Ga0268280, IMG submission 190139) | Saline water microbial communities from Sakinaw Lake, British Columbia, Canada - sak_2011_5_24_40m | ecosystem: Environmental > Aquatic > Non-marine Saline and Alkaline > Saline ...
ATCCGCGCATTATCAGCGATACACACTTTACCCGCCTGGAGGGATTACTTAACGGCGGCACCCCGGTTACGGGCGGTGAGCGTGACCGGGGTGAGCGCTATATAGCCCCCACCATCCTTACCGGGGTTGCACCCGACGCTCCTGTCATGCAGGATGAAATTTTCGGACCTATCCTGCCGGTAGTGACCTATGCAACCCTCGATGAAGCGCTCGCTGTGGTGCGTAATGGCCATGAGCCGCTTGCCGTTTATCTCTTCTCATCAAGCTCACCAACCAGGAAACAAGTGCTTGATGCAACCCGTTCAGGAGGATTCTGCAGCAACGATCTGCTTTTTCAATCGGCAGTCCATGGTTTACCTTTCGGAGGTGTCGGACAGAGCGGCTTCGGGCGTTATCACGGCAGGGCAGGTTATGAAGCGTTTTCTTTTTCCAGAAGCGTCTTTCATCGATCGGTGTTTCCTGACCCTGATCTGCGTTATCCTCCTTACGGAAGCAGAAAGTTTAAGCTTCTCAAAAGCCTCGTCACTCTTTTTCATTAATAACGGCACTATCCCGGAAATCGGTCGGGAAAACCATTAACAATTGAGCAGTATGAAAAAAACAGGTCTTGCACTCGGTGGAGGAGCAGTTCTCGGCGCCGCTCATGTCGGAATTCTCAGGGCACTGACTGAATTGCATATCACGGTCTCGATGGTCAGCGGTACCAGTATCGGTGCTTTTATTGCAGCGCTTTATGCTTTCGGCAAAAGCTGGCAGGAGATTCGAGATATCGCTTTGGGTCTCGACTGGCTTGATATGTCAGGTCCGGTGCTTTCGCAGTACGGTCTTCTGTCAAACAGAAAATTCGGCGCTCTTGTCACGGAACTGCTCGGAGAGAAAGATATCAGGGATTCTCTGATACCGCTGTCAATGGTTGCGACTGATATCGGAAAAGGCCGCAAAGTTGTCTTTTCCGAAGGAAATGTAGCTGCCGCAGTGATGGCAAGCAGCTGTATTCCGGGGATTTTCAGGCCTGTTGAATGTTCGGGTGCGCTGCTTGTTGACGGTATGCTTATGGAAAACGTTCCGGTCTCTCCTCTGCTCGAAAACGGGGCCGAACCGGTCATCTGTGTTGATCTCCTTGCCTGCCATGAATTCAAAAAGCCTGATAATATTATCGGACTTCTGCTGAACGCTTTCTACAGTGCGATCACCAATACGACAGCCCTGCAGGTGGCAACGGCTGATTTATGTATTTCACCTGATCTTTCGAGGTTCAGCCTGATCAATACCGGTCAGATTCCCGCTATTATGGAGGCCGGGTATCTGGCGGCTCTTCCCGTATTGAAAGCGTGGGATGAAGGTGAGCGGTTTGCGTATTCTCAAGCGGTACCGAAACATTGTTGAAAGGTTATCGAAAATCTTAAATCTCCGTTTTAATAACGTTTTGTTCTGCATGCATGCTGCATTGTCGTGCAGCCGGAGTGATATCATAGCCCTGATGCTGCGGTATTTTCATTCTTATCTTTGCTGGTAAAGGGTATCTTGAGTTTAAGATTGAAAAAAGCGGGGTGATTACCTTACAGTCCGGATCGGGCGCACTGGTCAGGATTTCATCTGCAGTAATGCTGATGCTCAATACCGATACTTTTGCCGGGGATTCCGAAATAGAAAACGGTATTGAAATAAAAGGGACAGGGATATCGACAGCCACAATATCCTGTCTGGTTTCAGGCGTGATTTCTGACAGCCGGATGACTGGCTTTGCTTTTGGATTTTTTTTACCGAAATTGAATCAGTGATTTCCTCTTTTGCAACATTAACTTTCTTCCCCTATGAAAAAAAGACGTGCGTTCTGGATGCTGGCCTTTTTTTCAGGCCTTCTTTTTACTGTTTTTGCAGCTTCCGGTGTTTCGCTTGCAGAGCCTTTCCGTGGTCCGTTGAGGGTTCAGCAAAGGCCTCCCTTCAGACTACTGCCTGATCTGGATGTTGAAAATATCAGACTGAACAGCGACTGCAATGTTGTCGTGAAAATCCGCAATAACGGACCGGGCAGACTTCCTGATGATGTATGGAATGTCCATACACCCCAGAGTGCCAGCGTCTACCTTACCATAGACGGACGGAAGTGGGGTGGTGAGACAATATGGTCATTTGATCCTTCAAGGGCTCTTCAGAACCCCGGCGGGACAGCTAAATTTATCAGCAATCTCAAGGTGTCCGGTAACGCGGTTATCAAGGCCGAGATCGATCTCTGGAATGTCGTTGCCGAGCGCAACGAAGCCAATAATACATCAACAAAAACGCTTGTTTGCGGAAGCGGTTCCGGCCCCGCATCCGGTGATCTTGATGTGAAGATATTCGGCTGTCCGATCTCTGCGAGACCCGGTCAGGATCTCGGTTCGTCCTTAAAGGTGAATGCAAAAAGCACATTCGGGGGATCTCTTTCCAACGTTGCCGTTGATCTTGTGCTGACCTCAGCTCCGGTATATGCTTCACCCGCCCCTTATGCGGTCTACTCTGCCAACTATTCCAGCGGTGTGCTTCTGAAAGGCGGAAGGGAGCATGAATCGTTTGGCGGCCCCGGTGTTGTGACGGTCAAGCTGAACGGCAGCAACACGATACCGGCGGATACACCTCCAGGAGATTATTACCTCGGAGCTGTCGTCGATGCAGGAAACAACGTTCCGGAAATCAATGAGAGCAATAATGCGTCGTTCTGCAAAATCAGGGTACGGCCGGCTTTCGGGTTCTTTCCTCCCTTGAGGATTCCTCCGATCAGAGAATTCATTCCGCCGGTCACAGAGGACTGCATTGCATTCAATCCGAACACTATCGAGGTCAGGCAGATCGGCGGCAGCTGGAAGATCGTTGACGGCAGTCACTGGATGTTTGATTTCGGCGCAAACAAGGCTGAAGCTGATCAGACGTTCAACATTATCCGTCATTACGGGATGAACAGCATCTGCTATGTCGGCCGGCCTGATCCTTCGTTTACCTATCTGCTTGTTTCAGGCAGTGCTCCTGCCGGTGGTTTTCCAGGCGGGGACTGTATCGGGTTCAATCCGGCAACTATCGAAGTGAAAGAGATTGGCGGCAGATGGAAAATTGTCGATGGTGATCAATGGATGTTTGATTTCGCATCGAATAAAGCAGAAGCGGTCACGGCTTTCAACATCATTAAAAAATACGGCTTCCGTTATTCCTGTTTTGTAGGTCGGCCTGACCCGAGTTTTATTTATATGAGAAAATAGTGCATGATACTGATTACGCGCACCTCTGAAAATTGTCTGTTACGGTTTTGAGGAGAGAGCAGGTTTTTAGAGGTGCCCGTCAGTTTCACATTTCTGTTTCTCCATGCCGTCCGGACGAAGAGCATGACGGAGGTTTGTCTCAGCGTCTTACTATTAAACGCCATAAACAGGGAGGTGTGCAATGCCTATCCGCAGATTGAGGGAGTATCTCGACAGCCACGGTGTCAGGTATTTTGTGGTCAGTCATTCTCCTGCTTATACGGCGCAGGAGATAGCTGCGGCGGCCCATGTCCCCGGAAAAGAACTGGCTAAAACTGTTATCGTCAATATTGCGGGCAAAATGGCTATGGTGGTTCTGCCTGCTTCACGTCAGCTTGATTTTGAGCTTTTGCGTGAACTGACGGGAACAAGGGAGGTAGAGCTTGCCGGCGAGCAGGAATTTGCCGGATTGTTTCCTGAATGCGAGATAGGTGCCATGCCCCCTTTCGGCAATCTTTACGGGATGGACGTCTATGTATCGGAAGAACTTGAAGATGATGATGAAATAGCTTTCAATGCGGGAGCTCATACAGAACTGCTGCGCCTTTCTTTCGAGAATTACAGGAATCTCGTTCATCCTAAAGTCGCAAGGCTCTCTCTGGCTGTCAAGTGATTGAGACGGATATGATGGATTTTTCGGGGGAAATGTTACCTTTGGTTCATGCATGGTTTTGGTACCCTTGAGCGGGTTCATGAGATCGGCAGCCAGAAAACTGAATCGGTATTGTTCGCCTCTTATGAAGATTGCCTTATACGCGGGGACTTATGTCAGGGACAAGGACGGTGCGGTAAAATCCATCTATCAGCTGGTTTCTTCATTCAGGAAAAACGGTCACCAGGTAGCTGTCTGGTCTCCTGACGTTTCAAACAACGACAACCATAACGGGTTACCTGTTCACAGAATGCCTTCTGTGCCCATACCGCTTTATCCTGACTATAAGCTTGGCTTTTTCAGGGCTGAAACGCGCAGGCAGCTTGATGCGTTTGGTGCCGATATTGTGCATATTTCGACACCTGACATTATCGGAAGAGAGTTTCTTCTCTATGCCAGAAAAAAATCCATTCCTGTTGTTTCCGCCTTTCACACGGATTTCCCGTCATATCTCAGTTATTATCGGCTCGGTTTTGCCGAGGGACTTGTCTGGCAGTATCTGACCTGGTTTTACAACAGCTGTGATATTGTTCTGGCCCCGAATGAGTGTGTCCGCCGGAAACTTGAGGATAAGAAGATCAGAAACGTTGAGATCTGGTCGAGGGGAATAGACAGGGAGCTTTTTGATCCATTCCGACGTTCCGAACAGCTTCGTTCTACATGGAATGCTGCAGGCAGGAGTGTTTTTGTTTATGCAGGACGTTTTGTGCCCTACAAGGATATCGAAGTTGTCATGCAGGTTTATGACCGGTTTGTCCGTGATGGGCATGCTGAGAAGGTGAGATTTGTGATGATCGGTTCCGGGCCTGCCGAAGAGGAAATGAAGCGCAGGATGCCGGAAGCGGTGTTTACCGGCTATCTTACCGGAATCGAGCTGCCGGTGGCTTACGCAAGCGGAGATATTTTTCTTTTTCCTTCAATAACGGAGGCTTTCTGCAATGTTGCGCTTGAAGCCCTTGCTTCAGGACTGCCTGCTGTGGTTTCGGATGAGGGCGGGTGCCGGGATATTGTTGAGAGGTCGGGAGCAGGGTTTGTTGCCCGGGCGGGAGATGTAGAAGATTTTTATGGTAAATGCCTCGAACTGCTGGGCAATTCCAGCCGGCATATGGAACTGAGAGCCCTGGGCCTCGCTTATGCAGAAGCTCAGTCATGGACAGCAGTCAATGGAGTTGTGATTGATCGCTACCAGTCTTTAGTCAGCCGTTCAGCGGCCGGTGCGGCATCATGCTGCACCCCGTGAACGAACCATTAATCCATCAGCGCATCATGAACACCAATCGTAATACGGAAGCATTCATTCTGGGCATTCTGCTCAGTATAGGCCTCATCGTCATGGGCTATCTGTTTTCATCGGGAATTACACAATTTAAATCTCTTGACAGGACGGTCTCCGTGAAGGGGCTCTCGGAAAGAGATGTGCCTGCTGATATTGCGATCTGGCCTATCAAGTTCGAGGTGGCGTCTGACGAACTTCCGGCACTTGTTACGGCCATCGAAGAGAAAAACAGGGTGGTTCTTGATTTTCTCCGTTCAAAAGGATTCGATGAAAAGGATATTTCGGTGTCGGCACCTGCAATCACTGACCGTCAGATACAGGGAAACGGTGATGCAAGCCGGTTCACTTTCAGATATGCAGGAAGTTCAACGGTGAGTGTCTATACGAAAGATGTTGACAGGGTAAGAAATACCGTTACAAAACTGGTTGAACTCGGCAAAACGGGAGTTGCGGTTACAGGAGAAAATTACGACTCAAAAACCGAATTTCTTTTTACCGGCCTCAATGCCATAAAACCATCCATGATTGAAGAGGCAACCAATAATGCAAGGGTGGTGGCCCAGAAATTTGCCGGTGATTCAAAAAGCAGGCTTGGGAAGATCAAGTCGGCAAGTCAGGGGCAGTTTGCCATCGAGGACAGGGACAGCAATACTCCTTATATTAAAAAAGTCCGGGTTGTCTCAACGCTGGAGTATTATCTCTCTGATTGACCTTTTTCCGGCATCAGACGTTTCCGTTTTATTCTGCGCCGCCCAGGCCGGGGCCTTTACAATGCTTCCTGCTGTTGGGAATGAATTGTTCCCCCGTTTCCGTATTGCATGGAAATATTACCCCTGAACGTATTCGAATCCGCTTTAACCTTTCTTCGTCCGGCATGCAGAGCCGTTTACATGGGTTTCTGCCCGCTACCCCACGAAGAGAACAGGAATAACAGAGGTTTCCAAAGATGATTCCGTGTACTGCCGCGGGATTTAACAGCTGATATTTCTGGTTTTATAGAAAGAGTTCAGGTTGCAAGGCCTGCTTCGGTGCTGATTTTTTTAAAAATAATACTTACAGTGGATTATGAACGCAGGGTTTATCGGTCTCGGGAAAATGGGCTTCAATATGGCACAGCACCTGCTGGAATGCGGCCATGATCTTGTCGTCTATGATCTGGCTGATGAGGCAGTTGCGGCTCTTGCCGAAAAAGGTGCTGCCGCCTCGGGCTCCATTAAGGAGCTTGCAGGCATGCTCGTCTCTCCCCGTCTTATATGGCTGATGGTGCCGGCAGGTGATGCGGTCGATATAACGATTGAGACGCTTATCCCTCTGCTTGACAGGGGTGACATAATTGTTGACGGAGGCAATTCACATTATGTCGATTCCCGAAAAAGGGCGCTGCAGCTCAATGAACAGGGGATTTATTTTCTTGATGCGGGAACCAGCGGAGGGCTTGAAGGGGCGAGGCACGGTGCCTGTATGATGGTCGGCGGTGAGAAAACGGCTTTTGATCTGATCGAACCGTTGTTGAAGGACCTCTCTTTGGAAAACGGTTACGGCTATATGGGGGCGTCCGGTTCAGGTCATTTTGCCAAAATGGTCCACAACGGGATTGAATATGGTATGATGCAGGCAATCGGAGAAGGATTTGCTCTGCTTGAGTCCAGCGGTTATGATTTTAATCTTGAAGAGGTTTCGCAGGTATGGGCGCATGGTTCGGTAATCCGTGGATGGCTGATGGAGCTTGCTGCAAGTGCATTTCAGAAAGATCCGAAGCTCGGTTATCTCAGCGGTCGTGTTGCCGATTCAGGAGAGGGCCGCTGGACTGTTGAGGCTGCTCTTGAACATGGGGTATCGATTCCGGTCATTGCCGCATCTCTTTTCAGCCGCTACCGGTCCCGTTCAGAAGAGAATTTATCCGACAGGGTTGTCGCAGCGCTGCGTCATGAGTTCGGAGGACACGCGTTCACTGCAAAACCATAAGCCGTCACCATCTCATGCAGACGAAACCTGAACAGTGCACCATTGTTATTTTCGGCGCCAACAGCGATCTGGCCACACGAAAGCTCTTTCCTTCTCTCTTTGAACTTGCCCTGTGGGGTAATCTGCCCGAGGAGTACCGCATCATTGGCGTCGGACGTGCCGCTCTTTCCCATGAGGAGTTCCGTGTTCTGATGCATGAAAGGCTGGCGGCACTCTTTCCGGCTGCAGTTCCGGATGAAGGCGTTTGTAAAGAGTTTTTTCTCAGGTTATTCTATGTAAAACTCGACCTTGAGGATGCCGGCGGCTACTTCATGCTGCAACGGGAGATTATGGGAGCCGACGGAGATTGTCCTGTATGCAGCCATCTGCTTTTTTATCTCTCCACACCGCCCGCCCTTGCCCCTGTTATTGTCAGAAATCTTGATCTTGCAGGACTTGGAGGGAAAAAAGCTGCGGAAGGGGGATGGAGGAAAATCATTGTTGAAAAGCCCTACGGAAGTAACCTGCAGACAGCCCGTGAACTGAATACTGTTATAGGGGAGGTGTTCAGTGAAGAACGGATATTCCGTATCGATCACTATCTCGGCAAAGAGACGGTACAGAACATTCTGGTTTTCCGGTTTTCAAACGGAATATTCGAGCCGTTATGGACAAGGCACTACATTGCCAACGTTGCGATTACCATAACGGAGGATTTCGGCATAAGGGATCGCGGAGCTTTTTATGAAGAGGCAGGCCTGCTTCGGGACATTCTGCAGAATCACGCGCTTCAGCTTCTTGCTGCTGTTGCCATGGAACCTCCGGTTGATTTTTCAGCGGATTGTGTTCGAGATGAAAAAGCCAAGGTGCTCCGTTCGATCCGTCCGTTTACTTCCGTCAATGCCTGCGATTCGATAGTTCTCGGCCAGTACGAAGGGTATCGCGCTGAAAAAAACGTTGCACCGGATTCAATGGTCGAGACTTTTGCGGCAGTTAAATTTTTTGTTGACAACTGGCGATGGAAAGATGTTCCCTTTTTCATCAAGGCAGGCAAGAACCTTGCCGAAACGGTGACTGAAATAGTCATTACCTTCAAGTGTCCTCCCCAGAACTATTTCGGGCCGGCCGAAAGCTGCAGCTATACTGCCAATCAGGTCATTCTCCGCATTCAGCCGGAAGAAACAATTGCCCTGAGGTTCGGGGCGAAACGTCCCGGTGAAGCAGTGATTACCGATCCTGTCTATATGAAATTCGACTACAAAACTTCATTTACCGAGGCCGGTATGACCCCCTACCACCGGCTTTTGCTTGACGCCATGGCCGGAGAACAGATGAACTTTATCCGTCAGGACAGTGTCGAATATTCATGGACTATTGTTGATGCCATGAGGGAGGTTGTTCAGGGAGTTCTCCCCGAGCCCTATGAGGTTCATTCCCGTGGCCCGGAATCGGCTGAGAGGATCTACGGTTGAGCGGTAAACCAGAAGAGTTTTCCATTGCAGGGCTTTACGAGGCCTGCGGGCACTTTTTTTTCTTTTCCGAGAAATATTTTTTCCGCCAGATCGGCCTTTTTCTTTCCAGTGGTAAAAAAGAGGATATTCCTTGCATGATTGATGGCCGGCAGGGTCAGGGTGATCCGTTTTCCCGGCGGTATTGCGTGCGGTGCGTCAACAGCCATAACCCACCTGCCGGTTTCCTGAAGTGCTGCAGGATTATCGGCAAAGAGTGATGCCGTGTGGCCGTCTTCGCCGAGGCCGAGCAGAACAAGGTCGAAAACCGGAAACCGCTCTGTATTATCCCTTTTTCCAGTTGAGAAAAAATCCCTGAGTAATGCTTCGTATTCTGCTGCAGCCTGTTCGGCGGGCTGCTTTTCTGCCGGTATTCTGAAGATACGGCTCATGACAGGGCCGACCTGTGAAAAGAGGGTTTCCGCTGCCATTCTGTAATTACTGTCAGGATGGCTGAAAGGAACACACCGTTCATCTCCCCAGAAAATCCAGGTATCTTTCCATGGTATTTGCGGGTTTCCTTTCAGGACCTGTTCTTCATTTCCGGAAAGTTGAAGGGCAAGCAGCCGGTAGAGCCCACGGGGGGAGTTGCCGCCTGCAAGCACCAGCGAAAACCTTCCGCGGCTGGCAACGGCAAGGTTTGCTTCGGCAATGATGAGTGTCGCGGCATGTTTCGTCATTGCCTCTTCAGTGCCGCTGTAATGGAATATTTCTTTGGCCGTGTTCATAAGCCGGTATTGTTTTTCTGAAGTATGATGCCAGTATACGAACCGGCGGGGTATATAGGAAAGGTTTTTCCGCCATGATTCCGCTTGCTTCAGCGTGGCAGTTGCGTAACTTGCAATGTTATTTTCCGATAACCTTTGTTTCAGCGGAAACAGGATTGCTATGTATGCCACTTCATGACGGCTATGGTGTGCTCGTCGGCGCCATGCAGAATTATTACTGCGATCATGCACTCAGCGACAGGGAGTACTACCACTGCACGATCAAGGTCCGCGCAGCAGGAAGAGTGTTTCGCTGTCCGGTAGACCTTGACAGCAAGAGGGATGCAGACGGAATGCATTGGCGGGTGGCAGAGCTGGCTCCCGGTGCTTTTGAGCAGATACTGCATCTCCGTGATGGCTGGCATCCGCTGTATTCCGAACCCGGTTCGGGGGCACTCGATTACTACCGCAGTGCGGAGCTTCAGCCTACCGGCGAGTGTAGAGAGGCATTGCATCATTCCGGAATTACCCGATTTTCAGAGGACGACGAAACGTGCCTTTCATGGAATTATGGGACAGGGTCTGCTGCCTTCAGAGACCTTGAGCCTCTTCTGAAGCACTCCCGCAAGCTCTTTATATTCGGAGAACCATTCAGGACCGGATACGGAGTGCACAATATTCATCAGAACCAGGGGGACCCTCCCCTGAGCCGCTGGTACCCGGAAAACGGTATCTGGCAGGATGGAGCGGTCATTGCACTGCGGCGGGACAAGAGTGTTGCGGCGTTTTTATGCAAATTCAAAACCCAGAGTTTTTTTCCGAAAGCTGATGTTGCGGATGTAACGTCTTAACGGGAACCATTGCGGCTTCAAACGACTCCTATACCTGAACAGAGAAAACCATTGTCGGTTTCCGGCTGCAATGCGTTTATTTTTTTTAATGCATTTTCTGATTTCGGTTGGCGTATATGGATATCGTATGTAAATTATGTAAACAACATCAAAAAATTACACGAGCCGTCTATGGATAAGTGATCCCTCGTGGTTTCTGGAAATGTGTCATTTCTCCTGTGTATGCGCTTGTCCTAAAATGATAATCTTATAAGAGAGGGGAGGAGTCATGCCGCCATTTGATTACGGTCAGAAAGTCGATCCTCAGTTATTCGACAAACAGCTCAATGCTTCCGTCACCATCAATATCCAGGAGTATATCGGAAAGGGCTGGGAAATGTTCAAGGAGCACATCGGTGAGTTTGTAGGCTTTACGCTTCTGATTTTTGCCCTATCAGTATTAAGTTCGAAGATGGCCTTTACCGGCTCCCTGGTTTTTTCCGCAGTTGCCGCTCCTTTCTATGCCGGTTACAGTATTGCAGCTTTCAGGCTCTCAAGCGGAAAGCCGTTCGAGTTCGGAGACTTTTTCAAGGGGTTCAACTATTTCCTTCCTCTTTTCCTCGCCGGTCTGGCAGGAGGCCTTCTGGTCACCATTCCGGTTACCTCCTGTGCCGCAGCTATTGCCTACAAGGAGATCATGGGTTTTTACTCGGAAGAGTGGTAAATCAAAAAAAGGAGAGAGAATCATGGATAGCCATAGTTTTTTTGGAAAGCTGTTTGACTTTTCATTCAAGGAGTTCATTACCCTGCAGATCATAAAGTATCTGTATGTGGCAGGAATTATTTTTGCGGGTATTTCAGCTGGAGGCATGCTTATTGGAGGATTTGCGGCTTTCCAGTATGACGCAGGCAGGGGAATTCTCACCATTCTGCTTTCACCGGTTGTTTTTATTCTTTTGACACTGTCGGCAAGGCTGGTGCTTGAAGCTCTTGTGGCAACATTCCGTATCGCCGAGAATACAACAAAGCTGGTTGAGCAGGGTGAGCACAAATCGGTGTGATGATGGTCATCAGCGCATTAAAAAGCCAATTACTTGATTTTCAGTGTCTTAATTCAACCTCTTAAAGGAGAAACATATGTCAGAAAATACATCACGTGATGAAAACAAGGGTTCTGAGCAGAAGGCTCAGGCAAAGTCGGATGTGAAGGGAGTATTGTCTCAGCTTGAGGCACTGCTTGACGAGTATATGGTGAATAAAGCGCCATTTGCTCTGCCGAAAGAAGTCAAAGAGTTTATTGTTAATGTTTCGCCATATCTGGTGATTATTTTTGCGCTTCTCGCGTTGCCGCTTATTTTTGCAGCTTTGGGTCTCACCGCCATTCTTTCTCCGTTTGCAATGTTGGGAGGATATGGATACGGCTACGGTTTTTCATGGGGATTTTTTGCAATTATCGGGCTCGCCAGTGCGGTTATTACGATGATCCTGGAAATTATTGCCGTGCCCGGATTATTCAAACGCACCAGAGGCGCCTGGACGCTGCTTTTTTATGCAAGCATTGTCAGTCTGATTGGAAGTATTCTTTCTCTCAGCGGTATTATCGGTGGAATCATCGGAGCAATTATCGGCTGGTACATTTTGTTCCAGGTGAAAGAGTTATACAGTAATTGACAACCACCGTCAGCTCTTCAAACAACAAACAGGAATAAAACCTGTTTGTTGTTTTTCTGAAAAGCAAGCAGGGGTTGACTCTGACAGAAAAATTATGAAAATGCAGTAACCGTGATGGATAAATGAAAAAGTTATCAATGAAAACGAAGCTGTTTTTTTTCAGTGTCCGGTGTTTTGTTTTACTGACAGTCCTTTTTCTGCCTGTTTCTGTTCGTGCCGAAGAGAGCCAGGTAGCGGTTTCGGCATCGGGAACGGTTTCGGTAAAGCCCGATATGGCGGAGTTCGGTGTTGTGGTGAAATCTGATGCAAAAACTGCTGACAGGGCTGCTGCCGAAACGGCTGAGAAGTACCGCACTGTGCAGAGCGCGCTGAGAGGTGCAGGTATTCCGCCTGACGATGCTCCTACGGCAGCCTATACGGTCTCTCCCCGCTGGGAGTGGGATGAGTCGCTGGGGAAGAGTATTTTGAAAGGCTACAGCGCGCGCCACACCATCATGGTTAAAGTGCGGACTCTCGGGACAATCGGGCGGGCAATCGATGCCGTGGTGCAGTCCGGGGCGGATGAGGTACAGAGCGTCACGTTTCAATCGAGCCGCTACGATGCGCTTCGTCAGCAGGCACTTGCCGCTGCTGTTGACAATGCCCGCAGGGATGCCGCAATCATGGCAAGAGCCGCCGGTGGACGTCTCGGTCAGTTGATCGAGGTCAGCGTCGGCCAGCCTGTCTACAGAGAGCGCCCTGCCATGGATTTTATGGCAATGAAGGCGGCTCCTGCGGCTCCTCCTCCGACCGAAATAGCTCCGGGTGATCAGGATATCATCGTTTCCGTCAGTTCACGCTGGCGTTTTGTCTCCTCTCCTGCCCGAATGAGTGAAGGTTCGCCGTCAAAGTAATACGGGGGCGAGGACGTTGAAAAAAA
>Ga0268280_1001960_pt1 | contig 12779 bp, 13 predicted proteins | sample saktaG_9_FD_190139 | JGI IMG/M metagenome (GOLD analysis project Ga0268280, IMG submission 190139) | Saline water microbial communities from Sakinaw Lake, British Columbia, Canada - sak_2011_5_24_40m | ecosystem: Environmental > Aquatic > Non-marine Saline and Alkaline > Saline ...
AATAGCTATCTCATCTAATTCAATGTATTATACCATACTTTTCACTAAAAAGCAAGTTTTATTTCATAATTAGTCAAATGCATATATGGGCTATACTTGCTGCTGAGCGTAGCCAACATAATTGGTTCTCCTTTCGGTATATTTGACTATTTACCTACACAAGATACTATAAAAAGTAAAAGGCACCGGCTATATGCTAACCAGTGCCTCTCTTGACTTGCGGGCAATCCTCTTACTTAGGTCTAATACTTCAATTTCGCACAAGTCTTTGATATCACAAGAGTTAAAAATACTTGAGTAAAGTTGGTGGTGAGGGAAGGATTCGAACCTTCGAAGGCTTGCGCCGTCAGATTTACAGTCTGATCCATTTGACCGCTTTGGTACCTCACCGAAAACTGAGTTAAATGATTCTCTTGTTAACAATTTAAGGTTAACTAAATTGGAGCTAGCAGAGGGGATCGAACCCCCGACCTATAGTTTACAAAACTATTGCTCTACCAGCTGAGCTATGCTAGCGTCTTTAAAACATCCGGAAGTCTATTTAAAAGATCAGTTGCAAGAAGAGAAAGGACGCCCTTCTCCTTCACCGCTATATCGCCCGCCAAGCCGTGAAAATATACGCCCAGTATGGAAGCGGTAAAAAGATCCAGCCCCTGCGCGGTGAAACCCGCTATCATGCCGGTCAGAACATCCCCAGTTCCGCCCGTGGCCATCCCTGGATTGCCGGTCTGGTTCTCATATACATCTCCGTTAGGCGAGGCTACAACCGTCCTGGCGCCCTTTAAAACCAGGATGGTATTATACTCACGCGAGAACTCCAGCGCAATATTTTTTCTGTTATCCTGTATATCCGCGATATCCTTTCCGGTCAGCCGAGACATCTCGCCGGGATGAGGTGTTAACACCAGTGGAGATTTTGCATTCTTCAATATATCCAGATGCCCGACTATAGCGTTTATACCGTCGGCATCCAGCACTATGGGCTTATTAAGTTTTGATATTAGATTTCTGACAAGATGGGCCGTCTCTTTATTCTGCGATATACCGGGGCCTATGGCAGCTATATTGACCTTCTCCGCGAATATTAAAAGTTCTTTTTCCGCGAGTAAGCTTAAAGAAAAAACGCTCGTTTCAAAAAATGGTCTTACCATGGCCTCATTAAGTTTGGCGGCCATTATATCGTATATGCTCCGGCCTACGGCTAGTGTTACGAGGCCCGCTCCGGAAAGTACCGCTGACTGGCTTGTGAAATACGCGGCTCCCGTATATCCGGCCGAACCGGCTATCACAAGCGCATGCCCGAAGTCACCCTTATGGGCGTCGGGTTTTCTTTTTGGGAATTTTCTTATCGCGTCGTTTATCGCTATATTCATTTTTTCTTCCTAAGCAGTATGACATTCGCTATGGCGTAGTTCTTTGAATGCGACATGCTCACCATTATCTCATCTATATTCTTTCGCTTCTTAAGCTTGAGAGCGTCGCCGCGAAATTCTATCATCGGCTTTCCTTCATCGTTATTAAGGATCTCAATGTCGGTCCATTTTATCGGGAATTTCCTCGGCTCGCCGAACGCCTTTACGACCGCCTCCTTTGCGGCGAATCTCGCCGCGAAATGCTGATGAGCGAACCTGCGCGCTCCGGCATAATCGGCTTCGCGCTTCGTGAATATTTTCGAGAGAAAATTATCTCCCCACTTCTCTATGGCCTCCCGCATCCTGAAGACCTCGACTATATCCACTCCGGTGCCGGCGATCATCTTATCCTTTCGATCATCTCTTCGACTGCCGATCTTATTCCCGTAAATACGGCGCGCGATACTATTGAGTGTCCTATATTAAGCTCATTCATTCCGTCTATCGCCGCAACATCGGCGACGTTATCATAATCAAGACCGTGGCCGGCGTTAACCTCGAGGCCGAGAGAAACTCCAAAGCTGACCGAGTCCTTTAATATATCCAGTTCTCTCTTTCGTGAGGCTTTAGTCTTCGCGTTAGCGTATCTGCCAGTGTGGATCTCAATGATATCTGCCCCCGACAGGCGCGAAGCCTCTATCTGCTTTTTATCCGGATTTATAAAAAGGCTTACATCTATGCCTTTTGACTTTAATTTCGATAGGACGGCTTTTACGCGCGCAAAATTCTTCTTTACGTCGAGTCCGCCCTCCGTTGTGATCTCCTGCCTTCTCTCCGGGACTAGCGTGGCCTGGTCGGGTTTTATCCTGCACGCGAAATCTACAATATCCTTAGCCACCGACATCTCAAGATTCAGTCTGGTCTTTATAATTTTTTTAAGCGCCAAAACATCCGCATCTTTTATGTGCCGCCTATCCTCGCGCAGATGGCACACTATCGAATCGCATCCGGCTTTTTCCGAAAGGCGCGCAGCATCCGAGGGGTTCGGCACTGACGCTTTTCTTGCTTCTCTTAAAGTGGCGACGTGATCTATATTTACTCCGAGTTTAATCATATATTATTGCGCGGTCCTGTCATCCACGATCACAGTAGCCTGCACAAACGTCTCTTCGAGATATACCCCCGGCGATATGGAATTAAGCGCTACGGACGTTGTAAATGTCTTGGAGATATTTTTTACGTCGATCGGCATAGTATATACGTATTTTATCTTGCCCATCGTATCCCTGGTCCCCACCACGATGCAATATTCGGGAGATATCGACACTTTATCCATGTTTACTACATATCCCGGTTTGGGCTTTCCTACAAATATCGGCCTTATCGTAAGCTTTTTTGCTACCATACCACCTGAAGGAAAGACGCTGTTAAGGAATTGCTTCTCCTCTTCACTGCCCTTCTTAAGCTCGTCAACTACGTAGAACCATAGCGCGAGCGCCAGAACCATCGCGGTTATCTTAAGACCTATATTCTTCGTGATTATCGTATGCATTTATCGTTTAAAAAACTTTTTTTTGGCCGGCCTGTGAAACATCTCTTTCAGCCGTTTTTTAAGCTCGGCGCTGTTATCGACGTGGCTTATCTTTCCGGAGAGAGCTATCGATATAGCGCCGGTCTCCTCGCTGACCACTACACATACAGCGTCGGTCTCTTCCGTAACGCCTAACGCGGCCCTGTGGCGCATGCCGAAAGATTTCGGCAGGACCTTATCTTCCTGAGTAAGAGGAAGGACACATCCCGCGGCCATAAGCCTTCCGTGTTCTATTATACATGCTCCGTCATGCAAAGGCGACTGGACCATAAATATCGACTCGAGTAAAAGACTTGTCACGCGTCCGTCTATCTGCGTTCCGGACTCTATGTAACTCTTAAGCCCGGCGTCTCTCTCGATAACTATAAGAGCGCCCTTCTTCCTCTTAGAAAACTCGCCGGCTGCCGCGGCTATCTCATCGATAGCCTCGACGTTTTCCTGATGAAGACTGAACTGCCCGAGCCTCGCCAGGCCGCGCCTAAGCTCCGGTTGGAATATTATTAGAAGCGCTATAACGGATATCGGGAAGAGACGCGTAAGCACCCAATTTATAGCGTCTAACCTCAGCTGCTGGGTTACTATAAAGATCACGCCTATTATGACAAGGCCCTTTAACAGCTGTTCGGTTCGCGTCCCTTTTATAAACAAAAGGATCATATAGATCACATACCAGAGAATCGCGAGCTCCAGCGCTATTTTCCAGTACTGAAATTCATGCATAAATCCTACCCCTTCATAGCTACGCTATCGGTTATAGCGATCGCTTCCCTGACTTCTTTTACATCATGAACCCGAAGGATGCCGGCGCCATTCATAACAGCTATTACACACGTCGCGATAGTCCCGATAAGTCTGTCTTTTGCATCATCGGCGCCGAGGATATATCCGAGAAACGACTTTCTTGACGTACCGACACAGATCGGAAAACCGAGCGTCAGAAACTCGCCCAGCCTTCGTAATATTTCGAGATTATGCTCCACCGTCTTTCCAAATCCTATACCAGGATCGATAATTATATTCTCTTTAAGAACTCCGGCCTTAGCGGCTATGTCTACGGATCCTTTTAAGCTCGCCGATATCTCGGCGATGATATCCGTATATCGCGGGTCGTCCTGCATATTTTCTGGCTCACCCTTCATATGCATCACGACCAGCCGGCATCCGTATTTAGCCGCGACGCCGGCCATATTTCGGTCATTATGCAAACCTGACACGTCGTTTATTATCCCAGCGCCGGCTTTTATGGCCGCTTCGGCTACAACCGCATTCCGCGTATCTACCGATATCGTGATGCCGGAAACTTTTCGTATACTCCTTATAACAGGAACTACGCGATCTAATTCTTCATCCTGATTAACAGGCTTCGCTCCGGGGCGGGTCGATTCGCCGCCTACGTCGATTATGTCGGCGCCTTCTTCTTCCATCTCCAGGGCGCGCGCTATTGCCTTATCTTTATCGAAGAAACGGCCGCCGTCTGAAAAAGAATCCGGCGTTACGTTCAGAACGCCCATCAAAAGCGTCTTATTGCTCTTTTGGCTTTTCATCCTTAGGAAGGCCCAGAAGCACCCTTATCTCCTCTACTTCCATCACCTCTTTCTCCAGCAGTTTCTCCGCCAGGAGTTTGAGTTTATCTTTGTGTTTTGTGAGTTCGCTCTTGGCTTTAATATAACATTCGTCTATGATCCTTCGGACTTCCTGATCTATTAAAAGAGCTGTCTGGTCGCTGTAATTGCGCTCTTCGATTATATCGCGGCCGAGGAATATCTGCTCTTCCCTGTGACCGAAAGTCAGGTGCCCCATTTTTTCGCTCATGCCAAACCGCGTCACCATCTTTCTGGCTATCGCGGTCGCGACCTCAAGATCGTTCTGAGCGCCGGTAGATACCTCATTAAAGACTATCTCCTCGCTAACCCTTCCGCCTAAAAGACCTACTATGCGCCCTAAGAGTTCCTCTTTCCTAACTATGTATCTGTCTTCAAGCGGAAGCCTTATCGTATAGCCGAGCGCCATGCCGCGCGGCAATATCGAAACTTTATGCAGCGGCTCGGCGCCGGGGGTTACCAGCGCTAATAGCGCATGCCCCGACTCGTGATAGGATATTATAGCCTTCTCTTCTTTCGATATGACGCGCGACTTTCTCTCCGGCCCGGCCATGACGCGCTCGATCGACTCATGCAGCTCATCCATCGTTACAAAATCCTTATTGCGCCTGGCGGCCAAAAGAGCCGCTTCATTCACCAGGTTGGCGAGATCCGCGCCTGAAAATCCGGGTGTCTGGCGCGCGAGCGTATTCAGGTCGGCCGTCTTATCGATCTTGATATTCCGGGTATGGACCTTAAGTATGGCCTCACGCCCCACTATATCGGGTTTATCTATCACAACCTGTCTGTCAAATCTCCCGGGGCGTAAAAGCGCCGGATCCAAAACGTCGGGCCTGTTCGTCGCGGCTATTAAAATAACGCCTTCCTGCGTATTAAAACCATCCATCTCAACCAGAAGAGCGTTAAGCGTCTGCTCCCTTTCGTCATGGCCTCCGCCTATTCCCGCAAACCTTTGCCGTCCGACCGCATCTATCTCATCGATGAATATAATGGCTCCGCGCCCGGATACTTTGGCCGATTTTTTAGCTTGGTCGAATAGATCGCGCACACGCGATGCTCCGACACCCACAAACATCTCGACAAAATCCGAGCCTGATATCGAAAGGAACGGCACATTGGCTTCACCCGCCACGGCCTTCGCCAGGAGCGTTTTTCCTGTTCCCGGAGGCCCCATGAGAAGGACGCCCTTCGGTATCTTTCCGCCAAGCCTCTGGAATTTTTTAGGGTCCTTTAAAAATTCTATTATCTCCTTTAATTCTTCTTTGGCCTCGTCGACCCCCGCCACATCCTCAAAAGTTATCTTAACGCTCTGGTCCGAACCCAGAGTTATTCGGGATTTTCCGAAAGCCCATATCTTTCCGCCAGGCCCGCCCGCGCCACCCTGGGACCGGTAAGCGAAGAACCATATGAAGAATATAAAAAGCACCATCGGCCCCAGTGAATACAAAAGATCCATCCATGGAGACCTGGGCTTGATATCGAAATCCTTCACGTTTTCGCGAAGCGACCTTATGAGATCCTGGTCATTATCGGGTATATTGACTAAAAAACTTCCGCCGTCGTCAAACCGCCCTTTTAAAATACCATCCACCTTAAAACAGGCCTTTATTCTGCCTGTCTCGTTATTATTCTTCAACATCTCGAAGAACCTGGAATAAGGCACTTCCTGGGCCGGTTTTTCCACACTCTTTCCGACATTGTTGAATATCCACATCATCCCCAGCACTATGAAAAGCCATATCATGAAATTCGACCCGCCTTTTGGCGGAGGAAGCGTCTTCTTTGACCTTGGTACTTTTTTATTCATTATCGGCGATTCTCCTTTTATAGAACTTCATTTTATCAGAATATCAATACGAGGGCAATCTTATATTGCAGAGAATATTATCTCGGAGGCGCTCTTCACGGCCTTAATATTACCCGGCAGATGGACAGAACATCCTTTAGGCTTATTGCGCACCAAATTCTCAAGCTCCTTCCAATGCCTGTATGAAAGCCTCTTCACTTCCCCTCCCGAAGATTCAAGAGCGTCCCGAAATATCTCTTTCTGTATGGCGGCCGGCTGGACAGCGATATCTTTTATCTTTAAAACGACTCTTTCCCCCTTGGACTTGCAAGATACGCCGCTTTTCAGCCGTAATTTTGCCTCCGATATGAAATCAAAATCTTCCCTCAGATGCTGGGCCAGACTGTATAGGGATCTTTTAAGGCGCGGATTATATTTCTCGAGGAATGGTATAACTTCTTTTCGTACGATATTCCTGAAATATATAGGCTCGAAGTTCGTGCTGTCTGTCCTATAGAGCAACCCGATATCATTAAGATACCGGACGATCTCGGCCTTCTCCAATTCGATAAGCGGACGGATAACTTTAAGGTCTCCGTCGTCTCTGGCCGGCGCTATGCCGACTATTCCTTTCAGCGAAGAGCCTTTAATAACGCGCATCAGCACCGTCTCTGCCTGATCGTCGATAGTGTGTCCTGTGGCAATAACGTTGGCTCCGGCCTTTTCCGCTGCCTCCCTGAAAAAGCGATATCGCTCTTCCCTGGCAAATTCTTCCATGGACAGGCCTTTTGTCGAACGGGCTTTAAGCTTCAGTGATTTGTAAAAAAACTTAAGCCCTGTGTCGCAGGCCAGTTTTTTTACAAATTCTGAATCTTCCGCCGATTCTTTTCCGCGCAGGCCGTGATCCAGATTTACTATCGAAAGATCCTTCAATTTCAGTTTATTCCTAAGACCGGTAAGCGCGTGGACCAAAAATACCGAATCCGGCCCTCCGGAGACGGCGATAAGAACGGAATCACCAGGCTTAAGCATGGAATAGGTCCGTACCGTTTTCAGCGTCTGTTCAATCAAGTTTTTTGGCATAATTTTATATCAATAATCTCTTTAGCAAATTTATCCACAGTGTAGCTGACGTTTAAACGTCAGCTACACTGTGACGCCATTATAACATATCTGGTCGGCCAAGTCTAATCACTGCTAAAAACCTTTGAGAGCTGCATTGTCCGTCCGACGGTTAATCAAAATTATTTTAAAATAATTGCAACTATTTAGTCATTCTTTACGTCTTTATATATGAGGAGACATTTGAACACTTAAAAGGAGGTTACTTTATGTCTAATTCATCGTGAATAAATCGGACTTGATATAAGAAATTGTTAAATAATTTGACAATTTAAAATGTAAGCATATAATGAAAGGATATAAAATGAAGAAAGAAAATATGAAAACAGGAAGAAGCGCGGATTTTGAGCTAAAGACAAGGGTTCTTCTCGAAGATATACAGTCGAGCGTTAAGGTTATCGCCGAGGGTCACTCTGGCATTATTTCCAGATTGGATAGGGTGGAGATTAGACTCGGAACCGTTGAATCTGAATTACATACTGTAAAGATGGTTGTTTTTGATCTGGATTCGCGATTGACGAAAATGGATCACCGATTAACAAATGTAGAAAATAAGTTAGACACATCTATCGGGCAGAACAATGAAAGATTCGCCATGATAGAGAAAAAGCTTACATTGTCATAAAATTACGCATAGTTAAAATGGCGGTTATGAAAGAAATTTCATAACCGCATTTTTATATAATAATTTGGTTGCTCGAACCGATTACAACTTGAACCTATCCCTACGAAGCTCAAAGCTGAAAAGCTTTGAGCGAAGTAGGATGGTAGCGGGGATAGGATTTGAACCTATGACACACCGGGTATGAGCCGATTGCTCTGCCAGACTGAGCTACCCCGCCGAAGAGTGTCTATAAAATTTGTAAGACTGCCGGCGAATCTCGCCGAAACATTCAGTCTACTGCAAGTTGAATGTGAAGGCGGAGAGCTACCCCGCCGTAATTTTTAGCACTAAAAAACCAGAAATATTTGTATATCTTATACTCATATTTATATTTTGTCAATGGCGGTTTCGTGCATACTGCCTGTACGGTAACCCGCCATATCGAGAGTAATATAGATGAACCCGAGGCGCTTAAACTTCTTTATTATCATGTCGCTCTTTGCGATGGCTTTGCCAAATCCAGGCTTTAGCAGCTCTATCCTGGCGATATCTCCGTGGATCCGGACCCTGAATTGCCGGAAGCCGAGCGATCTTAAAAGCTCCTCCGCCCTATCCACTCTTCTTAACCCATCCGTATCGATCTCGCTGCCGAACGGTATTCGCGATGCAAGGCAGGCGAATGACGGCTTGTCATGGGTCGATAGTCCTAGCGCTTTCGAAGCCTTCCTAATATCGCTTTTACCGATCTTCGCTTCCAGTAGCGGGCTCCGAACGTCGAATTCGGCGGCCGCCTTCCTGCCATATCTGATATCTTTCAGGTCGTCGAAATTCGTGCCGTCTAAGACGAAGTTTTTTCCGTTTTCCCGAGCCAAAGACGCGAGTTTGCCGAACAGCTCCTTCTTGCAATAGTAGCAGCGGTTCACGGGATTTGACCTGAATTCTTTCACCTTTAGTTCTTCAGTATCTATTGTGACATGTCTCGCGCCGATAGACCGTGCCAAACTCTTGGCCTCCTTGTATTCGGATTCGGGGTAGGTCTCGGAGTGCGCCGTAACGGCAAGGACATTATTTCTACCGAGCGTATCTACGGCGAATTTCAGCAAAAATGTGCTGTCGAGCCCTCCGGAGTAAGCGATTACCACGCTCTTCAGATCTTTCAGGATTTTACTTAGTTTTTTTAATTTTAAATTTTTAATTTTCAATTTTAATTTCCCTGATCCATCCCCCGCCCACCACGATATCCTTCTGATAAAATACCGCCGCTTGTCCGGGCGTCGGGGAGCTTTGCGGCTCTTCAAAATCCACCCTGACTGTATCGGCACCGGTCTTCGTGACGAGCGCTTTCGCCTTTTTGTGGCCATATCTTATCTTGACCGATACCTTAAGCGGTTTCGCTATACCCGTAACCGATATCCAATTCAGTTTCTCAACAATAATACTCTTCTTCATGAGATCGGACTTAGTTCCGACGATTACCTTATTATGCCCGACATCCAGGTTTGTAACATAAAGCGGCTCGCTGTGCGCCACACCCAGCCCCCTGCGCTGGCCTATAGTGTAATGTATTATTCCCTTATGGCGCCCCACGACCTTCCCTGACATATCGACGATATCTCCGGGCCTTACTTCTATTCCCGTCTCCTTCTTTATATATTCGGCGTAATCAAGATCCCGGATGAAGCAGATATCCTGGCTCGATACGGTATTAAACGTCACAAGGCCGAGTTTCTTGGCGATACTCCGCGCTTTCGATTTCGTGATATCCCCCAGAGGAAATACCGCGTCTTTAATCTGAGCCTGTGAAAGGCTAAAAAGAAAATACGACTGATCTTTAGCCTTGTCCTTGCCTTCTTTTAGAATAAATCTTTTGGCCTTCTTATCCGGGGATACCTTCGCAAAATGACCGGTAGCTATCAGCTTCGCGCCAAAAGTTCGCGCCTTACGGAGGAGATGGCCGAATTTTATCTTCTCATTGCATAAAACGCACGGGTTCGGCGTAAGCCCCTTAAGATACTGGGATGAGAAATAGTCGATGACTTCCTTCTTAAATTCTTTACTGAGGTCGAATACATAATACGGGATACCGAGCTTTTCGCAAACTGCCCTCGCCCTCGTAACTGCTTCGAGATTGCAGCAGGCACGGCCGAAACTCGTGCCGCATTCGGTCTTAGGCCATGTTTTGAACGTAACCCCTATGACGTCATAGCCCTTTTGTTTTAAAATAGCTGCTGCGACCGAAGAGTCCACCCCACCGGACATCCCCACAACCACTTTTTCGCGGTTTTTACTTTTCAATCTTATCACCGTTGACTGTCAAACCTTTCGACATCTCAACATTCATAGCGCCGTTATTATTACGGACTATTATGCTCTTTAGGCCTTTCTTATCGATAATATCCATTCCGGCTTTGCCAAGCACACAAAGCGCGGTCGCATAAGCGTCGGCGGTCTCGGAATCTTTTGCGATGATCGTAGCGCTCGTTACATCATCCCCTATCGGATAACCTGTCCTCGGGTCTATTATATGCGAATATCTTTTGCCGCCGATCATGAAATATTTCTCATAATCGCCGGACGTATCGATGCCCTCATCCTTTAAATCGATCTTATACAGTATCCTGCCCCGATCTCTCGGATGCTGGATGCCGACCGTCCACCGGTTTGCCGAATTTCGCGTACCCAAACAATACATATCGCCGCCTGAATCTACTATCGCATTTTGCATGCCATTATTTCGTAGTATATATATAGCCCGGTCCGTCGCGTAGCCTTTCGCGACGCCCCCCATATCTATGGACATACCATCGGTTGTGAAAGATATCGTCATGCCATCCCTGTCCAGCATGATCTTTTCATATCCGACTTTCGCGCGGGCTTCCCGGATATCTTTTTCCGAAGGCAGAACACCTGAGTCCTTAGCAAGTTTCCACAGATCCACGAGCGGTTTCACAGTTACGTCGAACGCTCCATCGGTATCTTTACTATACCCGACGGACTTCTCTATCAGGGTGAATACTTCCGGATCGATCTTAAGCGGCTCATTCGGACGGGAGCGATTTATTCTGGCTACCTGGCTATCTTCGCGATACACGCTAAAAAGAGATTCAACTCTTCCAATCTCCCCCATCGCCAGGCCGATAGCATCTCTGGCCGCGGTTTCACTTTCTTCGGGTGCTACGGACACCTTGATCGTAACGATAGTCCCCATCGCCGGCTCTGTCCGCTCTATTATCCGGTTCTCTCGCCCTGAGCCGGAATACGAACACGAAGAGAGCATTAAGGCCAATAAAGGTAATAGGATTAAAGATCTGGATGGGTAGTTGAAAAGTGTCATTTAAGGTTCGCGATGGTCTTATCGATATCGAGATATTTATCCACCATATTAATTATGACATCTATCTTGTCCTTATCTTGGGGCTTTAGCTTGACGACCATGGAATTTACGCGGGAGGCTATCTTGTATGTATCTTCCTTTGTCACAAGCGTAGGTATGCCGGACTTCTGGAGTACCTGCAAACTTCTTTTGTTTGGCATAAGTCCCCCGGAAAGTATGACTCCGGATATTTTGCAGTTCTTCTTTAATTTTCCGGCATGGACCTGACATACCGCATCTATGATATCGTTACGATCGCCGGGTATTATCATAAGTGAGTTTGTCTGTAAAAAAGAGAGCGCGTCCTTCACGTTCATGGCGCCTATCAAAAAATTCTCGGCAGGCTTATCTATATTATCCGTCTCGTACAGAGCGGCTATCTTCAGCTCCTCCATTATCTCGCGTATTGTGGGTATATCGAGCATCTTCTGATAAGGAAGCACGCCGAAAACGTTGAGGCCTTTCTGCTCCATCCCCTTTGTAACGAATTTGGATATCCTGTCGTATTTTTCCGGGAGCACCTTATTGACCACAACGCCGGCAAGGTTTACGCCTTCCTTATCGAATAGGGCTTTATTAAGCATGACCTCATCTATAGGCTTGCCGACACCGCCGGAAGATATGAGGATTACATTAGCGTCCAGAAGCTTCGCGACTGTAGCGTTCGATAAGTTAAATACCGAGCCCACTCCCGCATGGCCCGTCCCCTCGATTATGACAAGATCGTTGTCTTTAGCCACCTTATCGTATGATTCCAATATAAGTTTGGAATAGTCCTCATCCGGTCCTTTTTCTATGAAGCGCTCGGTGAAACCCTTATCGATAGCCACAGGCGACATATCTTTTATATTGCACTTGATGCCGAACAATTTTTCTATCAGTACGGAATCCTCATCGACCTTATACCCCTGCTCCATGAGATAGCGCTGTCCTATCGGCTTTATAAACCCGATCCTCTCGAATCTTTTTTTGAGCGCCGCGATAAGCCCTAGCGAAACGGTAGTCTTTCCGTCGTTCTGCATCGTTGCGGCTATGAATATCTTCTTTGCCATTATGAGCTTTCATATAGTAGGGCACCTTTAAAGGTGCCCTACGAATATCTATATAAGCTTTCCTTCTCTAAAAGCCGCTATATATCCGGCGCAGTATTCATCCCGGCCGACTAGCGCCTCGGCTGCCATCAAGCTTGAGTGCATAAGCCGGTCCGTGGGGTCGAGTATCGCAGCGTCCAGCCCGGATTGGATGGCCATCGCCAGAAATACTGAATTTATGAGTTTTCTATCCGGGAGCCCGAAAGAAACGTTTGAGAGACCGCATATGGTATTTACGCCCAGGCTCTTAATGAGCGGT
>Ga0268280_1001963_pt1 | contig 12771 bp, 6 predicted proteins | sample saktaG_9_FD_190139 | JGI IMG/M metagenome (GOLD analysis project Ga0268280, IMG submission 190139) | Saline water microbial communities from Sakinaw Lake, British Columbia, Canada - sak_2011_5_24_40m | ecosystem: Environmental > Aquatic > Non-marine Saline and Alkaline > Saline ...
TCCTATTTTCGCGAAGTGGTTTTTCATCGCCGGATGCGCGCTCGTGGTGTTATTCAGCAGCCCAAATAAGAATATACTAAAAGGCATAGGCAGCGGGCTCGGGGTCTTGGCGCTTAACGTTATAAATAGTTTTACCGACGTGGTATCCTACATAAGGCTCTTTGCGGTAGGGCTCGCCACCGTGTCTATAGCCGATTCATTCAATTCCATGGCGATGAGCATAGGATATGGAAGCTTTCTGGCTGGTGTGGTTACTTCGCTGGTGCTTCTTACCGGCCACGGCCTGAATATAATACTCGGACCTTTGTCGGTCCTTGTACATGGGGTCAGGTTGAATGTTTTGGAGTTTTGCAGCCACTCGAATATAAGCTGGAGCGGTTTTTCATATAAACCTTTGACAGAAGAGCTTCAGAAGTAGGGAATGCGTAGGAATAGTAGCGCACCCTTAAGGGTGCGCTACTATTGATGAACGATAATGAAGAAAGGGGTGTATGGTTATGGATACGAATACATTGATACAGCTTAAGGATCTCGGACCGGCTTCGGTCTTGGGGTTATCGGCCCTGGGATCGGGATGGGGTGCGGGCGTCGCGGGCATGGCGGCCATAGGAGCGTGGAAGAAAGGTTTCATGCAGAATAAGGCGGCCGGTTTTACTATGCTGGCTTTCGTCGGAGCTCCGCTTACACAGACGGTATACGGCATGATAGTGATGAATAAGCTACTGGAGCTTCAAGCTAAAGGCATAATTCTTGAAGGGGCATGGCTCTGCGGCCTCGGCATCGGAGTATCTGCCATATTTCAGGGAATGGCAGGCGCTTCGGCCGCCGACGCTTTAGGCGAGACCGGCAAGGGCTTCGGTAATTATATAATCGTCCTTGGCGTTATCGAAACGGTGGCTTTGTTCGTATTGGCTTTCACTCTCGGCGCTCTCGGCAAGTTAGGCGGGGGGTAAGAGAAAAAGTATTTGTAACATAAGAACCTCTATGCTATATTATATTTAACATAGCATGGAGGTTCTGTTATGAAAATCAAAGAAAAAAAATTAGCGCGAAAGCTTCGTTTAAAAGGATGGTCCCTGCGCGCCATTGCGGCCGGTATAAAGTGCTCTAAAAGCGTGGTAAGTAGATGGATATCGGATATAAAATTAACCGATAAGCAGATTGAAAGGCTAAAATCCAATCAAGATAAAGGCAGGGCTAGAGCAGCAAAGCACCCAAACAGCAGTCGTCAGAAATGGGAACGCATCAGGAACGGTATAAAAGTTGAATCGCAAAAGGACATTCCGGGGAGGTATTCAAATAAGCTATTAAGAATGGTCGGAGCGGCCTTATATTGGGCCGAAGGGTATAATGCACATAGAGCTGCAATTATTTTCGCTAATACCGATCCCGATATGATAAAATTAATGATGTTGTTTTTCAGGCAAGTATGCAAAGTGCCTGAGCCAAAATTTCGCGGAAAAGTGGCGATCCATCCGCATCTCGCCGTAAGAAAAGCCGAGGTATATTGGTCAAAGATAAGCGGTATACCGCTCAGGCAATTCAATAAACCGCTGTTAGCGGTCAGTCGCGCAAGTAAGGGGAAAAGAGATAAATTGCCGTTTGGAACATTCAGTATACTCATAGGTGACGTTTATACATGCTCAAAGATCAAGGGATGGATAATAGGTTTAGGTAGTTGGTCAAAAAGGGCAGATAGTTCAGTTGGTTAGAACGCCTCGTTTACACCGAGGAGGTCACAGGTTCGAGTCCTGTTCTGCCCACCAATTTTTGCCATATGTAAATAAATAGCAAAAATTCCAAGGGGGAAACGAAAGTTTCCCCCTTCTGGCGTTCGCGGGCACCTGAAACTCGATAAGGTAACCCGCTCACTGTAACCCCCTTCCGTATAGGTAATTAACAGTCAAAGCGCAGTTTTTCTATACTAAGGGAAGGAGAAGTTTTCTCCTTCCCTTAGTAATCCCATCCTCTTTCCATATGTGTCACCTTCGGTGACCTTGAATCTCTGTTTACTCCTTGAAGAGAAAATTCTTGAAGCACCACAGGTTTTTTCTGTCGAGGAAGGCGGCGGGATTCTCTTTGAAGAATACTTGGTAGTTCTTAAATGGAGTCCAATCGGAAGGCTCGGATACGAATTTACCGAGATACGGTATGGCTCTTTTGAGTATGTAATCGTACGGAAGATCTTCCGGCTCGCATACGCCCTTTTCCGGGTTTTCTATCATCCACATGATCGCCGATACGGCTCCTATGGCGACCTGCATGGTGGTGGCATTTTGGTGGGGGATAAGCCGGCGGGACTCATCGATCGAAAGAACCGATCCGGTCCACCAAGAATTATATTTGTGCCCCATTATAAGCGCCCCCAGGGAATCCTCGCCCTTTATTATCTCATCGCTCATGATCCTCAGTTTCGGCTGGAGCTCGTAATTCCTGCACCTAAGCTCGTAGAGCGACGACATCGTCTCATCGCACGGCATATAAGCGTAATGGACGGTGGGCCTGTATACGACCTTGCCATCTTTCCACACTGTCAATTTATCCGATATTGAGAAGGCTTCAGCGTGCCTTATAGCCATGCCTATTATCTCGCATGATGGCACCCACGACCGAACCCATGTATTTATCCCCATCTGAGACAGGAATATCTGGTTTCCCGGGCCGTAGGGCGGCACGCTCGCAAGGGGTGGCAATTCTTTTTCATGCGTCCCCCAGCCGAGTTCCGACGGAGATGTTCCTTCCTCGCGCAATCCTTCTATGGACCATGTTCCGACGAATTCATCCACCTCTTTAGGCCTGTTTGATATCTGCGTATCGCGCTCGCTGCAATGTATCACCTTGACCCCCAAGCTCATAGCAAGGCGCGGGAAATCTCTCTCCTTAATGAGGCGCGCGATAGTTTTTTTATTTTTTGCGGGGGTAGTCTTATCTTTTATCATCTTTCGCGCTATATCTATAAGCCCCTTTCGCACGAAATGAGAGACGAGTCCGGGATTTGCACCATGGTCTATGACCGCGGTGACCGAGCCGTCATTCCAGCGCGATACCATCCTCCGTATCTCCATCTGTTTAAAGTAGAGAGATTTTTTAAAAGGGCTTTTCTGGTGTATAGCGGCATACGGATCCCATTCTTCCACGGATGTGTTTATATAAAGGACTTTGTTCTCATGACACCACCCGAGGATCTCGAGGCAGTCTATATTCCAGGAAAGATCTATGATAAGTCCCCCCGCCGAAACATGCTTTGCCAGGACTTTTGTTATGTTGATCGGCGTTATTCTTTCCTGTGAATATTTCAGTCCGCGCCGCATCCAGGGCTTTAAAAGCTCTCTCTTATCCGCGAAGTCCACGACCGTTATGTTCTTAAGGGGGATATCGATGTGCTTCAATAATATGGGGAGGGTGCACTTACCGACGGAACCGCATCCTATCATCAGAACTTTATTTTTAAATTGCATCATATAGTATGTAGTTTACTGATATTTAAGGTTTTGGCAAGTCTTTGTGAGAAAACTCGCCTTCAAGAGCCCTTCATCCCATTCTCCTTGAGGGGTAGAATCCCAGACTATGCCGCCGCCGATACCCATCTCTCCGCGGCCGTTTTCTAAAAGCAGTGTGCGTATCGGTATATTAAAGAAGAGATCGCGCTTGGGAGTTATGTATCCGATCGCGCCGGTATAGATCTTGCGCTCCTCACCTTCCAGGCCTCTTATTATCTGCATCGATCTGAGTTTCGGCGCGCCGGTCACTGAACCCGACGGGAATAGCGCCCCGAACAGGTCGTATATCGGTATGTCGCGGGCGACTTTCCCGGTGACGGTGGAGGTCATTTGATATAGCGTTCTGTATTTTGCCACTTCGAATAGTACGGGAGCCTTTATGTTTTTTCCGACGCGTCCCAGGTCGTTTCTAAGGAGGTCGGCTATCATAATATTTTCGGCCCTGTTTTTGTCGTCATATTGAAAACGGATCCGGGCCGCGATATCCGAAAACATATTTTTCTTTCGAGGCCAGGTGCCTTTCATCGGTTTTGTTACCACATGCTCTCCGGTCTTTTTTATGAATTTTTCCGGGGAGAGAGAAAGTATCGCGAACCTGTCGGTCTGGACGAGAGCCGGGTAGGGGACGGGTTGTTCCTTGAGGAGGCTATTGTAAAGCGATAGCGGGTCATCGGCCGATTCAAAGAGTAATTTAATGCAGTAGGTTATCTGGTATACGTCGCCCTTTTCTATGTGGCTTCGTATTTTCTGTATATTGTCGAAGTATTTATCCCTGGAGATATTTAACCGGGCGTTCTTAATATTCACGCGCTCTTTGCCGGAGCCGCGAGCGGTGTTTTCGGTAGAAGGCGCTCCGTATATTCCAATATGAAGAAGCGGGAAATCGTAATCTTTATCATCCCGCAACCTATCCTCAAAACAATACCCCGCTTCGTAAGAAAGAAATCCCGCGGCGTAGTAACCCGCGGAAAGAGCGGCCTCTATTTTTTCAAAACAGGATTTAAATGAGGACGAGTTATTACAGGAGATTATACTTTCCGGATGGTCGAAGAGAAGAGGTTTTTTTTCGAATTGTATCAATATTTTCATGATCTTCTGCTAAAGGGCCTGGGTGTCTCGCCGTTTTGACTTATAGGCAAAAAGGCGGATTGAAGATCATGGCCGTTTAAATAATGGCTCTCTATCGCTTTAGGAGCGCCTGAGCGGTAGTTTTTACGGCTAACCCGATCTGATGGTGGGCGTGGCAATAAGGCTCCAGGTTATATATGCTGAGGATGTTCTCACAGCCGTGGAGCCTGCATATCCTGCGTTTCTTGATGAGCCGTATCTTTTTGGACATAGCCCATTATACAACACTTTTGCCCGTTTTACGAGGACTATTAACTAAATAGCCGTAGGGGAGGTTTAAACCTCCCCTACGGCTTGCCGGCAATAACTCCACAGCAAAAAATCGTAGGGGACATTTTAATGTCCCCTAAGACGAGTAATCTCGATCCGTAACAGTTTAAAGCTTCCCGGAGTTATCCGTACACGTAGGGACTTTATTACCTAGGGTGTCATAAGAGCATGACAGCGCCCTGGCCGGCTTTGACTGCATCTCCTTGATAGAAGGAGTCTTGTCGATCGTTTCTTGAATCGGGTTAGAACACTTCACTCCGGCAAATGCCGGGACGGACATCGAAACGAGGCTTAGTACTACGATAGCAGCTAAGACATATTTTGACACTTTTTTCATTGATATCACCCCCCTCGAATAATATTATTATAATAATAGCCTGTATGCAAGGAAAAAATATTCATTTGGTTTTCGTTACGGTCTTTTAGCGGTTACGAGCGCGTCTATATTAGAAGGGGAGATGTCGAGAAATTCTATTCCTATTTCTTCGTCCTGGAATTCCGTATCTTTAGTAGGTTTTACCCATCTGACCTTCCCGGTAGCCGGGATGCAGTGCTTTCTGTCGATCTCTATCTCCATCTTTATTATATCGCCGTTTTTTGCGATTCCTGACATAGCGGGTATGCAGAGCCCGCCTTTGGATACATTTTTTGATGTAGTATAACCGAATTGCATTATATTTCCATAGGGATAATATACCACTGAAAGCGGGAGATCGAGTCGAGGGAATTTTCTTTTGTCTTCCATATAAAGGCCCACCCCTGATCTACCAATAAACTATCACATAACATTTCGTAAGTCAATAGAGGGGGGCAAGTGTTTCTTTCTACGACTTCGTCATCCTGAGGAGCCTCGCCACTAAAGATGGAGGGCGACGAAGGATCTAGATCCTTCGTCTCGCCCTTTCAGGGCTCGCCTCAGGATGACGAACTCGTCGGGCTTCTTTAAATGCTAAGGCGCTCTTTTTTACGCCGCTTGTTTTATGCTGGCAGAAATAAAGTTGTTGAGACTTACTCGCTCATAATCCTCTACCTTAGCGGTGGGAAGGATGAAGGATACGGTTTCTATAAATTTATCGATATCCGTTATATCTAATTCCCCCGGAGTGAGTTCTTTTTTAGAGAACATCTTAAAGACCGCCTTGAGTCTATTTATGTCTTTGGTATAGAGGGTTCTTAAAGCCAGCATAATGACTTCGACCTGCGCGAAATTAAAATCAGCTCCTTCGGATGGCTCAAAGGCAAGGGCCTTAACTCCGAGGTTACTTTTAAGGATCGCGCTGACGAGTTTGGGGTCCGGACAGGCGACATCAAATAGAACTTTGGTGTATCCCATGTCCGTATAAGCCTTCCGCTTATTGGCCATTAAGATCTGCAGGTCCATGAGATATTCCGTAGGATTACTCGCGTTGGCGCCAGACAGGCAGGCAAAGCCGTCTCTATAGTTAACGCCCTTCCTCATTTCCTTCTCCATATTCTGCACGAGCGCTACTTTTAACATATTCTGCTGCCCGGGGGGGACTATCGAATCCGTGATAATATGGCAGAGTATAGTCTTATCCGCGGCATTAGAAATATCAGGCATAGAGTTTAGTATCTTCAGGTTTTCCGCATGGATCTTCTCAGCTTCGGATTGCGCAGCAGCGTATGGAGAGATCTCTGCCTGCGCTGTCAGTATGGGGTTGATTATATAATTAAGTGTTGTGTCCCCGGAATTCATCCTTTGTATCAGCGCTATATCTTGTTCTTCAACCAATGCAGTGACCGCTTTTATGACGTCCGGCGTTGCAACCTGTGTGCCGGGCAGCGTGGTAGTGGCGGCACCGAAGATATTTGCCTGTCTCGCAGCTTCTTCAGCGCTCTTGCCATCGATTAAAGCTAATAGGAGGCCCATATTGGCCGAGTCGCCGGCTCCGGTGGTATCTACAACTTCGATCGGGATCGATTTTTCTTCGATAACGCCGATCTTTGCGTTGCTATCCCGAGTTACAAAAAGCAGGCCCTGGCTGCCCCTTGTTATCAATGCTCCCTGTAAATTATAAGTCTGGACCAGTTTTGACGCGTAATACTTTATCGTATCAGGAGTTAGGCTGTCCTGAGATATAGGCCTCGTATCCTCGATAAGATCCATCTGTTTTGATATTACGCATAATTCTTCTTCATTGATACCGATGATATCGGATGGAGTTTTTCTACTTGCTAACGGATCGGCCAGGATAGCCCTTATCTCATCGGAGGTAGAGCTAAGAGAAAAATTCGCAAAGATCTGAACGCCCCTCTCGTGAGCCATTTCTATGATAGAGCGGTATAGTTCGGGAGTTTTATCAGTCAGGGATGACGCGCCTACCGCGGTGAAAATGAGCCATTTAAGTTTTGGCGAGCGTGATAAGACCGATTCTACCGTTCTTTGGAATTCGGAGATATTTTCAGCCGGGATATCTTCCGCCCTACCAGGCTTTATACGCGGTATATCGCCGGATACAGACATGTTGGAAATGTTCACTTTTGAGTCAGAGGCATTAGCGGCGATGAAATATGGGATGATGTTCGGGCTCGCAAAGCTGCCGCGCCACGCTTCGCTTATAGGGCCAGTTCCCACGAATGACACCAACCCAAAGACCTTGCCATTATTTGCCGCCACTTTCGCGGAATTGACCCCGCCTCCTCCGGCTACGAACGTTGTGCCGGCCAGATATAGAGAGCCATCAGGCAATGTATCCCACTTTAAACCCAGGTCGGCCGGATATTCTACGCCTATGCCGCAGATCTCGATATTTGCCAACCGGCCGTCGTCCCCGAATTTAGCTCCAGCTCTTTCTTCAGTGTCTATTTCAATAGCGCGCCTTGCTATTTCCCGCGTGATGCGGTTCCTCTCAGCGACAGGGAAGCTCTTGTACTTTTCTATTGCCTCACGCAATGATCCAGCCGTTATCGAACCATCGAGTTTTAACCCGGTTTTTAGGGCTTCAGACACCTCTGCATATCGAAGATTTGGATCTTGAAACTGTTCCGGATCAGAAGCGGACACTGTCCTTGCCGCGGATGGGACGGTTTTTACTTTCTTTAGCGCTTTATCGAGCCGATCGGGCGTTACGGTGTCGCCCGCTTTGGCGGCGGCTTTTCTTATGGCTTTTATTCTCAATGATACTGACGGTTTGCTTATGCCGAGAATTGTGGCGGCATTTGCCTGGTGTCCGCCCGACTTTTCCAGCGCCGCTATGGTCTTTTCCGTGAAGGCCGGTAACGATACTAACGCCCTGTCGAGCCGATCGGGCGTTACGGTGTCACCCGTTTTGGCAGCGGCTTCTTTTGTCTTTTCATAGTTTCTACTCGACGATTCCAGATCTTCTACTATTCTGTTTATGAGCGGCAATATCCCGCCCGGCAGTGTAATTTGTTTTTTGCTTAAAGAGTCTACCGGGGGTATTGTCGCGGCGTCCCTGGTTCCTGCTTTGGCTTTTATTACGGCTTCGTATATGCCGATAGGGGGGGCGATGGTCTTTTCCGATTCCGGGATCACATAGATATATTCCGGGATATCAACCTCTTCGTTGCCGGCATAAAGCTGTATAAGGTCGACCTCCCAGTCTATTCCCGCCGCCTCAAGGTCTTTTTGTCTTAATGTGAGCATGCCGCGGTCGCCGCCCGGGTTTTGCTCCGTTCCTAAAGAGTCGCCTATTATTGCCACCTTTTTTAGCCCAAACATCTTTATCATCTGTATAGCCGAAGATCTTTTGCTTACAGGCGCTATGTCTACACCGCCGAATGCTACCGTAACAGTAGTCGTTTCCGGGACTTCTTTCTTTTTTATCATAACATTGATCTCGTTCCTGACAAGCTCCGTTATCCTGTAGCGGAGCTTTTGTACATTCGCGTCGTCTGCCACGTGTATCGTAACGCCTTGTGGGGATGCAAATTTGGCGACATTTTTTTCGATATCTTCCGATAAACCCGCTTCTGCGAGGGCCTTTCTTGTCATCGCTATAGCTATTTTCTCGATCTTAATTACAACATTTGCGCCGCCCAAGCTGGCCGGGGCGTAGTTCTCTCTCTCAAAAAATTTCCGCCTGCCATCCCGATACGCGACTTCCGCCATTGCGCCCGCTCGCGTAAGGAAATAACACGGCCCTTGCTTTGCCAGAGCGGCGATGCCGCCTACTTTTTCAAGGAACCGATCCGTCTGGTCACCGGTTATGATGCAGTTTAAGATATCGAGTCCCGAAAACTGTTCTCTTAATGCCGGCACTTCGGCCGGAATCGGTGTGTGTAGGTCGTTTCCGATAGCGGCCACTCTGTCCACCCCGTCGAAATCTGTTAAAAAGGCGTCAACTCCGGCAAGTCTCTGCCGATCATTTATAAGGGAATGATATGAAGCCTGCGATGCCGATAGTGTGTCCCTTTGGGGGGCGTCCCCGAACGCATCTTCAAGCGCTCTTCTTGGCGCGGCGGGCGTTGTGTCCTCGGATTTCGGCAATCGTATAGTAAACGTTGCGCCTTTGCCGGTCTCGGATTTAACCTCAATAGTCCCGCCCATATCTGTTACGGCATACCACGCCTCCGTTGTTCCCAAACCGGTCCCATTCTTCGATTGGGAGACATTTAATTCGAATAAAAGCAGTCTTCCGGTTAACGGATCGGTCTTTAATAATTTCACCGGGATACCATTTCCGTTATCCGTCACATCTATCTTTATAAAGCCGTTCTCTTCGGCTAAAGTTACGGTGACCTTTGCGTCAGACCCATTTTTTTCCCTGGCAACCTCCATGCCGTTGTAGATGATATTCAAAAGGGCGCTGGTAAGCGTCAGGCGGTTTGCGTTAACGCCGGCAAGCCCGCGAAGGTTATTTACCACGATGATGTTTTTAGCGTTCTGGCGTATATCTTCAATGATATCCCCGATATTTTGCGGGGAGTGGGACGCCGTTTTCGCGTTAGCGATCTCTATGCGGCTCTCCATTTTTTCAATAGCTTCATCGAAACTAGCGAATATATCCTTGAATATCTTTTTTTCTTTTGAGCTCAAGGAACCTTCATGGAAAGCGGCAAGCTCATCCCGCATTTTCCTCATCTTATCTCTTCGCGTTTTCAGGTCCGCCAGAAGTCCTTCAAACTCTCCGATGTACTCGCGCGCCTTATTTGCCGTCAAGGTTCCGTTTCTTGAGGCTTCGCCGGCCTCATCCGAAAGGGGATCGATCTTATTGTGAATTATATCTCTAAGCTGTTTCTCAAAAGACATGAATGCCAGCTCAAGATGCCGATTTTTATCTTTCGCGGCTATGCCAAGCACGTAGCAATCAGTGATTATAGCGGTTAAATTATCGGCAATATTGACCACTCTTGATGAGCCGTGTTTTAAGCTTCTTATCGCAATGGACACTCTGTCTATTATTTCCCGGTCGGAATGCAATGTGACGGGTTTATTACTAACGTCAGATGAATTTGAAGCGGCCTCTGCGGCCAGGGTGTCCCTTTGGGGAACGTCCCCGGGCGACCCAACGAACGCACGTCCGAGCGCATTTCTAAACTCTATTCCAAGAGGCGTGAGCGCATAAAATGGCCGCGTCTTTGGGGATTGTTCGTATCGCTTGACCGCCAAACGATACGAAACGAGCTTCTCGATCGTCTCCTTAAGCGCATCCTCCGTGTGACCCAGTCCTCCTATATTCTTTAGGCCTTCAAGATCCTTTAAAGTAAACTTTTCTTTTTGGTTATCGGCGCAAAGGGACCTAAGAAGAGTATCGATCTGCTTTAAATCGGGGTCGTCTTTAACGAGCCGTTTCAAAGAGGTTTTTACAATCGGAGCTATAATAAGAGGCGTCCCATGCAAAATCCCTTTATTTAACAGAAAATGGTAACCGCCGAGCTGCCGGCTGGTTTTGTCCGTAAAGCCTTTTTCAGCCAATTTTGCCCAATTAAGATTGTCTTCGGTTAAAATGCCTAATTTTATGGCGCGCATGATATTTGCCGCCAGATGGTATGCTTGCGTCTGAGGATGCTGCCATTTATAAGGAAGCTTTGTCGTTCCGTTCGCGTGAAATTGATATCTAAGTAATTTTTCAAGCTCTTCTAATGAAGCCTCCGGCCCTTCCATCCATTCGTAGCGTCGGTCTTTGTTTTCCTTTAAGGCAGCAAGGTTTTTGTCCCTTATTCGCCCGACCTTATTTCGGAATTTTATTCCCAGTTTTGTAAGCTTATAAACTGACAGTCCGTCGACGTCTGATGGATGTCGAACCGCTAAATGGCTCTCAACGAGTTCCGGAAGCGTCACCTGGGTCAGATTGTTTCCGTAGCGCATACCGACGATAACTTGGTCTCTAAGCTCATCCACCTTAAAGCTGCATTTTTTCTGGGCGTAAAGGGATCTAAGCAGAAGATCGGTATTCTTTGAAACTTCATCTTTTTCAACCAGCTGCTCCAGAGAGGATTTTACGGCGGGAGCTATCACAAGAAGCTCATCCTGTAAAATTCCGTTATTTAAAAGAAAGGCGAAAGCGTGGCGCGACCGCTGGTTGTCGTACACAAAGCCATCTCGGATCAACTTCTCCAGGTTAAAACCGCCTTCTTTTAAAATTCCGAATTTTACAGCGCGCGCGATATTGGTAGCCAGATGATAGGCCAGTACTTTTGTGCTATTCTTACTGATGTTAAATCGCGGAGTGCCGTCCTCGGAATAATAAACTGAAAATAATTCTTTGAGCTCGTCAACGGAGGCCTCCGACCCTTTCATCCATCCGTATCGTCGGTCTTCGGGCTCACCGGCGGCGTTTCTCGGATGGTTACTCTGCAGGTTGGCTCCGCCTTCGTCATCGTCGCCACTTTCATCCCGGGTCCAGTTCTCTTCAGATGAGTTTATAGTTACCAGAGCCTCTTTAGGATATATGCCCATGATTTCGTTTATTGTCATTTCAACCGCATGGCCCAACAGAGAAAGCCACGGGCTCTTCGGGTCATCGCGGCGGGCGAGCCACAAATTCGCGAGAACGGCGCCTGTGAATACGACAGCGACCCCTATGACAAGTTGCGTGATTCCGTAGTTTACTCCGCCGTAGCTGCCGGACATAAAGACCATGCCGGACCAATTTCCGCGCGATCTATTCAGCTTGGAAGTAAAACTGTTAAGCCATATATTTATGCCCCAGGACGGTTTAATAGGAAGTACGTGTTCAATATTATATTCAAATACCTTTGGAGCGCTTCCCGATTGACGTATGGCAAGGCGCAGTTCCCGCGCTCTCTCAAGATAGCGACAGCTGAATATCATCTGACCGCCGTTTGCGAAGGTCACGGGTACGATATGCCAGAGCCCATCCCCGTCCCGCATCTTTAATTGGACATTATTTTTTAAAACATCTTCCATGATCGGCCATAATTCATGGGGGAGATTATGGCGCAAAACTGTGAAGCTCGCGCGGTAGTGCCTCTTAAGAGGAATTGGAGGGGATATGATCCCGGCTCCTGCCTGAGCCGACACTACATGCAGGATGTCTTCCTGAAATTTCCGGAAGACAGCTTCCTGACCCCTGAGCATCAAAGATTCACGCGTCAAATGGCGCAGCGCCCTTTCGTGCGACATAAACCGGAGTTTCCGGCTCGTCCTTCTGAATGAGGCATCTGCATTCGCATAGGTGTCCAGAAGTCCGATTCCGCGTCTCGATAAGGACTTAGTGGCTTTAGGCATCTGCGAGACCACTTCCGCCATGGTCTTCAGGCCGGTCAACACGCGCGCGTACGAATCCTGCGCCTGATCAAATATTTTAGCCATATTACGGCGATGACGCCCGACTATCCAGCGCCGTATTACTTCTACGGACCCGGCAAACACCAGCCCAATGATCACCAACGCCGCTATCGCAGTGGGTTGCGATAGGGTAGAGAG
>Ga0268280_1001965_pt1 | contig 12765 bp, 17 predicted proteins | sample saktaG_9_FD_190139 | JGI IMG/M metagenome (GOLD analysis project Ga0268280, IMG submission 190139) | Saline water microbial communities from Sakinaw Lake, British Columbia, Canada - sak_2011_5_24_40m | ecosystem: Environmental > Aquatic > Non-marine Saline and Alkaline > Saline ...
TCGCTCTATCCCAGTTATCCCGGGCCGTAGAGCAACGAGGTGGCCGTCCACGCCTATCAGACCTTCGTGATTCGGGTTCGATTGAACAGGATGCTGATGTGGTAATGTTTATTCACAGTGAGGACCGCTATAAAGATGAAAGTGAACATACTAATATCACAGAAATCCTAATTGAAAAGCATCGAAATGGGCCAACCGGTAAAGTAGAATTATTCTTTGATAAGAGCAAGTCTAGTTTCCTAGATATAGATAAGAATTCTGATTTTAAAGATTTTGATAATACCAATGAATCCAATTGATAAATTAACTGAAATATTTAGGACCTTCCCGGGTATTGGCCCCAGACAGGCTAAGCGTTTTGTCTATTTTTTGCTAACTAGAAATAAAAATTACATAAAAGAATTCACCAATCTAATAGAGGAATTACAAAAAGAGATTCAGATTTGCTCGGAATGTTTCCAATATTTTACTAAAGGCAAACAGACCAGTTTAATCTGCCCAATTTGCCAAAGTAGGAATCGTGATGAAAATGTTTTAATGATAGTCGCGCGAGATATTGATTTAGAAAATATTGAAAAAAGCCATTCGTTTAATGGTAAGTATTTTGTTTTAGGTGGCACTGTTCCCATATTAGATAAAAATCCGGAAAATCGAATTCACTTGAAGGAATTAATCACTACAATAGAAAGAAAATCAACACAAAAAAATCTTCAAGGTGAGACCTTGAAGGAAATCATTTTAGGCTTTAGCATAAATCCTGAAAGTGAATATACAGAAAATATTGTTATTGAATCTTTGAAACCACTGATTAATAAATATAATTTAAAAATCTCCCATTTGGGCCGCGGACTCTCCACCGGCACCGAATTGGAATACTCCGACGCCGATACTATTAAGAGCGCCTTGGAGAATAGGAAGTAAAATATGGCCTCGCCTAAATCCTCCCCCAAGGGAAGGACTTCAGAAAACCCCTTCCTTGGGAAGGGGTAGTGGTAGGCTTTACTTTTTTATGGAGGCCTTGATGAAAGCGATGAATAGAGGATGGGGGGAGAGAGGACGGGCGAGAAATTCTGGATGGAATTGGGTACCAAGGAAGAATGGGTGTACCTTTTTTGGTAATTCAGCTATTTCCATCAATATACCATCCGGTGATTTACCAGAAAAGACCAAACCTGCCTGCACTAATTTTTCAATATATAGTGGATTCACCTCATAACGATGACGATGTCTTTCAATAACGGCATCTTGTTTGTAAGCATTATAGGCGACACTGTCTCTGCTTAATATGGCTTCATAAGCGCCTAGTCTCATACTATTTCCATAATTATTCTCGGCTAATTTCCTCTTCTGATCCGGCATGATATCAATCACTAAATTTTTGGAATTTTTATCAATTTCCGCCGTATTAGCATCCTTTAATTTCAGAACATTCCTAGCATATTCTATTACTAAAAGTTGCATCCCATAGCAAAGCCCAAAATATGGGATCTTATTTTCTCGCGCATAGCGAATAACAGAGATTACTCCTTCAATACCAGTGGCACCAAAGCCACCAGGTACCAAAATCCCATCGTATTTTTTTAAATCAATCAGCTTCTTTTTATTATCTTCAAAAGTTTTAGAACCAATATAATGTAATTTAATTTTATGATTTAATTTATAGGCCGAATACTTCAAAGCTTCCAGAACGGATATATAGACATCAGAGAGAATAAAATCCCCAGAATTAAAATACTTACCCACCACAGCGATATTAACTTCCTTATTTACTGCCTTGGATCTTTTAACAAATGTCTTCCAGGGACCAAAATCCGCTAGCCTGTTTTTTAAATTTAATTTAAGAACATTACATAAAACGCTACTTAGATTATCTCGCTCAAAATTAATCGGCACATCATAAATACTTTCCACATCTGGTGCTGAAATCACCCCTTCAGCTGGTATATTACAAAACATGGCAATTTTATCCTTTCGCTTCTGATCCAAAGGTGCTGACGATCGGGCAATGATCACATCAGTCTGAATACCAGCGCTATTCAAGGTGCGAGAAGCATATTGAGTGGGTTTAGTTTTCATCTCGCCAATTTTAGATGGTATGGGCAAATAACTCACCATCACAAAAGCCACATCATCACGGCTTCGGCTTTTCATCATACGAGCCGCCTCTAGAAAAAGCATATTTTGATACTCACCAATAGTACCGCCAATTTCAATAATGGTAATATCAGAATTGGCTTTTTCGGAAGCTAATTCAATTCGCCTAATTATTTCAAAAGGAATATCCGGTACTACTTCAACATTTTTTCCTTTATATTCTAAATTCCTTTCCTTACGAATTACCTCTTGATAGACCCGACCTGTTGTCATATAATTTATTCGCGATAAAGTAATATTCAAAAAGCGCTCATAATTACCCATATCCTGATCGCATTCATCACCATCCTCTAAGACAAATACTTCCCCATGCTCGGTGGGATTCATCGTTCCGGCATCCACATTAATATAGGGATCCACCTTAATCATTGTGACTTTAAAGCCACGGGCCTTCAAAATAGCACCAATGGAAGAAGCAGCGATGCCCTTACCTACCCCGGACATTACCCCACCAGTTACAAAAATGTATTTATGTTTTTTCATTTGATAATGTTAATAATTAATAACTAGTAAAACAAAAAATTAGTATTATGTTTCAGGAGACTTGGGAGCGCGACTGGCGCGAGCACGAGGAATTTTTTAGCAAAAAAATATCCGTGCTCCAGAAATATAATACTAATTTTTTGTTACTCATAATTTTAAAGAAAAAACCGCCTTTTCGGGGGCGGTTCTACTTAATCGAATCTATTTTGACTTGAAAGAAGGGCTGGCGGTGACCGTTTTTCTTGAAGTATCGGCTCTTTTGTTTGTAATGGATGACCGTAATTTTCTGGGCTCGGCCAATCTTCTCTAAAGTGCCATTTACAGCTGCCCCTTTAATTGTCGGTGTGCCAATGGTAGTATCTTTACCATTATCCACAAGTAAAACCTGATCAAAAGTCAGCTTATCACCTTCCTTATATTCGCCGGTGATTTTCTCAATCTTAACAGTATCGCCCACGGCGACTTTATACTGCTTTCCACCGGTTTTTATCACAGCAAATTCCATACCGTGTATATTACACGAAATTGCTAGAAATGCAAGGCACAAGCTGGATAATGCTTTTTCGTGCCTTACGGACTGAGCTTTCTAGTAAGAAAGCGAGGGAGTAGAGAAATAATTTTGTGACGACAAAATTATTATCGTGCAAAGAAAAAGTATTATCCAGCTTGTGCCGAACTACTCCTCTATTTCTGGCTTTTCTAATTCCAATGGTTCATAGCCGAGTTCTTTTTCCCCTTCCGTGATCCGGACAATATCCTTATCAATTTTCTTGAATTCCTTGCCCCCGTCCATATATTGAGTCACAACAGTCGAAAGAGATTTCCCCAACTTGTCATACTTCTCCGCATACTTTTTCAAATGCACGGTCAATTCCCCCACCCGCTTTACAATATCCTTAGCTGACTCTTCAATCTGCATAGCCTTTAAACCTTGGAGCACGGTCTGCAAATAGGCTAAAAATGAGGTTGGTGACACAATTATTACCTTATATTTAGAAGCGGCCCGCTGAATCAAACTTTCCGTTTCTTCCTTCAGCGCCCCGATTTTATTAATCAACAAATCATAATAAATAGCCTCATGGGGAATAAACATAAAAGCAAAATCCATAGTCCCCTTGCCCGGCTGAATATATTTGGCGGTCTCAGTAATTCTATTTTTCAAATCATTCACAAAAAGTTTTTCCAGCTTTTCCTTTTCGACCGGATCCTTTTGTTCAATTATTTTATTATAATTTTCCAGAGAGAATTTGGAATCCACCGGAATAATTTTTTCTTTAACAAAAACTACAGCATCGGGAATCAAATCATTGCCTTCCTCATCCTTACCTAATTTATATTGCATTTCAAAACTGCCTGGTGGTAAAACATTTTTCAATAATGTCTCCAAGTAATATTCACCCAAAATACCTCGCTGTTTGGGATTCTTCAAGATATCTTGTAATGACTGAAGTTGATCGGTAAATGACACCACCTGCTTATTAGTCTCATCCAACTTGGTTAGACCTTGAGTCACATCCTTGATTAATTTAGCGGATTCACTGAATTGATTTCTGACCGACTCATTCATATGTTTGCTATTCTCACTAATCTTATTATCCATAGTCCGAGACAATTCATTTATTTGCTGTAAAATGAGATTCAAGCCCACTTCATCCTTCTTTTCCTCTGGTTCCTTTTTCTTTAAATTAAGCCAAATTAGAACGCTGAGAGCTACTAAGACCAGGACCAAAATAATAATTAAAGTAATTTCCATAGATACAATTCTAGCATATTTTATGATACAATGCAGGAATATTAGTTTAGAATAAATATAAATATGAGCTTACATAAAGATATACATGCCAAAATAAAGGAGGCCATGATCGCTAAGGATACCGTCAGACTGACAGTGCTTCGCGGACTGGTTTCGGCTTTTACTAATGAATTGATAGCTAAGGGTAAAAAACCACAAGAGGAATTGCCTGATGATGACGCTATTTCAGTTATTAAAAGAGCCGTCAAACAAAGAAAAGATTCTATTGAGCAATTTACCAAGGGGAATAGAATGGATTTAGTGGAAACAGAAACTGCTGAATTAAAAATACTGGAAACTTTTCTACCACAAACGATGAATAAGGAAGAGATCAAAAAGATAGCTGAAACTAAAAAAGCCGAACTAAAAATTACAGACAAAGCTGGAATGGGTAAATTTATGGGTGTGCTAATGAAGGAATTAAAAGGCCAGGCTGATGGTAATGATGTTAAGGAAGTAGTGGAAAGTCTTTTTTAATACTTGACAAGTAATAATTAAGTGCGGTATAATACTAATGGAGAATTTAGTGTTCTTTTCAAATGCATCATAGGAGGATTAAACCATGAGAGATAAGATTTCGGATGCCACTCTCCTCAGAGAGTGTGTGGAGGAATGCGCATTAGAGCGGAAACAGAATCCGCGTTCAGTTGCTGTGTATTCACCAATCAATCGCGTGTTTGAGCGACATGGTGTGAAGGACAGTGGCTTAGCAATACGCCTTGCCTCAATCATTTCCAGGAAAAGAAAACATCTAGAAAAACAATATCACCCTAGAGCTCCAAAACCTAGAGTGAGCAAGTTATGGTACACAACACACAGCACGATGTCCTAACCTCCCTGCCCCCAAGACGCTCCCGCTATTTTTTCCAGTAGCCGAGCGTCTTTTTTAATCCTTGACAGATTATTTATCACTTTATATAATTAATACAGACCAGTTCTCCTAAAACTACGTCAAAACTTGGAGGTGTTTATGAAAATAAGCAATGAGCGAAGAATGGCACTGATCAAAGAGGGTGAACGACTTCATCAAGAACAGAAGGACATACTTTTTCTCAATCGTAATTTGTATACCTATCACTATTACGCAATTGTACTCCTTCTGCGTAATGAGAAAGGAGGCTTTGACAGTGATGACATCATACTACTGGCTCGAGATCTCTACGCAAGAGGTTGGGGTTCTACAGCGATTCTCAAGGTCGGAGACTTTGAGCCAAGACGAATTCACCCGCCACCAGCAGACTGTCCAAGGCGTAGAAAAACTGATATCAAGTCAGAAAAGTTTGATGATCAGTTTATATAAAGACGCTCCTGTTACCACCCGAGCGTCTTTACTTTGTAATACTTTTGTGCGTGCACCGCGTAGCTCTTTCTTAAGAGCGAAGTGGTGAGCCTACAGAGCCTGGAATGGAACACCCTAGAGAGTATGGTAAAAGGGTGCAATTATGTGTCTAATAGTTTTGATTTGACTATCTAGTAGATGAGAAAATAATAGAAAATGAGGAAAAGAGTGAAATAAAAAGTATTACTATACTTATAAGTAAAACATATTTTTTATCAGTTTTAGAAATTTTACGAAAGAGATAAGTGGCTAGAGCTAAAAGTCCCAGGGATAACAGCGTTACGAAATTAAAGATACCTCTGTACCAACCAAAACCAATAATTGAAATAAATAAAAAGAGTGCCGAAAAAATATAAATGGGAATACCAATTACAAAAGATAATATTTTTAGTGTTTTCATATTGTTAAATATAGCATATAAAATATAAGTGTTCCACTATTCTCAATGGTGTCGTTAAAAAAGGGGAAAAAGAAAAAAAAGGTGAAAAAAGGTGTCAGGAACCTTTGATTTTTATTGGTATGCTTTACATTCGGGATAGCGTGAGCCACAATAAAATACTTTTCGTCAAAAGTATTTTTTCCAGCCCCGGACTCGGCGATTTCGTTGCTACGAAATTAAGCCTCCGTCTTCACAAAAGCGAAAAAGACTGAAGCAGTTCAGTCTTTTTAAAAACGCGCTTTTGTGAAGTAATACTACTAAATGCGCGAACTTATTTTGAACAAAATTCCTAACAGACCAATCGCGCCTCGCGGACTCGGCGCTCCGTCACGGATATTTTTCTGCTGAAAAATTCCGCGACCCCGACTCGGCTCGTCAGCCTCCGTCTTTGAGACGCTCCAAGTCTTCGCGTCTCAACCCTCACCCCGCTTTGCCATTTCCGATTTTCTTTTTCTGAACGCGCGGGAATATCAGATTCAGAGTGGAAAAGCGGGTTTCGGTCGGAACCTGTTTTCGGAAAAACAGGTTTATTTTCTGAAAAAACAAAAACAATATTTGTCTCGTCTATTCTATCATATTTAGTGCGTTCCTGCCTAAAGAGACCATCCTCGGCATTCGCCTCGGACATTTCCGCTAGGGCTACTCGCGCCTATTTGTCTAGGTGTCCTGTCTTTCCTCCCTTTGGTCGGAAACAGGACGACTATTTGGGGAGAGGAAGAAATCCTCTCCCCAGCGTCGGGCTCCTCCTCGCAGTGATAACTTTGAGTGTTCAGTGCTTTACTTTGTTTTTCTTTATTTTACTTTTAGTTACTTCGACAACGTGCCTTCGGAGTCCGCCACTCGCACAACCCCTCTTCTCTTTTTCATATTTATGTTTAGTGGTGTCGCTTTCGCTATTATGTTCTGTGACTTCGATAACGTCGGCGCTCATCCTTTAGTCAGGGACGCCCTAGCGGAAATGTCCGAGGCGAATGCAGAAAGAAACATGTACTTGACCCACCCACCCGTTCGCGCACAAATTAATTCTTGCTCCCATTTAAAAAATTTAGTAAAAGAAAAACCCACCAGACAAGGTGCCTGGTGGGCTTCTTGTCGGCGGGTTTGTTTGAGACGCTACTTCTTACCTTCCCACTTCCAGAGAAGCTGCCAGAGCTCCTCATCTAACTTGGGATCGATGTTGTCTTCAGCAGAGAATTTGTTGATCAGAAGTCTGGCATATTCCACATTGCCACTTGCCAACGTGGCTCTGACTGCGCCTCGTCGAGCAACAGCACCTTCGGTGGTGTCGGCTCCAACCAATGTCGCAATCTCTTCCTCAAGACGTGCGACCTCTTTGGCCGCTTCCTCCATCTTCACAATGGCGGATGTGACCTGCATATTCAGCTTGTCAAGTTTGGTCATCGTCGTTTCTCCTCGGGCTTTTGCCCATTTAAAGAACATTCCATTCTCTCGATTCCCAAACACCAGTTTAGGAACCCAGAAATGGAGAGGAGGTATTGAAGTCGAAACTTCTCACTCCTCTCAAGAAACTGCTTCTGTCTCAATCGTGGATCAGACGTCGACCTTCGGGGTCAGGAGAGCCAGCGAGTATGCCTCCCCCTAACACCAAGGACTCTGTCCGATACCTACCACGCATGGCCACGATGTCGTGTGCTACAATCTCAGACATCGGGACCACCTTGATTCCTAGCTCGAAAGCGAGCTGAATCTCCCTTCTCATCCCTTCGCTGAGTTCGTCTCCGTACACCCAGAGTTCATCGACGGCACCGCTACGGAAGTAAGCTTCGTTGACGGCGATCGCGAGCTCTTTGTCCTCAGGGCTATCCCCGAGATACTGGCTCCACGTGAAGCGAGGGAAGACAGGGATGACTTCCTTCGTGTGAATCTGGCGACAGATTTCGAGAACCCTGCGACAGTTGTTCTCGACGTCCCCCGAGATCGGATGGGCGACAAAAACCATTTTCGGACGATTCATTTTTTTCCTTTCTCAAAAGAACAAACCCACTCTTTCAACCCTGAAACCATTTCAGAGCTGAAAAATGGGGGCGAGCTGATTTGCATCAGCTCGCCCATGTGAAGGAACGATCAGGGATGTGGCAGATGACACGATCGATTGCCAAACATCTCCTTCTGCAATCGTCCCTGATAGCGAACTATCAGAAACGACACGAGCAGAATCGGTCCCCAGAAACACAGCGCTTCAATCATACCGCCTCCTTTCTGGTTCGAAGTTACTTACGCAGAGATCTGGCGTATCGCATGGCAAAGTATTGTTGGTGAGGCACGGGGTATTTGAATTCCTTTGCCACAACATATACTTCCCATACTCCTGTCTCGGGATTCGTCCTCCCAGAAGCCGCGCTGTACTCGTTGAGGAAACATTCGCGATAGCTTGTCACGTCATTTGTCTGACTACTGATCGCGATCAAGACATAAGAGACACCACTTGCTTCTTCGATCTCGATCTTCGAGCTGACTATCGGCCTCCAGCCGATTTCGTCGATGTCATCCGCCTTCACCCGATCTTCCGTAGTCGAAACTGTTGTCTTGTATCCTCGTTGTATCCATCCAGGGACATAAACGAGGAAACAAATGACCAGAAGACCAATGATGGCAACCATGTGTCTTCCTTTCCTCGGAAACATGGCGACCTGTGTGAAGAGACCAAGAAACACTGCTGATGTAACAGCGATGACAACGACCGCTCCGTCTGGCGCCCCGAGCACTTGTGCACCGAGGATCCAAAACATCCACACGATAGTGCAAAAAAACGTGACTATCTTCCAATGCTTTTTCATCCCACTCCTCCTTTCAAGGAACCTTTGTTTTGGGCGTTTTGCCCGTTTAAACTCTACCTATATTATATGCATATTTTTGATTAGTTGTCAAGCACAGAAATTTTTTTATATTATAAAAGAAAAAAGAGCGCGTCATTGCTGACGCGCTCGAGCGAACTATCGGTGTATATGTCACCAATTTGTTCAGTGACAGTTCAGAAACACGGGAGAGATATGACCTATGCCGTTGGGGCCACATGTAAAGTGTGCCGCAAACCCAGCCATGGGTTTTGTGTCACACCTATGGTAGCCGAGCATCTCCACGCTAATCGAATCTTCTGTTCGTGAGCAAACACGAAAAGTTATTCGATCAGCTCTCTCGAACCGAAAACAGACTTCGAGCAGGACATTCTTCTGGGCGATACCCTGTGGCCTCGCCCCTGAAAGATTACAGGTGTATCTTTCAACGCCCAATTGAATCATGAGCATGACATCATGAATGAAATTCAAAATGCTCCGAATGTCACTCTCAGCTCTGGGTGTCAGTGCCTGTCTTTTCTCTATCCTCTTGTCGAAGACCAGACTCATCCTTTTCATCGTGATTTCCTTTCTTTTGGGAGGCTCACTACGGCCTTTTGTTCGGATCAGACGAAGCTGTTACGCTTCTACAATCTGATTCCTTCTAGAAAAAAGTATAGCAAGTTATAACTTGCTTGTCAAGCTCGGAAAAAGAGTATTTTTCCGAGCTTCAATATTTTGGTTCCACCCAAAATTTATGTTTTTTATTCTGACTAGCAACAAGTTTCTCTAACTTACTCCAGTCTTGTTTTTTATTTCCCTCATCAAACATTTCGTCTATTTTCTGACCATCTATTCCGGCATATAAACCAGCTAAAATATACCTCACCCCTTGATTATCACTTGGGTTTAGTTTGAGTAATAATTTATAAAGTTCAATCGCTTTTTCCTCTTCCTTATTATCAATATATAAATCAGCCTGATATTGTATCGCTCTTAAGTAAGCTCGATTTTCCAAAACACCCCAAGGCATGTCTTTTGGCCATTTTGGAAATTCTTTCTTAGTTTTCTCAAAAGCCAATTGGATATATCTATTAGCTTCTTTACTCTGACCAGACTGACCATATAAATGTGTAAAACCGATATAAGTTTGAACATAATCTAAATCTAAACCCAAGGCTTGTCTTAAAAGTTTTTCTGCCTCCTTTAAATTACCCATATTTATCTGCTCCATAGCGTCATAATAAAAGTCATCTTTATTTGGCACTCTCATGGCCATATTAAAATCTTTCCAATCATTGTCTTGTTTATTTGTTTTCATATAATTTTATATCAAAAATATACTAGCATTTCTTAAAAATAAAACAAATGTTGGATAAAAGAAAAACCGCCCGACACAGAGTAGGGCGGTTCCCTTGCTCTGCGCGAGCGGTTGGCTACTAGAAGACGAGGATGATGACCTCACCGTACTTCGTCGGGGTCGCGGTTACGGAAATCACAACCTCACTCGTTTTGCCGCCGTTGTTGGTCTGGAAGACAATCCGTCCGAACTGCTCGATATCCTTCCGGCTGATTGTCATGCCCGCCAGAAGCTTGAGACGCGAACGGATCGCAACCACACGCCCCCGCAAATCACGAACAATGTGAACCTTTATCTGACCACAGCGAGCATAGATGGTGGCCTGAAGCGATTCCGACGGCTTGGTCGGGACCAAGACAATCATTCGTGCCTTGTTCTCGATACCCAACTTCAGCAGTTCGTTGACCGACGACACAAGGTCACCTTCTCCCAGTTCGAGCTCGATTCTCCTTTCATGGAGTTGCTTCTTGAGCACGGTTCCCAGCACCTTTCTCTCTTTTGATGTCATCTTTCTTCGCTCCTTTCGATGAACATTGTGGCATTTGCCACGTTTTTGGGCGTTTTGCCAGTTTAAACTCTACCTATATTATATGCATATTTTTGGTAATCTGTCAAGCACGGAAAGTTATATTCTAGCCACAATCACCACATAATTCTTACCATATTTTTTAGCACATTTAGGACAGGTGGTATACCACATATACATCTTACTAATACTCAGGCCTTTCCCTTTGGCATAATTTTCAAAATCTTTCATCCAGTTCCCAATCTCTTTAAAATTACCTTCATAAACTTTACTAAGAAACTTTCCGCTCAAGGTGACATTTTCTGTACCAGCGATTTCTTTATCAACCGCCACATATAAATCCATATTCCATTTTGAAGTATGGTCAGATAAAGCCAGACCATCTGACATAGTTGCTCCGGTCTCTTCAATTTTTTTCACCAATCTCGTCATAACTCCACCAAAATTAATTGGCATATAAAACAAAGTGAAGACTTTATCTTTAACAAATTTTTTATTATTCCACTCAAAAACTTTCCCGTCCCAAGGGGTGGGGTCAAACTTTGGGCAACATATTTTTTCTTCGTTCATATAATTTTTTAGATTAAGGCTAATAATGTTTATTATATCATTAAAATTGTTTGGAAATGAATAGATAAAAGAAAAAGCCCACTCGTGAAAGCGGAAACTTTTTCCCGCCCACAAAGTGGACTTGTCGACATCATTGTCTCCGCACGACTTCGGCGGGAAACCAGCCCCACGAGCTGGCGTGCATCGAGACCTTAAGACCGTAATCTCCATCGAGCTGGCCGAGGATTGCGGATTCATCAAGCGCACCATTCTGGATGATGATTCCTTCCTTGCACGTCTTTGCCAGAAGCATCCCTTGCATGATCGAAACCTGCCCGGATGCTTCATCCAACTGAACGTGGATGTTACCATTTTGATACAGAGTTTTCAAAGTCTTTCCTCCTTGTTTGCAGATTACTCTGCGTGTGCTGTTTCGTAACTGTTCAACCTGTTTATAAGTATAGCAAATTATAGTCTGCTTGTCAAGCCCGAAAAGGTATTGCAAAATATGACTATTTTAGCAACAAAAAACTCCCCAATGAAGGGAAGTTCTTTGTGGGAGTAGCAAATTACTTTGAGAGAAGATCGGATTTTGTCGCCGGTCTTATTTCTCGTTCATTTCCCAGCCCTCAGTTTGCAACTGTTATGCTCGGCTGAACTCTTGGTGTGTCCGTAAACCAGTTATCGCTTTTTACCGCTACCTTCTGTCCTTGCGGACAAATCCACCGCACAATGGCGGATGACGAGTCTTAATTCACGATTCCTGTTTCCAACATAAGTTAGAAAACCCCAACTCTCACTACTCCGAGGATAGTATAGCAGATTTTTTGTTTTAAATAAACTTGTACTTCTTTGTATATAAAGGTATAATTAGAGAAAAATGATAGATAAATTTTTAAATAAAATAATAAATATTGATTGTATTGATGGATTTAAGGAACTTCCTGATAACTCTATTGATTTAATTTTTACTGACCCACCATATGGCCTAAGCAAAGACGGGATTCGTAATGATAATAACCTAGATTGTTATTATTCCGTCCTGCCTGAGTGCAATAGGGTTCTTAAGGATGGCGGATTCTTTATCACATTTTTCAGCACAAAATTTTTGCCAGAAGTATTTAAAAATAATCCATTTTCATATTATTGGAATTTTATTCTTCATTGTCCAAACGGAAGGGTTTCTTCAACTATTGGTTTTACAAAATATATGTCTTGTTTGAAAAAGGTGTCAGGAACCTTTGATTTTTATTGAAAAAGGTGTCAGGAACCTTTGATTTTTATTGGTATGCTTTACATTCGGGATAGCGTGAGCCACAATAAAATAC
>Ga0268280_1001968_pt1 | contig 12749 bp, 10 predicted proteins | sample saktaG_9_FD_190139 | JGI IMG/M metagenome (GOLD analysis project Ga0268280, IMG submission 190139) | Saline water microbial communities from Sakinaw Lake, British Columbia, Canada - sak_2011_5_24_40m | ecosystem: Environmental > Aquatic > Non-marine Saline and Alkaline > Saline ...
CCGGGGACGTATTATCTCGAAGACAATTCCACTATACTTAAGGCCATATCGCTGGCAGGAGGTTTCACGAAGTACGGCTCATCCAGCAGGGTAAAGGTCCTTCGCCCGAAGAAGGGCGAGAAGGGCTATGAAACTATCAAAGTCAATATTAACGCCGTCATGGACGGCTCGTCAAAAGATGACGTCGTCCTTGAAACAGGCGATATAGTAGTCATATCGGAAGGCATATTCTAGATATAACCAGATAAAGGGGGCAGTATGCAAGAGATTACACTACGAGATTACGTGCGGGTGCTATTCAGGCAGAAGGCCATCATAATCACGGCCATACTGACGGTCGCCATCACCGCTTTCATAGGATTGAAGATGCAGACGCCGACCTACGAGGCGAGCGTGAAGCTTCTTATATCCGGAGCGAAGTCGGTCGAGTCCCCGTATTATAGGGATATGCTCGACTACCGGAATATAGAAGCGGCTCTTACTCAGAGCGAGATAGTGAGATCTAATCCCGTAATAGAGCGCGCGGTGAAGGTGACGGGACTTTATCAGATACCTCTCGATTATGAGGCAAAATTCTCCTCAGGCATGAAAAAGATAGTAGTAAATATGCAGAAGGACCGCATTGAAAAGAAGCTCGCAAAACTTAAGCCCGAGCAGAAACAGGCATATCTCTACCGACTTGCCCTCGAAACATTGAAAAGGCATATTAAAGTGGAGCCGGTCAGGGATACGAACATATTTTCTATAAGCGTCAAGGATTATAGCCCTGTAGGCGCGGCGATATTGGCAAACGTCGTAAGCCGCTCGTATGTAATATTTGACCTCGAGCAGCAGCTTTCGGAATTAAAAATTAAATACGGTGAAAAGCACCTGGCGGTAACGCAGCTAGAGGATAATATTGAACAGATGAAGAAAGGCTTAAACGGAGAGCCGATATCCGACGTCGACGCCATAGGCCCCGCAAGCGTGAAGATAATCGAACAGGCCCAGGTGCCCATAGAGCCCACCGGCATCCCAAAGCCGCTCATATTTATACTCGCTATAGTCATGGGAGTGTTTTTAGCGGCGATGCTCGCCTTCGTATTCGAATACATGGACCAGACATTCAAGTCCCCTCAGGATGTAGAGGCTACATTAGGGATGAATTGCATGGGCTCCATAGCTAAAAAACGCAAGAAGAGCGCGTACGAACATATCGCAGATCAGGTTTGCTTCGAGATGAAGGATAGGGGCATGAAATCTCTCTTGGTGGCGGCCGCTAATCCGAAAGAGGGCGTATCGACAGCCATATTCAATCTCGCCGAGAGCGTGGCCAATAAGTGCCGCCCGAGGGTGCTGGTGATAGACGCTAACTTAAGAGAGCCATCTATCCATAAACTCTTTAAAATACCGAACACCGAAGGTCTCGTGGATGTCCTGGAGGGAAGAACAACTCTCGAGAAAGCCGCCCACAAGACGATAAACAATATCTCGATACTTACTTCCGGGAAGATCGACATGAATCCGTTGACACTCCTGGAGTCGAATGTCATGAAGGAGCTCATACACTCATCCAAAGCTAAATACGACGTAATCTTCATCGATTGCTCGAACCTGAAGCAGGCGAAGGACGCCATGCCGCTGAGCACATATGTCGACAGCGCCATGATAATAGTGAATGAGGGTAAGACCAGGAAGCACGTAGCCCACGAGATGGCGATATCATTGGGCGCGATAGAGGACGGCAGCGTTCCATCCGAGCGCCACAAGCCGTTCTTCCTCGGCGCTATCCTGGCTAACCGCACCTATCCCATCCCGAAGTGGATATACGATAGGGTGTAGCTCTTAACCGCGTAGGTTACATGTCGCTTTCCGCGTAACAACCTACGCGGTTACGTAGTACGGTAGCATGTCGGATGCTTAATAGGTTTATAAGGAGAATATTATGAAAAGAGCGCTAATAACAGGGATCACCGGTCAAGATGGCTCGTATCTGGCGGAGTTCTTGCTGTCAAAAGGATACGAAGTCCATGGCATAATACGCCGCGCAAGCACATTTAATACGGGAAGACTAGATCAAATCTACCAAGATCCTCATCAAACGAAGGCCAGGCTTTTTCTGCATTACGGAGATTTGAGTGATTCCGAGCAGATAGCAAATATCATTTATAACTTAAAGCCGCAGGAGATCTATCATTTAGGAGCCCAGAGTCACGTGAGGGTGAGTTTTGATATACCTGAGTATACAGCTAATACCACAGGCTTAGGGACCACTAGAATCCTGGAAGCGATTAGAAGAAGCAAACTAAAAATAAAGTTTTATCAGGCATCATCCTCAGAGATGTTTGGCGCCGCAAAACCGAAGCAGAATGAAAAGACCCCATTTTTACCCCGGAGCCCATACGCATGCGCAAAGCTTTATTCATACTGGCTCTCATCGAATTATCGTGAGGGGTATGGATTATTCATATGTAATGGCATATTGTTTAACCATGAGAGTCCCCGCCGCGGAGAAACGTTTGTAACCCATAAGATAACGAGAGCCGTAACTAACATTGTTGCCGGTAAACAAAAAAAACTATATTTAGGGAACTTAGATGCAAGGCGGGATTGGGGGTTTTCTCCGGAATATGTCGAAGTTATGTGGAAGATGCTTCAAATGAATAAGCCTAATGACTATGTTATTGGCACCGGCGAGTCGCATTCAGTTAAAGATTTGGTAAAAGCCGCATTTAGTTACGTTGGCCTTGATTGGAAGGGATATGTCGCTATAGATCCGCGATACTTCAGACCTACAGAGGTAGAGAACCTGATAGCGGATACTAAAAAGGCGCGATTAAAGTTAGGGTGGAAGCCTAAGATAGGGTTCGACAGCCTCGTAAAGATTATGATCGATGCGGATATGAGAAATGCCGGGCTGGCTCCGATAGGTGAAGGCGACAAGATAGTAAAAAGAGTATTTCCAAATAAGTGGTGGAGGGGCGACTAATGGGGTTTTGGGATAAAAAAAGAGTCATGGTGACAGGTGGGGCAGGATTTTTAGGCTCTTTCGTAGTAGAGAAGCTGAGGGTCAGAGGCTGTCGCGATATATTCATTCCCACGGAAAAAGACTACGATCTGGTTAAGATGGAATCGGTTGTAAGGGCCTATAAGGACGGCAAGCCCGATATAGCCATACATCTCGCAGCGGTAGTAGGTGGCATAGGCGCAAACCGTGAAAACCCAGGTAAATTCTTCTATGATAATCTTATGATGGGCGTTCAGCTTATTGAGGTCGGAAGACAGACGAATATTGAAAAGTTCGTTGCTATAGGGACTATATGCGCTTATCCTAAGTTTACTTCGGTGCCATTTAAAGAAGAGGATCTATGGAACGGCTATCCTGAAGAGACCAACGCTCCGTATGGACTTGCGAAAAAGATGCTTTTGGTCCAATCGCAGGCCTATAGGCAGCAGTATGGCTTTAATTCCATATTTCTTCTTCCTGTAAATCTATATGGCCCTAAGGATAACTTCGATCCTAAGTCATCTCATGTGATCCCTGCGCTAATAAAAAAATGCTTTGACGCTATAAAGAATAATGAGAAAGAGATAATCGTATGGGGAACGGGGAAACCCACCAGGGAGTTTCTTTATGTGGAGGATGCGGCTGAAGGAATACTCCTGGCAGCAGAAAAGTATAATAAACCCGATCCGGTAAACCTCGGAGCGGGTTTTGAGATATCGATAAAGGATTTAGTTGATTTAATTGTTAAACTAACCGGATTCAAAGGAAAAGTCGTATGGGATAAGACCAAACCTGATGGGCAACCGCGAAGGTGTCTGGATACGACGAAAGCGGAGAAGGAATTTGGGTTTAGAGCTGCGACGGGTTTTAAGGATGGGGTAAGGAAAATGATAAAGTGGTACGAATTTGAATCAGCATACAAGTCGGATACAAAATAATCAATATATACATATTTTCAATCATTTGTTTTGTGTAATAGAGTTCTATATAAAAGTCTGTGTTGAAAACAGTATGACAATTTTAGGGAGCGACTAGATATATTTGAATTGGGTATAGAAAGAATTACATCGGCAGTTTAATAAAGAGGCTAAAACTATGAGATTGCTTTTTTTAATTTATAAAGCTATAAGTTATGTTTTTCAGAAACTTCAATTTGATCGGATCCTGAACTCGCTTATTTTTTCATTCAACAGCGTTATTTTGCCGAAAGATTGTTTGATTCGAGGTCTAATTTGGCTGGATAACAAAGGAACATTTCAGATAGGGAAACGTCTTGTTATAAATTCTAATCTAAAAGCGAATCCTATTGGCGGCGATGGCAGGATGTTTATAATTGTGAAGAAAAGTGGTTGTTTGATTATTGGGAATAATGTTGGTATTTCAAACTCAACAATTGTTTGTTGGAGCAAAATTACCATTGAGGACAATGTTAATATTGGCGGTGGATGCCGCATATATGATACTGATTTTCATTCGGTTTATTTTGAAGATCGAATTATGAATGGGGATATTTGTATCAAGACTTTACCTGTAGTGATTAAAAATGGGGCTTGGCTGGGGGCTGGGGTCATCGTTTTAAAAGGTGTCAATATTGGAGAAAGATCAGTTGTTGCAGCGGGGGCTGTAGTTACGAAAAACATTCCTTCGGGCGAGCTATGGGGTGGAAATCCGGCGCGATTCATTAGAAAATTGTACTAACTACGCAACGTGACATAAGTTGCCAACAAAGCCAGTTAAAATTTGGTGTTAAAATTCAAAAATTGATGACTTCGAAAAATGGCAGAAACAAATGATGTATAAAAGACAAATCCTCGTTAATGCAATTATGTCTATGATTCAAATCATTACTAACGGGGCGATACTATTTGTATTATATCGATTTCTGTTAAAAACTTTGGGCATTGAGATGCTTGGTATCTGGTCGCTTGTGCTTGCAACTACATCGTTGACACAAATAGCAGGATTTGGCTTTTCTGGGGGCGTAGTTAAGTTCGTAGCAAAATATGTAGCTAGACGCGATAATAAAAACGTGGCTTCAGTTATTCAAACTGCAATGCTATCAATTGGTGTAGTGGGGGGATTTATTATTATAGTTTTTTATCCAATCATAAAATTAGTCCTTTCTTTCATTGTTCCTAAGGAAGCTATTCATTTGGTATATTCAATACTTCCAGCATCTATGATCTCTTTATGGATTATGATGCTATACGGTATTTCTTCATCAGGGTTAGATGGATATCAGCGTATAGATATAAGAAGTTTAGTTATTATGCTCAGTGCGCTTCTTAATTTATTTTTGTGTTTTGCGGTTGTTCCAAAATATGGCCTTATTGGGTTGGCATATATAAATGTTGTGCAGAATTTATTCATTTTAGTAATAACATGGATCCTTCTACGGCAGCAGAATTTATATATACCCCTTATTCCGCATAAATGGGAAATAACAATATTTAAGGAGATAATCCGGTATAGTGTAAGTTTTCAGATTATGTCTGTTATCGGCATGTTTTATGAGCCTATTACAAAGTCACTCATCAGTATATTTGGAGGCCTTTCCGTATTAGGTTACTATGAAATGGCAAATAAAATGGTTCAGCAGTTCCGTGCAATTATCGTTTCTGCTAATCAGGTTCTTGTTCCGCACGTTGCAAACATACAAGAGACGATGCTACAAAAAATAGAGTCAGTCTACTTCGCATCATATAAAGTATTATTTTACTTAGCTTTGCCATTATATACTTTTATAATTGTTGGGTTGCCATACTTATCTGAGGTATGGATAGGTCACTATGAAAGCTCATTTGTATATTTTGGAATACTATTGTCGGTTGGATACTTTTTTAATACCATAAATGCCCCATCTTATTTTATAAATCTAGGTACTGGGGAGCTTAAATGGAATCTTATAAGTCATTTTGTAATAGCAACTCTAAATATTTTGCTGGGATCAATGCTTGGAATGCTGTTCCATGGTATAGGGGTTGTAATTGGGTGGGTGGTGTCTCTTGCGCTTGGAAGCAGCATAGTTTATCTACAGTTTCATTTTAAAAATAAAATTCCATTCGGAGCATTACTGCCCAGGGAGAGTATAAAATTAATGTTAGCATGTTTTTCATTTGTCATATTATTGTATACCGTTATTTTTAAGCCGGGCGTGGCCATATCGACGAAGTATGCATTTTTACTTATAAGCATTTTTAGTATTCTGTTATTATCATGGTTTCACCCGACAAGGCGATATCTTATGAACCAAATTAGTCGCGATCTAATAGGTATGTTTAAAACTAATGCTGGAAGCTTAACCATATAAGGATTGCGTATGAGTGAGCAAGACGATATTAAATATGGAGCACAGGTTAATGCTATCTTTAAAGAAACCAGCAAAAAAGAGTTGCCATTAGTCAGTATAATCACTATAGTTCGTAACGGTGAAAAAACGATAGAAAGGGCCATACAGAGTGTACTCAATCAGACATATAAAAACATAGAGTACATAATTATTGATGGCGCTTCAACCGATGGAACGTTGGGTGTAATAAAAAAATATGCAGAGCAAGTTGATTACTGGGTTAGTGAGCCTGACGAAGGGATTAGTGATGCGTTTAACAAGGGCATAAGGCGAAGTCATGGAGAGCTGATTGGAATATTGAATTGTGACGATTGGTACGAGAAGAATACCGTGTATGATGTTGTTATGGCCTACGTTGAAGACCTAAGCGTGGGCGTTGTTCATGGGAACATGCGTTTGTATCAAGATGAAAATCCGATATTCATCAAATTTCCAGATAAAGATCAGAAAAAAATATCTTATCTTATGATCTATAACCATTCTACATGTTTTGTAGCTAGGAGGTGTTATAATAAATTCGGATTGTTTGATAAAAATTTTAAAGTAGCGATGGATTATGATATTCTCTTGCGATTTTATATAAACGGAGTAAAGTTTCACTATGTTGAAAAAATATTATCAAATATGGCATATTGCGGAGCTAGTGATAAATTCGAAATAAAAGGACTCATCGAAATCATGCGAGCTCGCAACAAGTATAAATATAATGTGCATGCTGCGGCCTTTTGGTCTATGGTAATTGTAAAAATATTTAAAAGATTTATACGGAAAATTCTTGGTCGAGAAAATCCGCTATTGAAATACATCAGAAGTTTTTCTAAAGACAAGAAGGTGATATGGGGGCGCTGAAGCTTGCAGTCACATTTTTCGTGGCTTTGATAGTTGGCTTACTGCTTAACTCAGATTTAATTACATCATCTTCATTCTTGTGTACTTTGTTTAGGATATTGATGTTTTACAGCCTATCTTTTTTCTTAATATACTGGATACACAGGAAAGTGCGCTATTATTTACCCTCAGCATATATATTATTCCTTTTTTTTGTGATTCCTATAATTGCAATACCAGGCACACAGATGTTCATGAAAATATTACACGAATATAGAGGGACTCACATAAATGTGTTGAATGCCATGGATATATGGGCACAGGGGGCATTTTATATTATGTTGGGAATATTTACCGTGCATATAGTTCGGGATTTCTTGTCAAAGAACGATACTAAACGTTTATCCTTAGCGGGTTATCCTTCATGGGATTGGAGTAAATTTAGATACCTGCTTATATTGTTGGCCGGAATATCCCTCATATTTTCAACCATTTCTATATTAAGGCTTGGTTATATACCAATACTGAAAACTGGCATAGAAAGAGAGAGGTTTACATATATATATACAGCCGGTGAATGGAGTTTTAAATTGGCGCGATTGTGGTTATTAGTGTATCTTCTTGCGCTAACAAAGTTGCTATATAACATTCAAAGTAGCAAAAAAAATTGGGCGAGAAAGAATTTTGTGCTTATTTTTATCTTATTGGTTTCATTTATGTTTGATGCTATATATGGTGACCGATTCCATCTTTTTATTATGCTGTTCTTTACAATTATAATGATCAATAAACATATCGGTAAAATAAAAATGAGGTACTTTTTAATGCTTTTCATTATTGGATTGGCTTTATCAAGTACTATCTTTATTATACGCGGGGCAGATGCCCTTATTGGTAAAGCAAGTATTTTTGAACGAGTGATGATACCAATGTTTAGTGAGTGGCGCGAGTTTGCATACATTGCAGAACATTATCCATCCGTGCATTTTTTAAATGGAAAAACATTTTCCAGTGTCATTGCTCCAATATTTCCAAATATAGTTTGGGGTGCTATAGGTTTTAATAAGTACGAACTACTTAGTGAGTCATCCGCTATATATATGCAGAAACTATTTGGAAGTTATGCGGGGGTAAGGATCGGTATAATAGGTGAGGGATTCATTAATTTTGGTTATATAGGAGTGATATGGGTTTCATTTATAACCGGGCTAATATTTGGCACGCTTGAAAGCATCTTTTTGCGGATACAATCTTTTCATGTTTGCGAGCTGATACTAGCGTTTATTTTAGGGACATTGATTTTTTTACCTATTGCTCAAACTGATGCTATTTCAGTCATTCTTATATTTTATAGCTATTTCATTAGCTTGTGTATCTTGTTTTTTCATAAAAAAGAAGTTATCTCAAATCCCAAGCGGTGTTTTAATAATGAAAATATTAGTTGTAAATAAATTCTTATATTCTAAAGGTGGTGACGCCGTTAGTTCAATTTCAACAGGAAAGCTTTTTGCGTCAAGAGGACATCATGTTGCTTTCTGGGGCATGAGTCACCCCTTGAATCCCCATTATTTGTTGGAAAATGATTTTATTTCGTACGTTGATTTCAATGATAATAATAATTCTTGGGCTAAGAGTTTAAAAAATATATTCAATATTTTTTATTCAACAGAAGCGAAGATTAAATTTTTAAAAACTATCGAATCTTCTTTTTTCCCAGATATTATACATCTGAACAATTTTGCCCATCAAATCTCACCATCAATACTATCTGTCGCCAAAGTGCATAAAATTCCCATGGTAATGACAATGCATGATTATAAGTTGGTCTGTCCTTCATATACCATGATCTTAAAAGGTAATGATTGCAACTTATGTAAGGATGGGAAATTTTTTAACTGTTTTTTACAAAGATGTGTGAAAAATTCCAGCCTTAAGAGCGCGGTTTGTATGATTGAAATGTATCTGCATCATAAAGTATTAAAGATTTACGATTTTATCGATGTATTTATTTCTCCAAGCATGTTTATGAAAAGAACAATCGAGGGCATGGGTTTTACTAAGAAGATTTATCACCTGCCGCATTTTTTGGATTTTGATGCCTATGAGCCATCGTATACATGGGAAGACAGGTCGATAGTTTATTTCGGAAGGTTATCTTATGAAAAAGGAATACTTACGCTATTGGAAGCAATGAAAAATACTAATATTAACCTTAAAATAATAGGAGATGGGCCGCTTAAAAAAGAAATAGAGACAAAAATAAATTCCTGGGGGCTTAAAAACGTTAAGCTTTTAGGGTATAAAAGCGGCGAGGATTTAAAAAATGAGATAAGAAAGAGCATGTTTGTTGTTGTTCCATCGGAATGGGGCGAAGTTTTTGGGTACGCCGTCTTAGAGTCTTTTGCGCTAGGAAAGCCGGTTATTGGCTCAGATCAAGGAGCCATCCCAGAATTAATACAAGAAAATGAGACAGGATTAATATTTAAGGCAAGGGATGCAGGAGATTTGTCAGAAAAAATTAATATTATGTTAAATTCGCCAGAGAAAATTATATTAATGGGGCAAAAGGCGCGAAAGAGTGCGAGGATATCATTTTCGGCAGAGAAATATTATACTGGTCTTATGGCTATCTACCAAAGTGTGTTGAATCATGCTGTATAGGTATTATATGAAAAAGCTGATAGTATTAGTTTTATTAATGTGCGCTCCATTGCACTGTTTTGCCGCCACTTACTATGTTGATTCTATAAACGGCGATGATTCGCAAGATGGCTCAACCTCGATAAAAGCTTGGAAAACAATGGGCAATGTAAATGATGCTCCTATTAAGCCAGGTGATAGTATTTTATTTAAACGTGGGGGGGTATGGCGCGGACAGCTTAAACCCAGAGGTGGCTCTTTCTTAGGCCGTATTAATTACGGTGCTTATGGTGATGGTGAAAAACCTAAATTATTAGGTTCTGTAAATGCAAACGACGGATGGTCAGATTTAGGTAAAAATATCTGGCAACACACTGGATTTTCTGTTGATGTAGGAAATATAATATTTGATAACGAAAAAAGTTGCGGTATAAAAGTTAGCACTGAAAGAGAGCTTAATTCTCAAGGTAAGTTTTGGTATGACCTAAAAAACCGCACATTAAAAATTTATTCTATTGGGAACCCTTCCGATATTTATTCATCAATTGAATGCGCTTTAAATATTAATTATGCGGTATGTGAAATAGCCGACAGCAGCTATGTAAATATTAATAGTCTAGATATTAGATATGGAGGTTCTCATGGGATTCATAGTTATAATGCCCATAATATTGTTATCAGCGATTGCAAAGTTTCATTTTGCGGTGGAGGATACCAGATTGATACGATTCGATACGGCAACGGTATAGAGATTAATGGAAATGCTAATAACATAGTTGTAGAAGATAATATTGTTTCTGATTGCTATGATTCTGGGATAACGAATCAAGGTGATGGGAACCAGACAAACATCAAAATACTAAATAATATAGTTATAAATTGTGAGTATAGTTATGAATTTTGGAACTCTGGCGTAGGTAAGATAGTGAGTAATATATTAGTTGTAAATAATACTTTTTTAAACGCCGGCGAAGGATGGGGGCATCTTAGAGCTTATAAAAGTGGTACTCATTTTATGTTTTTTAACACAATTGCCTTGATTAAAGATTTTCAGTTTAAAAATAATATTCTTTATGAAGCTACCGAATATAGCGTTAGATGGCAAAATGCATCAAATGTTAAAGATGTTATTTCAGACTATAACTGTTTCTACCAAACGAAAGGATGTTATGCCTGGGTTGGTCAAACCGATAAAGGAGTTAGCTATAATTGGGCTGATTATATATCGGATTTAGGTCAAGATAGCAATTCTATAGATCAAGATCCGTTACTCAATGTTGATTTTACACTTAAATCAAATTCGCCTTGTATAAATAAAGGCATAGGTCTTGCTTTGATAACCAGAGATTTTGTTGGGACTAAAAGACCACAAGAAGGGAAGGTAGATATTGGAGCATTTGAAAGAAAATGACTAACCTCCACGGCTCCATAATAGTCACCTACCGCTGCAACGCAAAATGCAATATGTGTGATGTGTGGCATTATCCGTCTAAACCATCCGAAGAGATCGGTGTCGAAACAATCCGTAAACTTCCGCAGATGTACTTTGCCAATGTCACAGGCGGGGAGCCTTTCGTGAGACAGGACCTGCCACAGATTATAGAGGAACTCCGAAAGAAGGCAAAGCGCATAGTCATAAGCACGAATGGATATTTCACTGATAGGATAATTGAACTCTGCAAGAAGTATCCCGACTTAGGCATCCGCATCAGCATAGAGGGCACGGAAGAGGCAAATGACAAGATACGCGGCATTCCGGATGGATATAAGAGGACGCAGGATACATTGAAGAAACTCCAGGAAATGGGCTTAAAGGATATAGGATTCGCCATGACCGTCCAGGACTTAAATTACAAGGATCTGGTCGCATTATATAAGATGGCCGATGAATTAGGGTATGAGTTTGCTACCGCAGCGGTGCATAATTCGCATTATTTCCGTAAATTGGATAATAAGATCGAGAATAAGATTGAGGTTGAGAAGGCATTTAAGGCTTTGATAGCAGAGCTATTAAAGTCCAAAAAGCCGAAGAATTGGTTCAGGGCGTATTTCAATCACGGGCTTATTAACTATGTGCAAGGGAAACCGCGTCTTTTGCCATGTGAGATGGGGAAGGACGGGTTCTTTCTCGATCCTACAGGGAATGTGCTGGCCTGTAACGGCATGAATGAGCCTATGCCTATGGGGAGCCTTAAAACACAGTCCTGGGATGAGATATGGAATAGCGCCGAGGCCGATAAGGTCCGCAAGGCTGTGAAGGATTGCAAGAAGAACTGCTGGATGATAGGCTCCGCGGCGCCGGCGATGCTGCATCATCCGGTGAAGCCGGTCGCGTGGGTGTTGAAAAATAAAATTAGCATCTTAAAAGAAAAGTCCATCAAAAGATCACCCCAACAGTAAGTGTATACTATCATAAAAACAATCCCTTCTATGGACCAAAAGTGTAACCCCCAGTGGCAATTATAACAAAAATGTTAAATATGAAATAGCCAGTTTAATATATTGACTATGATGTTGATGAGGATATATGATGGGTCAGTGAAATAGCCATCATAAATGGTATGATTAGCAAACAGTTAAGGTCCTCCGGAATATATGTAAAAATGAACTGTAAATATTGTTTCACTGGTAATATAAAACGTAGCGCAATTATTATTGCGCTTTTTTTTATCTCATTTTTAGGTGTGGATAATATTTTTGCTGAAGAAAAAGATTATTTCAGAGTGTATGATCCGTATTTCTTAGTCAACTATAATTATGAACCTGGCGAATACTATCATTTTTCTGGATCGACGGGTAGTATGTCATATTCAATTGATTTTGCGGAGTCCGTTTTAAAAAACTCAAGCGTGTCTTTGACCAACTCCATCCCCGGATCCTCTAAGAAGCCTCTTCTCCGGAGCCTGTCATCGAACTGGAACTACTCCGGCTCCCAAGACTGGCTTA
>Ga0268280_1001969_pt1 | contig 12748 bp, 12 predicted proteins | sample saktaG_9_FD_190139 | JGI IMG/M metagenome (GOLD analysis project Ga0268280, IMG submission 190139) | Saline water microbial communities from Sakinaw Lake, British Columbia, Canada - sak_2011_5_24_40m | ecosystem: Environmental > Aquatic > Non-marine Saline and Alkaline > Saline ...
TTCAAGAAAAATTACCAGAGAAATCGGTTGGAAGCCGGTTGTTTTGTTCGCGCAAGGCCTTAAGCTTACCGTAGCCTGGTCACTTAAACATCAAGCATGGTATTTAACAAAGGAGTAGTATGTCAGTTATCATAGTTACAGGTTCTTGTGGTTTAATCGGTTCTGAAACCGTGAGTTTTTTTGCTGAAAAAGGCTTTGATACTGTTGGTATAGATAATAATATGCGTAAAAGTTTTTTTGGCTCAGACGGCTCAATTCTTTGGAATCGAAAACGCCTTGAGAAATTGCATCGAAACTATTGGCATTATTCCGAAGATATCCGTAATGAAAGAAAAATTAACGCGATCTTTAAAAAATACGGAAAAGATATTGTATTAATTGTGCATGCCGCAGCCCAGCCATCCCATGATTGGGCAGCTAAAGACCCCAAAACGGATTTTAGCGTTAATGCCACTGGTACTTTAGTTTTACTTGAGGCAATGCGTAAATTTTCTCCACACGCAGTTTTTATTTTTACCTCTACTAATAAAGTTTACGGTGATACGCCAAATCGCCTGCCTTTAATGGAAAAAGATAAGCGTTTTGAGATCTCAACCGATCATAAATACTACAAAGGTATAGATGAAACAATGAGCATTGATAATTGTTTACACTCAGTTTTCGGCGCATCAAAAGTTGCTGCTGATGTTATGACCCAAGAATATGGCAGGTATTTTCATCTTAAAACCGGCATATTCAGAGGGGGTTGCCTAACTGGGCCGGCGCATTCTGGTGCTGAGTTGCATGGGTTTTTGTCATACTTAGTTAAATGCGCTGTAACAAAACGTAACTATAAAATTTACGGCTACCTTGGCAAGCAGGTTAGGGATAATATACACTCTTTTGATTTAGTGAACGCGTTCTACCATTATTTTCAAAATCCGCGCTGCGGAGAGGTTTATAATATCGGTGGAGGCAGGTTTGCTAATGTTTCAATCCTGGAAGCAATCCAGATGTGCGAGAAGTTAACTGGCGAGAAGTTCGATTATGAATATATTAACACTAACCGCATCGGCGACCATATCTGGTGGATCAGCGATGTCTCTAAATTTAAATCGCACTATCCTGATTGGCAATATAAATTTGGAATAGAAGAGACGATTAAGCAAATTTATCATTCCCAAAAATCATAGACAGTGTATGTAAGTCCATAGAAAATAAACAGTTATGGAACAAATACGGTTGAAAATATGGAATATAATAATATTTTAATTACTGGTGGTGCGGGATTTATTGGAAGTAACCTCGCTGTCTATTTTAAGCACAAATACCCTAACTTAAAAGTTTATGTGTTAGATAATCTAGTCCGCCAGGGAAGTGAATTAAATTTGCCGCGGCTTAAAGAAAACAACATTAAATTTATCCGTGGGGATGTCCGGCGCCTCAAAGACTTAGGCCTGAAATTTGATATAGATTTAATTTTGGAATGTTCAGCTGAGCCTTCGGTATTAGTAGGTTATCAGAATCCGGCTTATATTATTGATACAAACCTGATGGGCACTGTTAATTGCCTTGAGCTGTGTCGCAAGCGTAAAGCGGGGATGGTTTTTCTTTCTACAAGCAGAGTTTATCCCTATGAAAAAATAAACGCGATCAGGCGGCTTGAATCAAAGAGCAGGTTCCAGTGGCCGCATTTTGCCGGTATCAGCACGGATTTTTCTTTAATCGGCACAAAGACTTTATATGGCGTGACTAAGCTTGCGTCGGAATTTATTCTTCATGAGTATATTGCCGCATACGGCCTTAACGCAGTTGTGAATCGCTGCGGGGTTGTTGCCGGGCCATGGCAATTTGGTAAAGTTGACCAGGGTGTATTTACTTACTGGATGCTGGCTCACTATTTTAAAAAACCGCTTAAATATATCGGTTTTGGCGGCAAGGGTAAGCAGGTACGTGATCTTTTACATGTTGATGATCTTTGTCAGCTAATTGACTTGCAGGTAAATAGCCTTTCTAAGTTAAGCGGTAATACTTATAATGTCGGAGGCGCAATAGAGGTAAGCCTTTCTTTATTAGAAACCACCGCGCTTTGCCGGGAAATTACCGGCAACAAGATTAAAGTGGGCCGAGACCTGCGTAACCGTCCGGGAGATATTGCGGTATATCTTACGGATAACAAGAAAGTTACTCGAGAATTAAAATGGAAACCTCAGAAGCCGGCAGTAATGATCCTGAATGATATCTTTAACTGGATTAGAAATAATGAGGCAAGGTTAAGAAAACTTTAAAATTTGTGTAAAGGAGTGCGTTAGATTTCCCTTCTTTCTGCGTCTATTGAAATAGAAAGGAGGGATTTTTATTGTTTGACAGGGAAATATGGGCGGGTTATAATATTACTTTAAATTTAAAAAGTGTTTGCCTGTTCGGCAGGCAGAGAGGATTAAAATGACAGTAGATAAGAAGTCACAACCTAAATTCGAGATCCCGCCGAAGGCGGGGAAAGAAGAGTCAATAGATACGTTAAATCGTCAAAAGGCATTAGATCTGGCGCTTTTGCAGATAGAGAAGCAGTTTGGTAAGGGCTCAATTATGAAGCTGGGCGCGCACATTAAGGCAAATGTTGAGACTATTCCAACTGGCGCGCTTACTCTTGACCTTGCTTTAGGTGTGGGTGGGCTCCCGCGTGGTAGGGTTGTGGAGATATTTGGCCCGGAAGCTTCCGGAAAAACTACACTGACGTTAACGGCAATAAGAGAAAACCAGAAAAAAGGCGGAGTAGCGGCATTTATTGATGCAGAGCATGCTTTTGATTCAACTTACGCCAAATTAATTGGTGTAAATCTGGATGATCTTTTAATCTCTCAGCCTGATACTGGGGAGCAGGCTTTAGAGATCACAGAAACTTTAGTGCGATCTAATGCCGTAGATTTAGTGGTGATTGATTCAGTGGCAGCATTAACCCCGCGCGCTGAAATTGAAGGCGAGATGGGGGATTCACATATGGGGCTTCAGGCGCGGCTTATGTCACAGGCTTTGCGTAAACTGACCGGCTCGATTAGCAAATCACGCACTACGGTAATTTTCATTAATCAATTGAGAGAAAAAATCGGGATTATGTTTGGTTCACCGGAAACAACTCCTGGCGGCAGAGCGCTAAAATTTTATTCATCAGTACGGTTAGATGTACGTAGAATTGCTTACTTAAAAGAAGGGGATAAAGTCATTGGTAGTCATGTCAGAGTAAAGGTAGTTAAAAACAAAATTGCTCCGCCTTTTCGTGAGGCAGAGTTTGATATTCTGCATAATGAAGGGATTTCCAAGACAGGAGCTGTTATTGACGCGGGAGTAAACCTTGAGGTAATCGCTAAGTCAGGGACATGGCTTTCGTTTGAGGACAAGAAGTTGGGCCAAGGCAGAGACGCAGCGATAAAATTCTTAAAAGAGAATCCAAAGTTGCAGGAAGATATTGAAAAAGCTGTACGTAAAAAATTTAGCCAAGCCGAATAAGCCAGGAGGCAATGCCTGCCTGCCGGCAAGGCAGGCTTTGCCTTCCGACCCCGCCTACGGCGGGGCCGATAGGCAAAGCCATGATCTTCAAGCGGCGAAAGAGTATTCTTTTTTACTGCTTAAATTTCGTTTACGCAGCGAAAAAGAGTTAGCTTCACGTTTAAGACAGAAAAAATTCTCTGAAGCAATAATTCAAGTTACTTTAAATTTCCTTAAAGATAAGCAGTTTATCGATGACCAGATCTTTGCTCAAGGTTGGGTAGCTTTCCGGCTTAAGCGCCCATTTGGTTTAAGGAGGATAAGACAGGAATTAGTTCAGAAGGGTTTAGATAAAGAGATTATTGAAGTAACTCTTGCACAGGCAAAAGAGGATTACGACGAAGGCGCTATAGTCAGGCAATTGGCGGAGCAAAGATTTTGCAGGCTAAAAGGCGTAGAACCGCTTAAGGCAAAGGCGCGCTTATATGCGTATTTGATGCGTCGTGGATTTTCACTGGATACAGTTAGGAACGCAGTAGGGGAGGTTTAAACCTCCCCTACTGTTGTTGATAATTTAATTATGACAGCGGATATTTTAAGAGAAAAATTTTTGGATTTTTTTAGAGCCAAGAAACATAAGATTGTTGAAAGTGATTCTTTGGTTCCTAAAGATGACCTTACCGTATTATTTACTCCTGCAGGGATGAATCAGTTTAAGAAAGAGTTTATGGGCCGGGATTCTGGATTTAAGCGCGCCGCAACAGCACAGCGTTGTTTGCGTACAGATGATTTGGAAAAGGTAGGCAAAACAAGTGCGCACCATACTTTCTTTGAAATGCTGGGCAATTTTTCTTTTGGAGATTATTTTAAGGAGGAAACAATCAGTTGGGCATGGGAATTTTTGACGAAAGAGTTGAATTTAAGCCAAGAGAAGTTTTGGATATCAGTTTATAAAGATGATGAGGAAGCTTATAAGATTTGGAAAGATAAAATAGGCATTCCGGTTGAAAAGATTGTAAAGCTGGGAGATAAAGATAATTTTTGGCCCGCGGAAGCTAAAACTAAAGGGCCAAATGGGCCATGTGGCCCCTGCTCAGAGATATTCTATGATTTTGGCCAAACTGTTGGCTGTAAAGAAAAAAATTGTAATCCATCTTGTTCCTGCGGAAGGTTTGTAGAAATATGGAATTTAGTTTTTACGCAGTTTAACCGTAAGCTTGACGCAACCATTGAGCCCTTGCCAAATAAAAATATTGATACCGGTATGGGCCTAGAGAGATTAACTGCCCTAATGCAGGGGAAGCAGAATAATTTTGAGACCGAGTTATTCCAGCCAATAATAAAAGAGATTAAGCGTTCACTAGAAGTTGAGCCAAAAGATAGCGTAAAACTTCTTTATGCGATTGCTGATCATCTAAGGGCAATAGTTTTTTCGATTTATGACGGGATAATCCCTTCTAATGAAGGCCGTGGGTATATCGTAAGAAAAATTATCCGTAAGAGTGTTTTACATTTAAAAAGTTTAGGGATAAATAAGCCTTTTCTGTACAAATTGGTTGTTTTAGTTGCTCAAATTATGCATAAGCCTTATCCTAGTTTATTAAACAGGCAGGAGGATATTGCCCGGGTTATTTTGAATGAAGAGAATAATTTCATTAATACACTTAGTTTGAGCAGTACTTTAATAGATAATGAGATTGAGAAAGTTAAAAAAGATTTAGAAAATGATCCAAAGATAGAAGGTTTTATTATCGCTAGTGCAGGTACTTCTGGGACCCTAGGTATTTCTGCTTTTAAATTATATGATACTAATGGAATTCCGCTGGAAATAACCAAGGATGAATTAAATATAAGATTTATTAAAGTTGGCGAGAATTTTGGAGCGGCTTATCAGCATGAGCTGGATAAACAGAAGAACCTTTCAAAATCATTTAGTAAGATGAAAGGCGATGTTTTTGATGCCAAAGGGTTAGAGTTAGGGCTAAAAGATACAAAATTCTTAGGTTATGAGAATACTTCTGTAAAAGCTAAGATAATAGAAATAATTGATTCTCATGAAAAGAATAAAAAGTTAACTGAAATAAGCCTAGGTATGAAAGCCGCAATAATTTTAGATGAAACGCCTTTTTACGCTGAAAGCGGTGGCCAAGTTGGTGACATAGGTATTTTAACTAAAGGTGAAAATAAATTTATTGTTTCGGATACGCAGAAAATCGGCAATGTTATTTTACATATTGGCACGATTAGTTCTGGCAGCTTTAAAAAAGGGGATGCGGTAGTTGCGCAGATAGATGCCCAGCGTAGGCTGAACATTGCCCGCAACCATACAGCGACGCATATATTGCAGGCAGCTTTAAGGCAGGTTTTAGGGAATCATGTCCAGCAGCAAGGTTCTTTAGTTTCAGAAGAAAAATTCCGTTTTGATTTTACGCATTTTAAAGGTTTGACTAAAGAGGAGCTGGCCCGGGTTGAAGAGGTGGCTAATAGTTTTATTGTTAATGATTGCACGGTAAACAGCAAAGAGATGGCGTTTGTTGATGCTAAGAAAACAGGGGCATTAGCTTTTTTTGAAGAAAAGTATTCTGAAATTGTCCGCGTGGTTATGATAGGTGAAATTTCAAATGAACTCTGTGGCGGCACGCATTTAACTAATGTAAAAGAAATTGGTTTAATAAAAATAATTAGTGAAGGATCAGTAGCTAGTGGCATAAGAAGGATTGAGGGCGCAACTAGCGGTTTTGCAGAGCGGTTCATTAAAGATGAAGAAGAAAAGGCGATTGCAGAAGTTACGAAGATGCAAAAGTTAAAGGAATTAAAGAAAGATGAAAAGAAACGCAGTGCTGAAGTAGAAATTAGCCTGATTGATGCATTACCAAGAATCATAGAGAAAAGTGCATTGATTAACGGTATTAATGTTATTTTTTCGCTGGAAGATGATTTGGATATGCATGTCTTAAGGATTTTGGCGGATAAAATAAAAGAAAAGCTATCTTCTGTTGTGATTGTTTTAGGTTCGGCTAATAAGCAGCAGAAAAAGGCTTTTTTAGTTATTGCTGTTACGCCGGATTTATTATCTAAAAATATAGATGCTGGAGTATTGATTTGCCAATTGGCGCCACTTATTGGCGGCTCAGGTGGAGGAAGGCAGGATTTTGCCCAGGCAGGTGGAACAAATCTGAATAATTTTACATTGGTATTTGAGAAATTAAAGGATATAATAAACAGTTAGTTATAAAATGTAGGCAAATAAAATGAAAATTATAAAAGCTAGCAGTAAAAAATTAGAGAAGATTTATAATCGCGGTTTAGCGCGGAATACTCGCGTAGAAGATAAGGTTAAAAAGATTATAGATGATGTGCGCCTTTTGGGCGATGATGCGTTGATTAAATATACGCGCAAGTTTGATAAGGTTAAACTTAGTTTGCGGCAGTTAAAGGTTTCTGAGATTGAAATAAGTGGCGCCTATCAGAATATCAGCCCGAATTTTGTCGATTCTCTAAAAGTTGTTATTGATAACGTAAACCGTTTTTATCGTAAACAGTTGCGTAAATCCTGGAGGATTAAGGGTTCTGAAGGAGTCGTACTAGGTGAAAATTATACGCCTTTAGAAAAAGTTGGGGTTTATATTCCAGCGGGAACTGCGCCTTTAGTCTCTACTGTTTATATGACTGTATTACCGGCGAAGTTGGCTGGGGTAAAGAAAGTTATTCTAATAAGCCCTCCAGATAAATCTGGGTTCATCAATCCGCATATTTTAGTAATTGCTGATCTTTTAAAAGTAGATGAAATTTATCGCGTTGGTGGAGCGCAAGGAATTGCAGCTTTAGCTTATGGGACTAAAACTATCCCGAGAGTAGATAAGATTGTTGGGCCGGGGAATATTTATGTAAGTGAAGCTAAACGCCAGGTTTTTGGCCGTGTGGATATTGATATGATTGCCGGGCCCACGGAATTAGTGATTATCGCCAATCGTTTTAGCGACCCGAAATTTATTATTGCAGATTTGCGTGCGCAAACTGAGCACGCTAAAGGATTAGCTATATTAATTACTAATTCTAAGAGCTTGGCTCGCGAAGTGAAAGCTCAAGCCGATGGGGATAATGGTTATATTATTTTGACTAAGAATTTAGAGCAGGCTTGCGAAATTGCTAATAAAATAGCTCCTGAACATTTGGAGATTTTGGTGCAGAATCCCAATCGCCTGGTTAAATCTATAAAGAATGCGGGAGCAATATTTCTGGGGCCTTATAGCCCGACAGCTGTAGGAGATTATGTAGCTGGGCCAAGCCATGTTTTACCAACAAGCGGCACAGCTAGGTTTTTCTCCGGATTATCTGTGTTTGATTTTATAAAAAGTAGCCATATTATTAGTTATTCAAAAAAAGCACTTGAAAAGATGCGTGAGCCAATAGATAAGATTGCTGGTATTGAGGGCTTGCAAAAACACGTGGATTCTGTAAAGAGCAGGTTTATCTAATTGTAAGTATAGGGTAGGTAGATAGCAGGTAGAATGCAGGTAAGGAGAAAAATGGCTCAAAGAATATCAGAAAAGACACGAAAGACAAGTGAAACAGAAATATTTATTAAACTGAATATTGATGGCACAGAAGAAAGAAAAATTAACACTGGTATTGGCCTTCTTGACCATATGCTGGATTTATTTGCTTATTGGGGGCACTTTAATTTAGAAATAATTGTCAAGAAAGGCGATTTTAATATTGACATTCACCACACTAATGAAGATGTGGGCATAGTCTTGGGCCAGGCTTTTGAAGAAGCCCTGGGTGACAAAAAAGGAATCTGTCGAAATGGTTTTGCCTCTTGGTCTATGGAAGAAGCAACTGCTAATGTCAGGGTTGACATTAGCGGCCGTCCATCTTTTAAATTCTTGATGCCTTTACAAGCCTATCCTCAAGTTCTGGATGACAAAGAGGGATATAACTTAAAGGATGCTGAACATTTTCTAGAATCTTTTGCCAAACAATTAAGTATGGACTTAAATATAAAAATGGATTCCGTTAGTTCAGCTTTGCATACTACGTTAGAACCTATTTTCAAGGCATTAGGAAAAGCTTTGGATCAGGCAACGCAGATAGATTCTCGTCGAAAAGGAGTTCCCTCGACAAAAGGAGTTATCGACTAGGTGCCTAATCTAACTACTACCTACTATCCACTAACTACTGAATGAAGATTGCGATTATTGACTATGGTATGGGTAATATTCATAGTGTGGCCAAGGCCTTGGAATTTTTTGGGGCTAAGACAAGCGTAACTAATAAGAAAAGCGAGATAGATTTAGCTGATAAGATAGTGTTACCGGGAGTAGGTGCTTTTGATGATGCGGTAGGCGAATTAGAAAAGCAAGGATTGGTTGCAATAATTAAAGAGCAGGTAAAAAAAGGCAAGCCGTTTCTGGGAATTTGTTTGGGGTTGCAACTTTTGTTTGAAGAAAGCCAAGAGGCTAAAGAAAATAAGGGATTAGGCCTTTTAAAGGGTAGAGTTGTTAAATTCAGCGCGAAATCTTCTCAAAAGGTCCCGCATATGGGATGGAATAATCTTAAGGTTGTTTCTAGGGATTGCGCTTTGTTAGATGGGATTATCGGTAACGAGCAGGTTTATTTTTGTCACTCCTATTATCCTCAAGTTACCGATCAATCTGTTATTGCCGCGACTACTGATTATGGCATAGAATTTCCTTGCGTTTTGTGCAAAGATAATATTTATGGGGTGCAGTTTCATCCTGAAAAAAGCCAGGCAATAGGGCTTAGGATAATTAAGAATTTTGTCCAACTATGCTAATTATACCAGCAATAGATTTAAGAAATGGTTTAGTAGTCAGGCTTTTCCAGGGTAAGTTTAATTGCCAGAAAGTTTATTCTCGCGATCCGCTAAAAGTGGCTAAGCATTGGGCTAAACAGGGCGCGCAATTTTTACATGTTGTGGATCTTGATGGTGCCTCTAGCGGAATCATTAAGAATTTATCAGTAATAAAAGAAATTGTGCATAAAGTTGGCGTTCCTCTTGAATTTGGCGGAGGAGTTAGAAGCATGGAAACAATCTTAAGCCTGCTTAGTCTAGGGGTACAAAGAGTTGTTTTGGGTACGCGGGCAGCTAATGATGCGCAATTTTTGAAAAAGGCCCGGAAGAAATTTGGCGAAAAGATTATTGTGAGTATTGATGTTTTGGGAACAAAGGTCTTAACGCAGGGATGGAATATTTCGGCTTCTAAAACGATATTGGATTTTGCTAGAGAGTTAAAGGAGATGGGGTTTAAGCAGCTAATCTATACAGATATTTCCAAGGATGGGGCTTTATCTGGCCCGAATATTTCAGGGATCAAAGAGTTGCTTAAAGCAACGGGATTAAATGTTATTGCATCCGGTGGAGTTTCTAATTTAGAAGACTTGCTTAAGTTAAGAAAACTTGAAAAAAAGGGAGTGGTTGCAGCTATAGTTGGTAAAGCTTTGTATGAAGGTAAGTTTACTTTAGCAGAAGCGTTGAAAATGATGAACGCTTAATTTATTTGTAACTAACGAAAGGGGAGAGAGCATGGCAAAGAAAGTTTTGTGGTTAGGGTTAGCAACGATGGGTATTTTTATTTTAAGTGGATGTACTACGGTAAGCAAAAATGATGGGTTGTTAAATCAGGGATTACGCAATAGGATTTTGGTGCTCCAGACGCAATTAAATGAAAAAGATAATGAGATAAATAGTTTAAGGGAATCAATAGCAAAAAGTGACCAGGAAATTAATCTCAATGTTCAGGATGCCGGTGAAATGAAAGAACGCCCGAATAATAAGCAGGTTCAGTTGGCTTTAGTAAATGCCGGATATTATCAGGGAACTATTGATGGCAAGATCGGCAGAAAAACTATTTTAGCAATAAAGGCTTTTCAAAAAGCTAATAATCTTTCAGCTGATGGTAAAATAGGTAAAAGAACTTGGGCGCTTTTAAAAGAATATCTTAATAAGAAAGTAAAGTAAACTTTTCCCGCTTCGTAATATGTGCCAAAATTATGTAAATAATTTTGGCACACTCAGCGGGATTAACTCACGCATTAACATTAAATGCTGACTAAACGTATTATTCCATGTTTGGATATTAAAGAAGGCCGCGTAGTTAAAGGAGTTAAGTTTTTAGGCTTGCGCGATGCCGGGGATCCGGTCGAGGTGGCCAAGGTTTATGACGCGCAAGGAGCTGATGAGTTAGTATTCCTGGATATCACCGCTAGTTTTGAGAATAGAAAAACCTTACTTGCTTTAGTTGAAAAAATAGCCCAAAATATTTTCATGCCTTTTACAGTCGGCGGCGGAGTTGGGGATATCAAAGATATAAAAAATATTCTAAATGCGGGTGCAGAAAAAGTATCCATAAATACTCAAGCAGTTAAGTTACCAGAGTTAATTAGCAGCGCAGCAAAGAAATTTGGTAGTCAATGTATTGTGGTGGCCATTGATGCTAAAAAAGAGGGTGACATCTGGGAGGTTTATATTAATGGCGGTAGAACTCCTACGGGGATTAACGCTTTGATATGGGCAGAAAAAGCTGCCCGGCTGGGAGCAGGCGAAATCCTTTTGACCAGCATGGATTATGATGGTACAAAAAATGGCTATGATTTGGAGTTGACTAAGGCAATAACCGCAAAAGTTAATATTCCAGTGATTGCTTCTGGAGGCGCAGGGAAGCTTGAAGATTTCTATAATGTTTTTACTAAAACCGGTTCAGATGCTGCTTTGGCCGCCTCACTTTTTCATTACAGCGAGTTTTCTGTAAAACAAGTAAAGGAGTATTTAAGCCAAAGAGGAGTAGGTGTAAGATTATGAAAAAAATAAAATTTAAATTAGGAGCTTTAAAGTTTGATAAAAACGGATTAATACCTGCGGTTATTCAGGATTATAAGAACAACGAAGTATTAATGGTAGCTTATATGAATAAAGAATCATTGCGCAGGAGTTTAAAATTAGGAAAAAGTTGTTTTTGGTCGCGTTCAAGAAAAGAATATTGGGTCAAAGGGTTGACTAGCGGGCATTTCCAATTTATAAAATCAATAGCTTATGATTGTGATATGGATGCGCTTTTAATCAAAGTGCGGCAGTTAGGGCCAGCATGCCACACAGGCAACAGAAGTTGTTTTTATAGAAAGATTAAGTAATGATAAAACCGAGTTTAAGTGAATTTCTAAAATACAGCAAAAAGGCAAACGTAATTCCAGTTTATAAAGAAATAAATGCTGACCTGGATACGCCGGTTTCTGCCTTTTTAAAGATTCAACAGGGGGACTACGCTTTTCTATTGGAATCTGTGGAAGGCCAGGAAAAGATTGCCCGGTACTCTTTTTTAGGCTTTGAGCCGAAACTAATTTTTAAAAGCAGGGGCAAGCATATTGAAATTATTGATTGTAAGAATAATAAAATCCGGAGTTTCACAACTGGCGAAACTCCATTTGAAGAGATTAAAAAAATAATGCGGGATTTCCGTACTGTTGAAGTTGCAGGCTTACCGCGTTTTTACGGAGGCTTGGTAGGGTATATCGGTTATGACGCAGTGAGATTCGTTGAGAATATTCCTGATAAAAATAAAGATACACTTTTAATTTTAACTAATTTCCTGCTTATTTTTGATCGGCTTAATCATACAATCAAGATTGTGAATAATGTTATCTTGCCAAGATCTTTAAGTAGCCTGAATAAAAAGAAACTTTACGAATGTGCAATTAAAAAGATTGAATCAGTACATAACGATTTTAATCGTTTTGCTATTCAGGGTAAGTTGGTTGCTAAAATTGAAAGTTCATTGCCAAGCAGCAATCTCAAAAAATCCGCATTTATTAAAATAGTTAAGCAGGCTAAAGAGTATATAAAAAAAGGGGATATTATCCAAGTTGTATTATCTCAGCGTTTTAAAATTAAGACGCAAAAAGATCCTTTTCAAATTTATCGCGCTTTGCGCAGGCTTAATCCGTCACCGTATATGTATTTTTTAAAGCTTAAGGATTTTTCTATTGTGGGCTCAAGCCCAGAGATGCTTGTGCGTTGCGAGGATGGTTTAGTGCAAACTCGCCCTATTGCTGGAACACGTCCTAGGGGTAAAGATATTCAAGAAGATCTGCGCCTTGCGAAAGAACTGGCTAACGATGAAAAAGAGCGAGCTGAACACTTGATGTTGGTGGATTTAGGCAGAAATGATTTAGGCCGCATAAGCAAGCTAGGGAAAGTTCAGGTAAATGATTTTATGCGTATAGAAAAATATTCGCATGTCATGCATTTAGTTAGCGAAGTAAG
>Ga0268280_1001971_pt1 | contig 12745 bp, 10 predicted proteins | sample saktaG_9_FD_190139 | JGI IMG/M metagenome (GOLD analysis project Ga0268280, IMG submission 190139) | Saline water microbial communities from Sakinaw Lake, British Columbia, Canada - sak_2011_5_24_40m | ecosystem: Environmental > Aquatic > Non-marine Saline and Alkaline > Saline ...
CGGGATACGGGATACGGGATACGGGGATTACCCCTAAATCCCCTGAAGGGGACTTACTCCCTCCCCTTGAAGGGGAGGGCTGGGGAGGGGTCTTTACTTACATTGACCGCATGGACCTTGCTTACTCCTGTGCCGATCTGGTAGTTTCGAGAGCCGGAGCGATTGCCATCTCTGAACTCTGTATCGTTGGAAAACCTGTGATCCTGATCCCTTCGCCAAATGTGACGGAAGATCACCAGACAAAAAATGCCCGGGCACTGGTTGAGCAAGAGGCAGCAGTAATGGTTACTGACAAGGAGGCATCAGGGATTTTACCAGGTGTAGTGAGAAACATGATGGAGGATCAGGAAACGAGAGAGAGGCTTGGTTTGAAAATCAAAAAGTTGGCATTCCCGGATGCCGCCAACCGGATCGTAGAAGAGGCATTTAAACTGGTAGGTACAAAAGGGGGTGTAGATGGGTGAGATGCGATTCAAATCGGTTTATTTCCTGGGTATCGGCGGCATTGGCATGAGTGCCCTGGCTCGTTATTTCCTGCAACTGGGAGCCCGCGTAACCGGTTACGACAAAACACCCTCCACATTGACCGATCTGCTGATCAGTGAAGGCATGGATATCCACTTCAACGAGGATTCATCGCTGATTCCTGAAGATGTTGACCTGGTGATCTGGACTCCGGCAGTTCCAAAAACGGATGCCGAATACCTCTTTGTCCAGGATCGCGGCATTCCGGTAAAGAAACGAGCCGAAGTCCTCGGTGAGATCGCCACGCCATACAACACAATCGCTGTTGCCGGCACACATGGCAAAACGACAACAACAACCATGATCGCCCATATCTTTCAAACCGCTGGCAAACCCTTGCTGGCATTTTTGGGAGGAATTTCAAAGAATTATGGAACGAATTTCGTGAAGTCATCGGTCATCGGTCATCGGTCAACCCCATCACTTCCTCACTCCATCACTTCATCACCCCATCACCCCATCACCTCATCACCTCCCCACCTCCCCACCTGCATCGTCGAGGCCGACGAGTTTGACCGCTCCTTCCTGCAGCTATCACCTGATATTGCGATCATCACCTCTATAGATGTCGACCACCTCGACATTTATAACCATAAAGATCAATTGAAGCAATCTTTCGGTGATTTTGTGGGAAAGATCCGGGATAATGGTACTCTGATTATTAAAAAAAGTGTTGAGATTGACCGGGATATTCCGGAAGGGATTTCCCGCTTCACCTACCAGTTGGAGGGAGACGCTGACTTCAGTGCGGGCAATATTTCGATCCACAATGGGTTGATGCATTTTGACTTTATCACACCGGAGAGAAGAATTCCCGGGTTTGTGTTGGGCATGCCAGGCATGTTTAACCTCGAAAATGCATTGGCGGCATTGGCGGCTTCCTGGCTTTGCGGCATTTCAGATGAGGAACTTAAACATGCCATGAAGGGGTTCAATGGGGTTGTCCGCCGTTTTGACTTCCAGATCAACCGAAAAGATTTGGTCTATATCGACGATTATGCCCATCATCCTGAAGAGTTGCGTGCCTGCATCCACGCTGTAAGGGAACTATATCCCGGGAAAAAACTAACCGGTGTATTTCAACCTCACCTTTACAGCCGTACCCGCGATCTGGCCGATGACTTTGCAAGTGTACTGGAGGAGTTGGACGTTTTGATCCTGTTGGAAATCTATCCTGCCCGGGAACAACCCATCGAAGGAATTCATTCCCGGATGCTCCTCAATAAAATAAATATCTCTGATAAATTATTGTGCGACCGGAACGAGTTACTGGAAGTTCTTGATGTACGTCGTCCCGAGGTGCTGCTAACCCTTGGAGCGGGAGATATCGGTCAACTAGTAAAACCGATCACCGATCTGTATCAGCGAAAAGTGAGGGAAGCGAAACCAGCCTATAATGGCGATAAAACTGAGCCCGGACAATGAGACTGAAAAAGAAAATACGGCGTGTGTTGAGTTTTATCCTCTGGGGAGCTCTTTTTACAGGAGCAGCAGTGCTGTTAGGATTTGCCGATTACGAACAAAACGGCACAATTTGTCAAAGCGTGCATTACTCATTTGATTATGGAGAGGCCGATGTGCTGATCACAGAGGCCGATGCGGACTCGCTGATCCAATCTGTTGCCGGACAGATAAAAGGGAAACCGTTGTATCAGATCAATACCGAGAAAATTGAGCGCATCCTCAGGAAGAACCTGTATGTGGCGGATGCCCACGTCTATGGCACGCTGGCAGGCAATATTTTCGTCAATATTTACCAGCGCGAACCGGTTGTCCGTATCATCACTGAAGGCAATAAAAGTCACTACATCGGCGCGAAAGGAGTCCTCATTCCCTACCATCCCGAATATCCTGTGAGAATAGTCGTTGCTTCAGGGGCGATTCCCGACAGCGTATTCATCAAGCCTGAAAGGCAAAGTAAGCGTCTTTCGGTTGACTCTGTCCGTTCTTCTCCATTGTTATCCGACTTGTATAAACTTGCTCTTTATATATATCGTGATCCTTTTCTGAAAGCACAGGTTGACCAGATTTACGTCAACCATCAGGGAGATTATGAACTCATCCCAAAGCTGGGAAATCATCTCATTTTGCTTGGCAATACGGAAGATCTGGAGGATAAATTTAATCGACTCATGGTATTCTACAAACAAGGATTAAATCAGATTGGCTGGAATAGGTACAACATCATCAATATCAAATATAAGAATCAGGTTGTTTGTTCTAAAATATAACTAGATATGAAAAACGCAGGAATAATAGTCGGACTTGACATCGGTACTACAAAGATTGCCGTCATTGTTGGCCGAAATAATGATTTTGGGAAGATCGAGATCATAGGGTATGGAAAAGTCCCTTCGATTGGTGTTAAACGGGGGGTTGTTTCAAACATTGAGAATACGGTACAGTCGATCAAGGAGGCTGTTGCAGAGGCTTCACGGAAGTCGGGAGTAGATATTCAATTTGTAAATGTCGGCATTGCCGGCCAGCATATTAAAAGCTTACAGCATCGTGGAAGTATGATTCGGGCCCAAACCGACACGGAGATCAGCCAGCAAGATATTGACAGCCTCTGCAACAGCATGTACAACCTGAATATGAATCCCGGAGAGGAGATCCTGGAAGTGATCCCACAGGAGTTCAGCGTAGATGGGGAACATGGCATCAGGCAGCCGAAGGGGATGATCGGCAGTTCGCTCGATGCCAATTTCCATATCATTATCGGACAAACAGCTGCTGCCAAAAATATCTACAAATGCGTTAGGCGTGCCGGTCTCGAGGTGGTGGAGCTAATCCTTGAGCCGATTGCATCAACAGAAGCTGTTCTGAGTGAGGAGGAAAAAGAGGCAGGCGTGGTGCTTGTCGATATTGGTGGTGGAACCTCGGATATTGCCATCTTCCATGAAGGAATTATCCGTCATACTGCCGTCATTCCATTAGGAGGAGAGATCATCACTGATGATATCAAAGAGGGGTGCTCAATCATCAAGAAACATGCGGAAGAACTGAAAATGAAGTTTGGTTCGGCTCTGGCCAGCGAAAACAAAGACGAAGAGATCGTAGCGATACCTGGCTTGCGTGGGCGGCCTCCCAAAGAGATCAGCTTGAAAAATCTGGCCAACATCATTCAGGCCCGGATGGAAGAGATCATCGAACACATATACTATGAGATTAAAAGCTCGGGGTATGAGAAAAAGCTCATTGGTGGGATTGTCCTCACAGGAGGAGGAGCCCAGATGAAGCACATCGCTCAGCTTACTGAATTCATAACCGGCATGGATACCCGTATCGGATACCCAAATGAACATCTGGCAAACAATGTTTTACCTGAGATGGCCAGTCCTATGTTTGCTACCAGTATTGGACTTGTCATTATAGGAACCGATCGGTATGACCGCGAACGTCAGAAAATGAAGGAGCTCGAACCAGATCAGCAAGAGGCGATCGTGGAGGAGAACCCGAAAAAGAAGAAACAAAAGGAGAAGAAAGTGAAGGACAAAACGCGGGAGGGGAAGAAATTTACTGAAGTCTTCCTTGAGCGAATCAAAAACTGGTTCGAGGAAGAAAATGAGTGAACCGGGCTATTAACAACCAGGTTGTTAATAAATTTTAGAATACCATCAAGTTTAACGTGTCAAACAACCTAATTTTAGTCATCTTAAAAAGTATACCCCATGCCAGATATGTTAAAATTTGACCAGCCGAAGAACCCATCAAATATCATCAAAGTGATTGGCGTTGGTGGTGGTGGCAGCAATGCCGTTACACACATGTTCAATCAGGGAATTAGAGGTGTTGACTTTTTCATCTGCAACACCGATGCACAGGCGATGGAGTCGAGTTCTGTTCCATCAAAGATCCAGCTGGGGACAAGTCTTACTTCCGGATTGGGAGCCGGGGCTGTGCCTTCCGTTGGCCGGAACGCAGCTCTCGAGGATGCAGATACCATCCGCCAGATCCTCAACGACGGGACCAAAATGCTCTTTGTGACAGCGGGCCTGGGTGGTGGCACAGGGACAGGAGCAGCGCCTGTTATAGCTGAAATTTCCAAGGAGCTAGGAATTCTTACCGTTGGGATTGTGACAATTCCGTTTGCCTTTGAAGGCCGAAAAAGGAAGTTACATGCCGATGAGGGGATCAAACAACTGAAAGCAAATGTGGACGCACTTCTGATCATCAGTAATGACAAGCTGCGGGAACTTTATGGGAATCTCCGCTTATCAGATGCGTTCGGACAGGCTGATAACATCCTTACTTCGGCTGCAAGAGGAATTGCAGAGATCATCACCGTGACGGGATACATCAATGTGGACTTCGAAGATGTAAGAACCGTGATGAAAGAGAGCGGTGTTGCAATCATGGGAACCGGCGTCGCATCAGGCCCGAACCGTGCTCAACAAGCGGTGGAAGAAGCAATCAGTTCGCCGTTGCTCAACAACAACGATATTGAAGGAGCAAACAATTTGCTGCTTTACCTTTCATCCGGTAAAGAGGAGATCACAATGGATGAGGTCACAGAGATCACGGATTACATTCAGGAAAAAACGAAATCATCGACAGAAGTCATCTGGGGAAATGGATTTGATGAGAGTTTGGGTGACAAGATCAGCGTCACAATCATTGCTACCGGATTTGATGATGAACACCGGCGTCAGGGTGAACCTACTAAGAAAGATGTGGTGATCCGCGACCTTTACGAGACTGAAAAGTCGGCACCCAAAGTCGAGACCCGGATAGAGATGCCAGCAAAGATAATTCATAGTCTGGAAGAGGAGATCACTGAACCCGCCAGGGAAGAGATCGTTATGGAAACCTCAGAAATATCTGCTGAGGTTCTGGAAATGATGACGAATCTGCCAGAAATAACCTTGGAGGGTCCCGCTGATGTTGAAGCATCAGAGCAGGAGGAAACTGAATCCAGTGAAGAGATTGTGCAGCTTTCCATGATGCAGATTGAAAGCGTGATGGAAGAAGAAGAGATGTTTGCTGAAGAGGAGGTGCATGATCCGTTCCAGCGCGAAATCGTATTCGACCTTGATGTCCCTCAGCATGAATTTTCACGGGAGATGGAAACTGTCAATGAAGAGGAGATGCACCTTATCGATAAACGGGTAGAAACCATCACTTCCGAAACATTCAGGCAGCCCGAGGCGCCGAAACTATCACCTGCACCCGGATCAGGAGATGATCACCAGGACCTCAACCGCATGGGGAATGATCGAATCCAGAAGCTAAAAGCACTCAGCGAAAAACTGAAGAACCATACACCTATAGAAAACAATCTTTACGAGCTGGAAAGTGTACCGGCCTACAAACGCAGGAACGTTGATTTGCCTGACGTGACACCCTCCTCCGAATCACAGATTCACGGACTGAGTCTCAATGAAGATGCCCAGAAAAATCTGGAGATCCGGAGTGAGAACTCATTTCTGCATAAGAATGTAGACTAATACTCTATATTAAGATTGATTCCAGATTTCGGCTTCCTTGTAATTCTGCAAATTGTTTCATTAGATTTGCATATATAATTATTTACGTATAACCAATCTGTTTTCATCATGAAGCTACCGAGATCATATTACAACTGGACCTCTTTTATTGGTTCGCTGATCGTTGTGATCGCATTAATGCTAATTGTGTTTTTATTTATTATCTCCACAATTTTTGATCAGGGCGGATCTTACTTAGGGTTGTTCATCTACATCGCATTGCCTGCACTGATGATTGTGGGGCTTATCCTGATACCAATAGGTATGCTTGTCAATCTCAGAAAGAATGCCACAAATGATGATTATAATAAGCGAAAAAAACCCACGATTGATCTGAACGACAAACGTCACCAGAATGCTTTTGTCATCTTTATCCTATCTTCCCTGGTGTTTCTTTTCCTTACCAGTATCGGAAGCTACGAAGCATTCCATTACACCGAGTCGGTTGCTTTTTGCGGCACCCTCTGCCATAAGGTGATGGAACCTGAATATGTGACCTACCAGCATTCGGCCCACGCCAATGTTGCTTGTGTAGAGTGTCACGTGGGGGCAGGAGCCAGTTGGTATGTCAAATCTAAAATCTCAGGGTTATACCAGGTATATTCAGTCCTATTCGACAAATATCCCAGACCCATTGAAACCCCTGTCCAGGACCTTCGTCCGGCCCGTGAGACATGCGAGAAATGTCACTGGCCTGAAAAGTTCTATGCCCGCAAGCTCAGGGTTCAGAAAAACTTCCTGACTGATGAAAACAATACAGAATGGGATATTGTGATGCAGATGAAAACCGGCCCCCTTTACAGCGCTCTCGGGTTGAAAGAGGGTAGCCACTGGCATATCAATAAAGATGTGAGAATTGAGTATATCTCCAGTGACAACTCCCGGGAGTCGATCCCATGGGTTAAATTTACCAACTTAAGAACAGGTGAATCAACCATTTATATCGATGAGGAGAATCCGCTGGACGATAGTTTAATGGCGACTCTTCCTGTTAGGACAATGGACTGTATCGATTGCCACAACAGGCCTTCTCACTCATACAAATCGCCCCCCGATTATATCGACAATGCCTTGATATCCGGTTTAATTCCGAAAGATATCCCTCAGATTAAATACATCGCCATGGATGCCCTTAAAGACCCGTTCACAAACAAGGATACGGCTTTCATGTATATCGACAGTGTGGTCACAACGTTTTACCAAAGTGATTATCCTGAGTACTTTTCTGAGAACCAGGAGAAGATTGCAAAAGCTGTTGCCGGAATCCAGGAGGCCTATAGTCTCAATGCCTTCCCATTTATGAGAGTCACCTATGTTGACTATCCGGATCACATCGGGCACCTTGAGACCAATGGGTGCTTCCGCTGCCATTCCGACCTGCATGTCAGCGAAAGTGGAAAGACAATCTCTAAAGATTGTGACCTGTGTCATACTATTATTGCCCAGGGCGTTCCGGGGGAGATGATGGCTACAACCATTTTTGACACCCTGGAGTTTCAGCATCCGGTACAATTGCGTAATGATGTGTGGAAGGTTGCCTTCTGTTCAGAATGTCATAAAAATCTCTTTCAGTAACCTACGTTAATCTTCGGTAGATTATCTTTTCAAGGATTCGGGAAGGAAGAAAAGATGCCAGTCGCAGCTGGAAGCTGTTGTTGATTTTATATACCGATGCCGGATGCCGGATGCCGGATACCCGATAAATGAATGAGGCGGCCTTTTCGGGGGAGATTAGTCTCCCAACTTCTCCCGGGACGGAAGCTGCAAATTTCTCAAATGCAGCCTTTAATGAAGGATCTGACACCGGATGCCGGATGCCGGATAAATTCTCAATAAACCTAGTGCGTATGGGACCGGGACGTACCACAACTACGTCAATCCCCCTGAATTTCAACTCTATCCGAACAGCCCGTGCATAGGATTCAACAGCTCTCTTAGTAAGCGGATAGGGCATAAAAGGCAATGTCAGGTGATAACTCTCGCTTCCAATATGGATAATCCGACCTCCGGGTGACTTCAGTATAGGAAGAAAGATCTGGTTTACGCGGTAGGCGCCAAAAAGGTTGATCTCAAAGATCTCCTTAAACGATTTCACAGGTTCTTCCGATAGGGGGTAGTATATGTCAACTCCGGCATTATTAATGATCAGGTCCAGCTCGCCGAATTCGTATTGCACCTCCCTGAAAAGATTCTCAACCGATTCGTCAGAAGTGACATCCATCTCCTTTGGGATGATCCCGTCAATTCCTGCCAAACCTTCGAGAGCCGTTGCATCAATATCGGTTGCGATGACCTTCCAGCCATGCTGAGCAAACTCAACCGCAGTAGCCCTGCCCAAGCCGTGAGCGGCACCGGTGATTAGGAGGTGATGGGGTGATGGCCTCATGACTTACCCTCTAAACCCCCTGACTCTGTACTGGTAAATCAACCCCGACAGCCAGCAGGCTGCTCCCCAAAGAAATTTCCATTTTCCGAAACCTCGTTTGATATCCAGGTAGGTGCGCTCACCTTTCAGGATTTTGCCGAATGCTCTCCAAACCCGATCCTTTTTTTGGACAGCTTTGTGAATTGTGCCGGGGACAGCGTTAAAAATTGCTTTCACATGTCTAGCCTCCAGGATCTCAGGCATCATTCCCTGATTGATCGCTTCCGAATAATTAGCCAATGAGTTGGAACTACCCTGAAGAAAACTCAGCACTGCATGACCGGCAAGTGATCCGCTTCTGATTGCATAAGATATCCCTTCGCCTGTGAGAGGGTCGGTGAGTCCTGCGGCATCACCTGCAACCAGTACAAGACCAGAGTGAAAGTCTCCTTTCCTGGATTTCACCGGGATGGGCCACGATTTCATGGATCGGATGCCTGTAAACCGGATGCCGGAGGACTCGATGAAATGTTGGTTGTACTGTTTCAGATGGCGGGAGAGCGAGGCTGGACCTCCTACTCCAACGGAAAAATGGTCACGTTTTGGAAAAATCCAGCCATATCCGCCAGGAAAAGTTCCCCAATCAAGAAATACGGTATTGCCAAATTGTTGCAGATCCTCTGCTTTGGCATCCATCTCTGCTTCCCATGCCATTCCAGGCATAAGGTATTTGCGTAAACCACATCTGTTTGCCACTACAGAAGAAGCGCCATCGACACCAATCACAACACGTGACTTAAACGATCCATTGCGGGTGTGTATCCGCACGCCCTCTTTCTCCTGATGCAAGTCAGTAATATGCTCATTGAACAAAATCCGTGCACCTGAAGCAATCGCCTGGTTTAAAAGGAAGAGATCAAGGTCTTCTCGCATGGTACAAAATATGAGTACCTCAGGAGAAGTTCGAGTAAACTGGTTTGTGTAACGATAGGAAAACTGAACTGAAAAGATCTCACGCTCAATAACAGGTGTGATATCGAAAGGAATCTCGTCAACGATTTTTCGTGTTAGTCCGCCACCACAGACTTTGTAACGGGGAAAACCGGATTTCTCCAGGATCAAAACATCCGCACCTCCCCTAGCCAGCTCAAAAGCTGCCATGGTACCGGCCGGACCGGCACCGGCAACAATCACATCAGCATCATTATGCATGAAGGTTATAAAAGAGTCAGAACCTCTTTCAGTAATTTTTCTTTGTTTACCGGAACTACCCCAACCTCTTCGCACACCAATCCGCCAGCGAGATTTGAGATGTAGGCAATCTCATAGGGGGAGCATCCTCCCGCCAGGCACGCAGATGCTACACTGATCACGGTATCGCCGGCGCCCGATACATCGGCAACAGAGCGTGCATGAGCCGGAACGAAGATATTTTTTTCCGTGATTGTATCGGCCAGGCTCACGAGAACCCCTTTTTCGGAAAGCGTTGTCATCACATATTTGCAATTCAGCAACTTACGGAGTGATTGAGCTGCCTCAATAACGGCATCCTGGTTATTGGCCGAAATATCCAGTTTCAACCCCTCTTTCAACTCTTTCAGATTGGGTTTGAAAAGGGTGACTCCGGAAAATGAGCTGAAATTTCGCTGTTTTGGATCAACTGTAACAGGGATATTCCGATTGCCAGCCAATGCGACCACCTTTTTAATCAGCATATCAGAGATTACCCCTTTATTGTAGTCCTGAAATATGATACAATCTATCTTCTCTTCTCCAAGAATCTTTTCAATCTGTGCTATGAGTTCCTGCTGATCATCAACCGACAAGTCATGATCCACCTCTTCATCAACCCGTAACATTTGATGGTGGTTGCCAAAGATCCTGAACTTCGTAGTTGTCACACGCTCGCGGCTTCGGATAAGACCATCCTGCCTAATCGATTCCTTTCCTAGCAGCTTAAGGAACTCCTCTCCTTTATCGTCGCAGCCGATAACAGAGCAGAGAATGGGCTCACTGCCCAGAGCTTTGACATTAAGCGCAACATTCGCAGCACCTCCCATCCGGTTCTCCCGCCTTTTCAGCGCAACAATCGGAATAGGTGCTTCGGGAGAGATCCGGTCGACTGTTCCCCATAGGTAAGAGTCAATCATCACATCTCCGATGATCATGATCTTTTGTTGATCGAAATCACGGAAAAGCTGTGTGTATTTCCCTTCTTTCGTCATGAATCGGGATTATTAAGCCAGCTGATAGTCAGCAACGGTTTTCACGTTGGGATTGATCTCGTCGGAAGAGATCTCCCCATCCATCAGGCGGATGATCCGATGGGCATGGAGAGCGATATCCTCTTCGTGGGTAACCACAATAACTGTGTTTCCCATCCGGTGAATCTCTTCGAGCAGTCCAAGGATTTCGATGGAAGTTTTGGAGTCGAGGTTTCCGGTAGGTTCGTCGGCAAGTATAATTGCCGGGTTGTTCACCAGGGCTCTGGCCATTGCAACACGCTGCCGTTGCCCGCCAGAAAGTTCATTGGGTTTATGTGTTATCCGGTCGGAAAGCTTGACCTCTTCCAAAACTTGCGTGGCACGTTCGATACGTGTGGCTTTTGCTACACCGGAATAAATCAGTGGCAACATCACATTCTCCAGTGCCGTGGACCTTGGAAGCAGGTTGAATGTTTGAAAAACAAACCCGATCTCTCTGTTTCTGATCTCGGCCAGATGATTATCGTCGAGACGCGAGACATCCTGTCCATTAAGAAAATAGCTACCGCTGGTAGCAGTATCAAGGCAACCGAGGATATTCATCAGGGTAGACTTTCCAGATCCTGAAGGGCCCATGATTGCGACAAATTCATTTTTTAACATCACCAGAGAAACGGAGCGAAGAGCTTCCACAATAACGGTACCTACCCTGTAGTTCTTGACGATTTTATCAAGACGAATGATCTCTTTTTCCATCAGTTAAGTAATTCAGATTTAAATTTTCCAGATATGAACAAAGGTAATAAATAATTAGAAACGAAGGATAAAATCTTCTTTACTGAGCTCTTTCCTGAAAAAGACAACCCCAACCGAGAAGAGGTCAATACTTACCTTCACGCTCGGATGTTGCCTGATATTTTCCCATGCCAACTTCATCCCTTTAGACCAGTAAATATCGTCGAATACAAATATCGTGTTATTCTGTATATGAGAAAGGCACTCGTCAAAATATCTGAGTGTTGCTTCTTCCTTATGGTTTCCGTCAAAGAATACCATGTCGACCGATTCAACCTCATTGAGAATTTCAGGGAGCCGGTTATCAAAATTGCCATATATCTCCTTAATATTTCCGAGACCAAGTCGTGAGAAATTGTTTGTAGCAATGTGAAGAGTATCATTGCAACCCTCAATAGTATAGATATGACTGTTCCGATAACCCAAAGCCATATACATCGAACTGATCCCAAAAGCAGTACCAATCTCAATCACAGTCCGGGGTTTGTAATGTTTGACCAATTTGTAAAGTAACTGCCCTTTTTTCGGACTCACCGATGATTTATTGGCGATATCGCGAACCCTCACAAACCGTTGAGAATAGGGGAAAGCAATAGAACGAGCGCCCAAGTCAACACGTTTGATAAATCGAGCCCGTGATAACAAGTCTTTTCTGACCTTCTCTATCAGCTCATAATCAGGATACTGAGTTTGGTCATCCAGAATATATTTAAAAAAATTGTAGACAAAGGGAGAGTGTATCCGGTATTTCGACCGCACTCTGATAAGATGCAAGAGGTATTGAAAGAGGTATTTAAGTTGTTCAATCATTCAGCTATTTGCCTTAATTTTGGCACAAATTTATTAAATGTCGGGTATTAAAGACTATTTCTCTCTCGTAAAGATCAGCCACACGATCTTTTCAATGCCCTTTGCAATGATCGGCTTCTTTCTGGCCATAAGAGAGAACGATGGAAATGCTGATTACATTACTCTCTTTCTGGTTATTTTATCCGTTTTGTTTGCGCGAAATGCAGCCATGGGATTCAACAGATACATTGACAGGGAGTTTGACGGGAAGAATCCCCGAACTGCTATCCGTGAGATTCCACGTGCTATCATCGCCCCACGATCGGCTTTACTCTTTGTCATCCTCAACTCCATCTTATTCATTGCCACCACCGCATTAATCAACAAGCTCTGCTTATTTCTCTCTCCCATTGCCCTGTTGGTTGTGCTGGGATATAGTTTTACAAAGCGATTTACTTACCTGAGTCATATATTTCTGGGACTGGGGCTTTCTTTGGCTCCGATTGGAGCTTATCTTGCAGTTGCCGGGCATTTCGAGTTTCTTCCACTTTTGTTCTCCTTTTGTGTTTTATTCTGGGTTG
>Ga0268280_1001974_pt1 | contig 12714 bp, 14 predicted proteins | sample saktaG_9_FD_190139 | JGI IMG/M metagenome (GOLD analysis project Ga0268280, IMG submission 190139) | Saline water microbial communities from Sakinaw Lake, British Columbia, Canada - sak_2011_5_24_40m | ecosystem: Environmental > Aquatic > Non-marine Saline and Alkaline > Saline ...
ATCCGGATTCAGGGCGGTGCCTTCAATGGCGGCGATGATCGCGTTCATGTTGCCAACCCAGCCAAGCGGATAGTTGACGCCGGACCAGTATTGGGTAGACAATTTCGTGAAGCCGTTGTCCTGATTCCAGACATCAAGCGTGGTGTTGGCGGCAAATGTGTCGGTCGCCACGAAGGCTAAGTCGTCGCGAAGCTGCTGGACGTACCATTCGCAGTTTGCTTCCGAGTTCAGCAGCCAGACGAACAGATCTTCGATGTTTGCGGCGACGTACTTGACGGTTTGTCGGGAGTACGTCACTTGACCGACGACGAGTGGCTCGGTCCGGAGTTCGCCCGTGAATTCCTTGTCGCCGATGACAATGTATTTTGCATACCAGGAAGTCGTTGAGCCGGTGATGACGACGACATCCGCAGGCGCTGTTTCGGATGTTATGGCGACTTTTGCCCAGATGGACGGCAGGAAATATTCTTCGAAACTGACATCTTGGACGACGGTGTCAAGAACGGTGATATCGGCAACGCCGACATAATCCCTGTTGACGATGCCATAAGCCACCGCGGTATGCTCCGGATTGGCGGTCGTGGGACCCGTAGTCGTTTCCCCACTGCAGGCAACCAAAGCGACGGAAACGGCCATCATAAAAATCAAAGTCACAATTTTTTTCATTTCATTTTCCTCCTACTTCATGAGAACCGGCTTCATTATAATACACCGGCAAGATAAAACAAAACGATAACCCTCATGAATGCGGTTGCATTGCAATGAATACGTTTTCCTCCAAAAAGGGGGACAAAAAAGGGGACCGGAGTCCCCCAAAATGTCATTTCATCTCATGCGACATCAGCTGTCCCGCTTTCAAGGAATCCAGATATCGGTTGAGGATTTCGACTTCTTCTTTCTTGATCGGTTTGCATTTCGTCGCGTCGCATTCGCCCGAAAGAATCGCAATCGCCAGGCCGTGACAGCCGGGATAGCCGCAGGCGCCGCAGTTGTAATTGGGCAACAGATGTTCGATTTCTTCGACGCGACGGTCTTCCTTGACGCCAAAAAACTTCGATACGAAATAGATCAGGATGCCGAGAATCAGTCCCGTCCCGCCAAGGACGAGCGGAGGAATCAGAATGGCCATGTTATACCAACCCTCCGAACCGGGCGAAGATGATGGCGAGGATCGCCGCGACAATCATCGCAATCGGCGTACCCTGGAATGCCTTGGGAACGGGATTGCGATCCAGTTTCTCGCGGATGATGGCATAGATGTACATGACGAAGAGATAGCCAAGTCCGATTGCAAGCGAATAGACGAGCATTTCGACGAAGCTGTAGTCACGGTTGACGTTGGTGATGGCGACGCCGAGAACGGCGCAGTTGGTCGTGATGAGCGGCAGGTAGATGCCAAGTGCCTTGTAAAGTGCCGGCGAGAACCGTTTGATGATGATCTCGATGCACTGCACGAGCGCGGCGATGACGAGGATGAATACGATCGTCTTCATGAACCCGATGTCAAGCGGCAACATCACGTATTTGTAGATTGTCCATGTCACGACGCTGGCGAGGAGAATGACAACGATGACGGCAAGGCCCATGCCCAGCGAGGAACTGCGTTTTTTCCCGACGCCGATGAAGGAACAGATGCCGAGAAACTGCGTGAGGAGAACATTCTGGATGAAGAATGCGGAAAAGGCGATGATCAGTAAGTTTGACATTATTTCGTCACCCCGCTTTGGCCGGTTTTGGCGTTTTTAGCTGCTTTTTCTGCTTTTTCCGCCTTGGCGTTGGTGGCGGCCGCGATCACGGCCATGATCACGCCGAACGTCATGAAGGCCCCGACCGGTTTCAGGAACATGTCGATCGGCTCGATGCCGAGAAATTCGAAGATGAAGTGGAGGTCAAGACTCAGATTGGCGCCCTGACTCCAGAGCGTGATCGTTCCCGCCCCGAGAATCTCGCGGAACAGGCTGATGATCATGATCGCCATCGCGAAGCCAAGCGCCATGCCGGCGCCGTCGATGACGGATTCGAGCGGTTTGTGATCACTGGCATAGGCTTCGGCGCGGCCGAAGATGATGCAGTTGACGACGATCAGCGGAATGAAGACGCCGAGCGTCCGGTATAAGGCGGGAACGAACGCCTTCATCAGCATCTCGACGATGACGACCAGGGTGGCGATGAGGACGATATAAACCGGAATGCGGACCGGCATGACGAGTTCCCGGAGCTTCGGATTGACCGTGACGAGGGAAACCAGCAGATTGGAGAGCATCAGTACGAACAGGACCGCCACGCCCATCCCGATCGCATTTTCCAGCGTCGTCGTGATGGCGAGGGCCGGACAGGTGCCGAGGACGAAGACGAATAACGGGTTTTCCTTGATGAATCCCTTGAGGAAATTTTCTTTCATCGTCATCGCCGTCACCTCCCGAAATCCATCGCGACGCGTTCAGCGACGAGAACGAAGCATTGTCTAACGCCGGTATTGCGGGCCGGCGCGTCGCCGATCGACGTGATCGTCGCTCCGGCCCGGGTATCGAAATTCGTCGCCCAGGCGGTGATCAGGGTGCCGGTCATGCCGAAGTCGACCGCGGACAGATTGAGGCCGATGCCTTCGGTGCCGCCCGTGCCGATGAAGGCATAGCCTTTGATCGTCAGGTCGGTATCGATCGCGATCAGCATTTCGACATCGGTTTTATACCCCATGGAATGGACGCTGTAGATCGCGTGGGCAACCGCATTGTTGTTGGTAGGATCAAGAAGCAGATAGATGGAGTCGATGCCTTCTGGCAGGTTTTCCGTAATTTCATCGGGCGTGAAGGCATCAATGTCCGGATAGAACTGACGGAATGTTTCCATTTTTTCGCGTAGTTCGTTGGCGGCGATAACCGGAGCCGTGAAATAGTTCACAACCGCCAGCAACAAGCCGCAGATGCTCCCGAGAATCAAGAGAACGAGGCCGGATGTAAGTCCTTTTTTCATGTCATTGGCCTCCGTTCATAGCGCTTAGGAACTGATCCAGAAGTTGCAGCATGGCCTTCATCGCCGGCACCGTATAGCCGGAAGCGCCGGCGACGGTATCGATGGTGATGACGCCATCCGTCTGATAATCGACGATCAGCGCTGCTTCGACGGCCGGAACGGCGGCGCCTGAGTAGGGCGGTTCGCCATAATCGACATTGTCGGCATCGTCATAGGTTTCATGCGATGAAATGGTATAGTCGGAGAATCCGTCGAAAGCCGCGTTCAATACGAACGTGACCTGGATTGGCGTCAGACTGTTGTACCCGCGCGTCGTCATGACCAGCGTCCGGGTGCCGGCATCATAGCTGATGAAGCGCACGCCGGCGCTGACGAGACCGCTCGCCGCCGCCACTAACGGAATCGCCGCCTGGATCTGATCGTCCGGGGCGATGCCGATGCCACCCACGAGTCCGGCATACGCGAAGTCGGAATAAAGGTAGACGTTAGCGATGGTGCTTTCTACCCCGAACTCGATGACCGCTACATATGGCCGATCGGTGAAAGTCATCGGATCGAAGTTGTAGGATAGCGAAACAAGGGTGAATCCGGCGCCGGGAATGACGAAGCCAAAATCGGCGGCATATTGTTCGCGGGCATATAGCAATCCGATTTCAAAGCCCTTGCTGGAATAGGTGGAACCGGCGACAGCATCGACCGCAAGCGCGGCGTCCGCCAGGGGTTTGCCGGCGAACTGCGCATAAAAGGAGGCATCGAGGGCGGCAAAGTAATTGGGAGTTTCCTGATTGCTGAGGACGAGGACGGACAGCACCGTGTCGTCGGCAAGCGAAATGGCAAATGCCAGCTTCAGGTTTTCAAACTTTCCATAGGACTGGATGACGTAGATGACGGCAACGGCGATATCGCCGGTGTAAACCTGATAGCTCGCTTCCAGCGTTGGCGTGAAATCGCCGCGATTGCCGTAAAGGGCGTAGGTGGCTGAAACCGGTGAATTTGCGTAGACGTCGACCCGGGTGCCGCCGGGAACCATCGGCAGATACGTTTCATTGCGGATTCGTGCCGCTTCGGCTTCGGCCTGATTGGCCGCCGCCGCTACGATGCGGTCGTTCTGCTCCGCGGCTACATAGCGGCTGAAGATGCCTCCAAAGGTGAAAACTGCGATCAAGACGGTGATGAGTCCGAAAACAAGGCTATTGTTCCGGAAGAATGTTTTCATCTCAGAACAACCCCCTTACAAGCGGCGACGTAACGATCATGGTCGCATAGTCGCTTCCGGATTTGAGCACACCATAAGCAGCGATCGCAAGAAACAGAATCGCGAGAACGGCGATTCTCAGCCATGTCTTCTTTTGGATCGGGCTATCGGAGCGGATGATGGCGGTCCAGTTGTCGATCGGCATCGTGAAGATGTTCATGAAGACGATCGCGGTGGCGACGCCTTCGGGCAGCGAGCCGACGAAACGGAACAGGACCGTGAAGGCGCCGAGGAAAAGCGCGAACACGATTTTTCCAAGCGGGTTGCGCGGCGTCGTAACCGGTTCGGTCGCCATGAAGACGGCGCCGAACATCAGACCGCCGGACAGGATGCTGTAGGTCGGGAACCAGAGGCCGGGCTCGCCGGCGGCGAGGCCGATGCCCCAGGACAAGACGAAGACCGTGCCGACGAAAACGAGCGGAACATACCATTTGATGACCTTGCGGAAGACGAACCAGGCATAAGCGATGAGGCAAGCCAGGGCGCTGGTTTCCGCGAGTGCTCCCGGAATCGTGCCGAGGAAGAAATTCCATAGCGATCCATAAGGCGTTACCAAGGCATCGTAGTTCAGCGTGGACGCCGCCGACAATGTTCCGAGCGGCGTCGCGCCGGCAATACCGTCGATCAGGATTTCGGAAGCGTTCAGCGCGCCGCCGGCGGCATTGATGACGCCGGTCAGGGTAAAGGCGATCGCGATGTAGCCGATGAGGGCGGGATTGAAAATGTTGTACCCGAATCCACCGAACAGCATCTTGCCGATGATGGTCGCGAAGAGGCAACCGAAGACCAGAACCCAGATCGGGGTGTACAGCGGCAGGATCATCGCCAGCAGGATGCCGGGAATGGCCGCAAACGACGTCTGCAGTTTCGTCCCGAGCGCTTTCAGGGTCCGGACCTGTTTGTCGGTGATGACGTAGAAGAGACCTTCGAAGATCGTCGAAAGCAAGCCCCCGACGATGATGAAGACGAGTGGATAGAACATTTCGAGGAACGCGATGTTTCCGTCGAGATAGACCTGCAGTCCATTCTTATACCAGGCGAACAGAATCAGGGGCAACAGGCCGATCAGGAAGTCGCGCATGATGATCGCGGTGCCGTAGGCCTTGTCGTCGGCCTTACGCAGATAAGGTGCTTTTCCGTTGGCGAATCTTGCCATGTTATGCCCCCTTCCGCGCGAATTCCTTCGCCCGGGCGACGAAGTCGGTGATTTCGATGTGCGACGGACAAACGTAGGAGCACAGTCCGCATTGCATGCATTTATTGGCGTTCAGCGCCTTGACGCCTTCAACGTCCTTGCTCTCGAACGCCCGTTGGATTTCCGTCGGTGCCAGATAGACCGGACAGACATCGGCGCATTGGCCGCAGCCGAGACAGGCGGGATGATTCTTCGCGGCGGGGAGCGGGAAGACGAGAACCGAACCGAGGGTGTCGTTGACGACCAGTTCGTCGATCAGGATTGCCCGCCCGGTCATCGGACCGCCGGCGATATAATACGCCTTCGCCGGATCGAGCCCTTCGGCATAGCCGCCGCACTGCTGGATCAGATCCTTGACCGGCGTACCGATCGGCACGAGGAAATTCTGGGGATTACGGACGCCTTCGCCGGAAATCGTCACGACGCGGGAAATGAGGGGAATGTTCTTTTCCACCGCATCGGCGAAAACGATCGCAGTCGCCGAGTTGTCGACGATGGCGCCGGCTTCGGAAGGAAGGTTCGCATAGGATTTGCCGGTGACCTGCTGGACTAGGTATTTTTCCCATCCGGCCGGATAGATATCCTTGACTGGAAATAGAGTGATGCCAGGATATGCGGCAAGGAACGGTTTCAGGACGGCTTCGATGCCGGTGTTATAGGCTTTATAACAGACGACGCCGCGGTTGGCCCCGGCGGCCCGCATGAAATATTTGAGACCTTTCAGCAGTTTTTCCGGCAGCTGTTCGATCAGCATGTAGTCGCAGGTGATATAGGGTTCGCATTCGACGGCGTTGATGATGACGACGTCGATCGCACACTGGGTTTTATATTTGATATAGGTCGGGAACCCGGCGCCGCCGAGACCTGAAAGGCCGGCATTCTGCATTTTTTCGATGAGTTCCGGCTTCGTGAAGGCGTCCGGATCGATTTCCGGGCGGATCGCGTCATCAGGCGTGTGGAGCAGGTCGTTTTCGATTTCGATGGCGTCGACCATCCGGCCTGAAGCGTGCCACGCCTTTTTGACGGCGGTGACTTTACCGCTCACTGAAGCATGGATCGGCATGGCGCCGAACCCTTCGCGGAAGGCCACGACTTGTCCGATCTTCACCAGTTCGCCGACTTCGACGATCCGTTTGAGCGGACTTGCCTGCTGGATGAGCGGAATGTAAACAAATCGCGGATTCAGGAATTCATGCAAAGGCGCCGTTTTCGACATCTGCTTGCGCCCGTCGATGCGAACGCCCTTGGCTTTGTGTAAAATCATCGCTGTTCCTCCTGATCATGGCTTTCATGGTCTGAACGTTATGATATGCTTGAACAAAAACCATGTGATATTATATCACAAAGAAAGTTGAAAAAACAAAACTTTTCGGTGTTTATCCTTTGGATTCTCCGCTAAGCAACTGCTGTAAATCCGTCATCTCCGGTTTTGTCAGATGCCGCCAGATGCCGACCGGCAATGAACCGAGGACAATGTTCATGATCCGGATTCTTTTCAGGGCGATCACATGCCGGTCCTGGGTCTGACACATCCGGCGGATCTGCAGATTCAAACCTTGGGTGATGACGATGCGAAACGTCGTCGGTCCGATCGGTTCGATGCGACAGGGATTCGTTTTGACGTTTTCGTGGCGCACGGGATTATAGATGACGACGCCAGCCGACAACTGTTCGACGAAAGCATCATCGATCGGCAGATCGACTTCGACGAGATATTCCTTTTCATGTTGGTTCTCAACGCGCAGGATCTTGTTGACGATTTGCCCGTCGTTGGTGAGGAGAATCAGTCCGGAAGTATCCTTGTCGAGCCGTCCGACCGGAAAAATCCGCTCGGAGTGGCCGATGTAGGCGATGATGTTGTCTTTCTTCGCCAGATCGGTCGTTGATTCAATGCCCGTCGGCTTGTGGAAAGCCAGATAGATCGGCGGTTTCTTCCGGCCGATCGTTTTGCCGTCGACCGTTACTTTATCGTCATCGCTGACATCCATGCCGATGACGGCATTGACGCCATTGACGGCGATGCGGCCGGCGGCGACGAGCCGATCGGCTTCCCGGCGCGAACAGTGCCCGGTTGAACTGACATAGACGTTGATCCTCATCGCAATTCCTCCTTGGAAACGAGTAATCGTAACACTTCCGTATCCCGCTTTTTCCACGGAATTTCCGGAGCATCCGGGATGCTTTCGTTGATGGCCAGGGCTGCCGTCGCTGGCATCCATACCGGTTCGTATCCGTACTCGATTTCATAACCCTGCAGCGACTGCCCCCCGCTTTGCGGATACACGGAACAATGGTAATACCGCGAATCGTGGATGAAGATATCGCCGGTGACGTGATCACGTCCGACCTCGATGACCAATCCGAACGGTCGGATCTTTGTCTTGAGGCGATATCCGGTTTCTTCGTCCATCTCCCGCGCCAGGGTGGCAAAAGCGGTTTCTCCCGGTTCGGCGCGCCCGCCCGGGAACTTGCACTCACCGAACCGTCGCGACCGGATGAGCAGCAGTTTGCCGTTTTCCTGCACAATCGCACGAAAAGCCTTCCTGAGGAAGGCCGTTTTTGTAAAATCAAGTCCCGCTTCGCGGTAAATCGTAAACAGACGTTCCATTCAGGCGAAGTAGGCCCGGACCAGGTCGCCGACCTTGTCGAGATCATCGCGGCTGACGTCGAGATGGGTCACGAAGCGAAAATAACCTTCATATGGCAAGATCTTGACGCCATGCTGGCGCAAATAGCTTTCCAGTCCGTTTTTCCGCTTGTCGTCGATGTCGAAGTAGACCATATTGATGTCGCGTTCGGTCCGATCGATCCGGATTCCCGGAATCGTCGCGAGGGTTTCCTCGAGGTATTGAGCGTTCTCATGGTCGGTTTTCAGCCGTCTGGGCATCTTCGTGAGGGCGATGATGCCGGCAGCGGCGAGAAACCCGGCCTGCCGCATGCCGCCGCCCATCAGTTTGCGCCGGTCTTTGGCACGGACGATGAATGCCTTCGAACCGACGAGGATGGTGCCGACCGGCGCCGCCAGGCCTTTTGAGAGGCAGACGGAAACCGAATCGGCATAACGGGCGATTTTTTCGACGTCGCATTGAAGGAACGTTGCCGCATTAAAGATCCGGGCACCATCGAGATGCACGAGCAGATGATGCTTTTTCGCCGCGAAATAGATCTGTTCCATATATTCGAGTGGCAAGACATGGCCGTTGAAGGCGTTTTCGAGACATACGAGCTTCGTTCCCGGCGTAAACCGGGATTTCTGCTTGATCGCCGCTTCGAACTTGGCGAGATCCCAGATGCCACCGTTGCCGTCCATCGTGTACAACTGAACGCCGGCGATGATCGCCGAAGCCCCCGACTCGTGGACAACGATATGGGCGTTCCGGTCAAGGATCACTTCGTCGCCGCGGTCACAGTGGGTGAACAGCGCCAACTGATTGGAAAAGGTGCCTGAAGGAACGAAGGCCGCATCTTCCTTGCCAAATATCGTCGCTGCGAGGCGTTCGAGTTCGTTGATCGTCGGATCGTCCTGAAAAACATCGTCTCCGACTTCGGCGCGATACATGGCATCGCGCATTTCCTTGGTCTGTTGCGTCACGGTATCGCTGCGAAGATCGATGTATTTCATAATGTGCTCCTGACGATCGCTTTTTGATATTCCTTGGATACCTGCATGACGCATTCGAGAACGGTCCGGTAATAATCCGCGTATTCGGAAGCTGCAATCCGGCTGACGTTCGCATCGATTACCGCCGTCTCGCGGCTGCGGTCGTAAACGCTCAGATCATTGGCGATCTTGAACTCGGCGATCGCCTTTACGGTTTCCATGCGGCTGAGGAAAAGTCGCTGTATTTCCTGGTCGATTTCATCGATCTTCTGTCGAAGAACGGCAAGTTGTTCCATGTGATGCCTCCCATTCGTGAGTTGTTTGGACAAATAGTATTATATCACGAAAAAGGTTCCGGGAAATCACGTTTCCGGAACCGGATGAAAAAGAAAACGTCTTGATTTTCATCAGGACGTCAGGGTTTTGAGATATTTATGGATTGCGATTCCCGCACCCGCTCCATCGGCGACCGCCTTGGCCACCTGCTGGAGGCCGCCGATGCAGTCCCCCGCGGCGAACAGCCCGGGAATGTTGGTCATGAAAGTCGCATCGATGACGATCTGATTCCGTTCCATCATCGCACCGATCCGCAGAGCGAAATCGGCGGCGGAAGCGGTTCCGACGGCGACAAAGAGAACATCAAGCGAAACCGTCTGTCCCTGCGTCTTCACGCCTTCCAGATGATCAGAACCGATCAGTTCGAGCAGCGGTTCGGTCACGATGACTACCTGGTCGGGGCGATGCTTCAAAGACTCGCCGTTGGTAAACACCGTGAGATCGGAACTGAAGTTACGAAGGATTTCCAGTTCTTCCAGCATGAAATCGCCGCTGCCGACGATGCCGATCTTTTTCTGGCGATGGAGGAATCCGTCGCAGACGGCACAGAAGGAAACGCCTCTGCCGATAAAATCGGCATAATGTTTGACTTTGAGATTCACGCGCGTCATTCCCGTTGACAACAGAACCGCATTTGCGTGGTAGACGCCTTGATCGGTCTTCACGGTGAACGCCTCATCCGATTCGATGGACAGGACTTCTTCCCGCGCCACCTTGACGCCGAGGCGTTCCGCCTGGGCAATGCCGCGCCCTAATAGTTCGACGCCGGTCACCGGTTCGGGAAAACCGTAATAATTTTCAATCGATTCGGCCTTCCCAAGAGCGCCGAAGTCTTTCATCAACACCAAGACGTCGCGTTTGAAGCGTCGCAGGTAAATGGCCGCGGAGATCCCCGCGGGACCGCCGCCGACAACGATGACGTCGGGCATGATCAGAGTCCGAGTCTTTTCAGGAGGGCGTCTTTGCCCATCAGTCCGACGACCTGGGCGGCCGGTTTGCCGTTTTTGAACAGCATGACGGTCGGAATCGACGAAATGCGGTAGTCATTGGCCAGAAGCGGTTCTTCGTCGACGTTGACTTTGCCGACTTTGACTTTGCCGGCGAGTTCGCGGGAAAGGTCTTCGATGGTCGGGCCGAGGGCTTTGCACGGGCCGCACCATACCGCCCAGAAATCGACGATGACGGGAAGGGGGGAGTTCAAAACTTCTTCTTGGAAATTCGCATTGGTGAAATGTAGTGCCATGATAGAGTCTCCTTTAGATTTTGTCATAGGTTATATGCTCATTCATTTTATCAAATCGGCAGTCAAAACGAAAATGATATGCTTACGGACGCTCAGTAGCTTTCGTCTTCGGGGAAAAGGCGCATCTGTTCGAACGGATTCTGCTTTTTCCCGAGCAGAAACTTGTAATTGCCGTATACCATGTCGGCGATGTCGGATGCGGACATGTTCGTGGTGTCGATGACCATGTCGAGATGCTGGATCTGGCTCAGGTCGAAGCGTGCCCGGTCGGATTCGATCCGCCGTTCGGCTTCTTCACGGGTGTCGCCCCGATATCGCATCCGTTCGAACCGAACCGATTCGCTCGTTTGCAGATAGATGGCGACGATCGTGCAGACGCGCAGTTTCATGAACGATTCGAGGCCCAGCGGTTCGAGGATGATCAGCTTGTTGTCGCGCAGCTGATTGAGCGGCGTTCCATAGTGGAATCCGTTATAGATGGCCGTCTCGGCGAAAAACTCTTCGTTTTTGAGCGAAGCGAACGTTTCCTCCGCGACGAAGTTGTAATCAAACCCGTCGATTTCATTGACGCGTTTGGGTCGCGTCGTATACGTGACGACGCGGGAGATCGGATATCGGTTGAGCATGATTTTGGCCGATTCGGTTTTTCCCGAAGCGCTCGGGCCGAGCAGGATCAACATTCAAACCACCGCCTTCGAACATCTACATAAATTATAACACACGACCGGCCAACGCGACACCCAAATGAAGAATTTGCCAACGGTTGATCCGCGTCGGCCCAGCAATTGCATCGCAACCGGAAAAGTAGTATAATACTACCGTCATTCATTACACGGAAAGGAGGCGGAGAACCGGCGTCGCCGGTCATCGTCATGCACAAGAAAAAAATATCTCCGCTTCTCATCGTCGTTTTGAGTTTTCTGGGCGTCATCGTGCTCGGGACGGTCATATTGGCACTGCCCATCGCCGTCAAAACCGGGCGATTGGCCTTCGTCGACGCGATGTTTTTATCGTTTTCTTCGGTCTGTGTCACCGGCCTGACGCCGATCGCCGACCTTGGCGCGACGCTTTCACTTTTTGGCAAGATCGTCGTCGGCGTCCTGATCCAGGTCGGCGGCCTCGGCATCGTCACAATCGCCATCTACGTCCTGGTGCTGCTTGGCATCCGCATTGGCGTGACCGAGCGGCTGGTCCTCAAGGAAGCGCTCAACCAGAATTCGATCCAGGGCATGATCCGGCTGGTCCGCTGGATCATCCTGACATCGCTGCTTTTCGAATTGTTCGGAACGATCCTCAATATGTTCGTCTTCGGCGCTGACTATCCTTTCTGGGAAGCCCTCGGCATCAGCGTGTTCCACGCCGTCTCATCCTTCAACAACGCCGGATTCGACATCATCGGCCCGAACAGTTTCCTCGCTTACGCCGATAACTTCCTCTTTAACCTGTCGACGGCCGTTCTCGTTATCGGCGGCGGCATCGGCTTCATCGTCATTCATGACATCGTCGTCAAAAGACGCTGGAAGGCGCTCACGAACTATACCAAGATCGTGCTCAAGGTCACGGCGTTCCTGCTCGTCATCGGCACCGTCGTCATCAAGCTGGCCGAAGGTTCCAGCGTCACCTGGATGCAGGCGTTCTTCCAGAGCTTCACGGCCCGGACGGCCGGATTCTACACTGCCGACCTGACGCGCTTCGCCATTCCCACCATCGCTTTTTTGATCGCCCTGATGTTCATCGGTGCTTCGCCGAACTCGACGGGCGGCGGCATCAAGACGACGACGGCCTACACCATCATGCGGTCGACGATCTTCTTCCTTCAAGGCAGAATCCCGATCATCAAAAAACGGAAGATCGACGATGAAACCCGTCTCAAGGCCTTCAGCCTCGCCTTCATCAGCCTTTGCACTCTCTTCTGCGGATTCATCCTCGTGGCGGCGTTCGAAAACGATACCACGCGGTATGTCGCGACCACGGCCAACCTGTTCTTCGAATCCGTCTCCGCGTTCGGCACGGTCGGATTGTCGCTTGGCATCACGCCGTTTTTGGCACCGGCATCGAAAATCGTTCTCGTGATCCTGATGTTCGTCGGCCGCCTCGGACCCATCGCCATT
>Ga0268280_1001977_pt1 | contig 12698 bp, 42 predicted proteins | sample saktaG_9_FD_190139 | JGI IMG/M metagenome (GOLD analysis project Ga0268280, IMG submission 190139) | Saline water microbial communities from Sakinaw Lake, British Columbia, Canada - sak_2011_5_24_40m | ecosystem: Environmental > Aquatic > Non-marine Saline and Alkaline > Saline ...
GAAGTCCTCTAATAAAGGATACATAAATTCGCCTAATGATTTATCAAGTCCGTGGATTTCGTCTACAAATAATATCTGTGTTTTTTTTGCGTCTGCATTTTTAACTAAAAATTGCACTAAATTTTCTTGTGTAAATGACCCAGCTACATAAGTAGAGATTTCATATTCTAATTCGTTTCCTATAATATAAGCCAATGTAGATTTTCCTGTTCCTTTGCTTCCACTAATAATAAAATGAACGGGTTTAATTTCTTTTATTTTCTGCAAATTAATATTAATTAATTCTTTAGCCCGATATTGTCCTATATATTCAATTAAATTTCTAGGTCTAAATGAATATGTCTTAGGTTTAATCTGTTCAGAATGATAGGATTCTTCCTTAGAAACAATCCCTAACTTGTCCTTACCCCATTCTAATAATTGTGTTATGCCAAATATATCAAACAAGTCCATAAATTATCCTTTCTAATGTAAGTATACCATAAAACGTAAACTATTTTTATCTAAACGATAAAATCTAATCATTCGTCCTTCCAAAAATTTTCCCAATTTAAGTCCCAAGTGTAACCTAATAAATGACCTTTTCCGCAACTTACACTTTCTTCGCACAAAACATTAATATAAACCTCTATATAGGGGTCATAATATCTATTACAATGATAGCAGTATATTCCCAGCAAATAATTAAATGTCATTTGACTCCTTATGGTGTTTATCCCAATTTTCTTTAGCCCATAAAGGCTGTAAATTCGTGTAATGGAAACATTTACGTTGCTCATTCGTATTATTCAAATCAAAACTGCTACAAGGTCTTATATGGTCAATATGCCATTCTTTCATACCTTTGCCATTATATCCACCACCATAATTCTCCCAAGTCATACCCGTCTTGAATTGTAATTCTAAATAACCCTTTAAAAATTCTATACTACAACCTAACAATTCTAAAGTTCCTCCTTTTTTAGAATTTCTTTTTAAAGCCATTTTTAATCTATTTCTTACTCTCATTCCTATTTTTCGGATTATTTTTTTCTTCTTTCTTAATTCAGGTGTTAAATTTGAAGTTCTGATTTTTTGATACCTTTTTTTCATGTATTCTAAATGTTTGCTATCTCTTTCTGCTTTCGTTTGAGAAGGCAGTTTAACTTTAATCAGTTTACCTTCAATTAACATTTCTACAATATGCTTTTTATTCATACTAATCCTTTTTGTAATAACAATTCATTCTTGATTTACGTATCATTTCCCGTCTTTCTTCTTTCGTCTGTGTAGGAATCTTTATTCTTCCCTCATTCTTATCCATATATTCCCTAATTTTTATTGCATTATCAATCACATCAAGGGCAGTATAATATTCCATATCTCCTCTGCTGACCTTTTTTTGTAATCTTGCTTGCGCAAATTCAAATATATTACCTATTTCTATAAACAATTTCTGTCCTTTTTTCATTTCATATTCCTTTCTTTATATTCCTAATTTCTCTAACATATTATATTCTTCTTTTGTAATCTCTCTAAATCTTACATCTGCTAAATCTTCTCCACTTTCTTCGTGTAAAAACATTCCTCTCGAAAATGTTTCTGCTTCTGCCTGTGTTAGTGGACTACTTAAATTTGTAAGTCTTGCATTATGACTAAATTCAAATCCGTCATACTGCGTTGTGGCTTCTATAAAATAATATTTTTTCATCTTTTAGCCCCCCAATTACAATCTTCGTTATATAAACAAGTTTCACACCTACCATATTCGCTTTGTCTTAACTGCTCTATCTGTGGTATATAGTTCGGTTCTTGTTCAGATAGTTTTTTAATTACATATTCTCTTTCCCACCGCCAACCTCTACAAAGCATTTTAATCCTTTCTTAATTACTTGCTAAATCCACATTATAATCATATACTTCTTGATTAAATAACTTAATATCCCATTTACCATTAACAATATCTAGTAAAGTTTCTTCTAAATTTGTTTCTTCCCCCAACCAATTTAATAACATTTCCGTTGTTATTTTTTTATACATTTTTAGTCCTTTCTCTTCCTTTTTTCATAATAATCACATTCAAATACCTGTGTATCTCCGTCTAAACATTCGTTACAATGTTTCTCACAACTAATGCATATATGCTTCTGTTTTCTTTTCATTTTATACTCCTTTATCTTGGGTCAACTTCTTCCAATTCGATTTCGTGTAAAGTAAATACTCCACCTTTGGCTATCCTATTCAAATCTTTTAAACTTAAATCTCCTAAATAATCTTCATAATCCTGTAACAAAGCATTGATAATCGTATCTTCTTTTTTATTTTTCATACTGCCTCCTGTAATACTTTTTTAGGGTCTAATTTATCCCTTGCTACTCTATCATACCACTTATCATTCAAGTTAAAACAATATTTACAAACAAAAGTTTTATTTATATTATCTTGTTCATCTGCTCTATAATCTTTTACGGATATAGGGTGTTTTCCACAATTCCAGCACTTTTCTGTCATAATATTCTCCTTAGTTATCCTGCAATTTTTTAAATTCTTTATACTCTTTTTTATCTAACCAATCACTTATATTCCAATCTGTCTTATCTAGGTATCGTCTTACTGCTTTTTCGTAGAGTTCTTCATATCTCTTTTCTCTTGCGAAATATCTTTCCTCTGATTTTCTAATCATTCTATTCTCCTTTTATTTAAGGGTTAAGTAGGTAATACTTTATTATATTACCTACTTACTGCCCTTTTATCTACTTTAATACCTACTAAAACTCCCCATTAACCGCTAACTGCCCTTGTGATATTGATATACTCTTTACTTTTCCTTTGCTATCTAAGGTTCGTTCAATTGTCGTTGCCCCACCAATTTTTTGTTCTAGGCGGTCTAAGCGAGAATTAATTTTTTTATTCTCTCTGTCCAAATAAGAATTTCCAATAGGAATTACCACATTAATTCCAATTTCGCTACAACTATTTCGCCCCACATTATATTCGGTATAAACTCCCACTTCCAATCTCTTTTCTCGAATAAACTTTAACTCCGTTTTAATTACAAATTGTGTTTTTTCCAAAGCGGATACTCTTTCATCAACATTATCAATCCGGGAATTAGCCGAATTAATATTGTTCTGTAAATTAGTATCTGCTGTGGCTCTTGTCGTTGCTTCATTATTAATATTATTTTGTAAATTAACATCTCTGCTTTGACTATTATTATCTACTATATTGATATTATTCTGTAACTTTTTATCTCCCAATATCCTTGCTGTTTTTTCTGTCTTATCTGCTAACTTCCTTTCGCTTGTTTCCGTATTAATATTTTTCTGTAAAACTTTATCTGCACTCTTGCGGTCTTTAATTTCGGTATTAATATTCTTCTGCAAGGTTTTATCTGCGGTCTTGCGTTGCGTTGTTTCCTTATTGATATTACTTTGTAGAGTTTTATCCGCTTGTTTTCTTTGTTTAGTTTCTTTATCAATATTAGTCTGTAATTTCTTATCCCCGGAAATCCTTTGCTGTTTCTCTTTAGTATCTGCTTGAATCCGGGAATTAGTTTCATTTGATATTCTGTTTCCCAACTTCTTATCTGCTTTTATTCTATTACTAGCCTCATTCGATAATCCACTATTCAAATTATCTATGCTTGTGGCTTGTCCTGTGGCACTTAATCTATTGTATTCTTCTGTTAGCACATAAACATCTTGCAATTCTCGGGAATTAGCCCCTAAACCTGCGATTTGAATTTTTGTTAAGTCAACTCCTGTCGGTAATGCTTTGTTATATGCTTCGGGATAATATCCGTCATAAGTCGGATTATAGTCATAAGCAACCGAATAACCCTCATATCCTAAAACATTTTTAAAAGCATTTTCGGGAATAAAATCATTATTACCTAATGCCCCGAATTCGCTAACTGCATACTCATCTCCTAAACTGCCAAAAATAATACTTCCACCTACTTGATTATAGGTAGACTTTCCATAAGTAATAATATTATCGGCAAAAGCATTTGTCATTCCACTAACCAAAACTGCAATCACAACTAATCCTAATATGAATATTGTTCCGTCATACTTCTTAATGAAATCTCCTAACCTAATCATTTTATTCTCCTTTTTAATTGTCCCAATTATTAATCTCTAACCTAAAACTATATTTCTTATGGTAAAAACACCATTCTATCTTAATCCCAAATATCCTAATATATGATATTTGATATTTTCCAACTGCTGATTTTTTATAATTTATAATCTTCATTTTAATCCTTTATAATGGGTCATAATGATATTTAGTTTCGAATTTTTTTAATGCTTTTTTTAATTTACTTTCATTTCTTTCAATATATCTAAAACAAAAAACTACTGCTAAATCTTTTGATTCTTGCTTTCTACCTAAATCTTCCAAATCCATAATATCTTGCCATAAATCAATATCGTTAGCCATTTAATCCCTCGCTTTCTTAATTACTACATTACATCTATAACATTCCCAATATTTTTCTGTATCTCCCTCGGGAGTAATCATATAGGTAGATAACCCTACCTCATCATCTAACTGACATTCTTTACATTTAGGCACTTGTCTGCCTGTTTTTTCTCTACCAAATACTCTAATCATTTTAATCCTTTCTCTTTAAAGTTCATTTGCTACTCTTAATTGATGTATAATTGATAATGCTTGAACAAAATTCGATAATAATACACCCTCTTTATCAATTTTGCATATTCTCGTAAAAGTTCTATTAACCCCCCATTTAATAATCCCGTCTACTAAAACTGATACGTTTTTTCTCTTTTGTTCCATTATTATTGCTATTTGCATTTCGGATAATTTATTCATTTTTACTCTCCTTTATTCTGCGTTTAACTTCTATATAGATTTCTATTAACTTTAATCTTAAATCTATTTCACTATGATTAATTTCCCACCATACTTTTTCCTCGCCAACTTTCTCAATATCCCTAATCATACTCGATATAAGCATATTGTCTATCTGTTCATTCATACCCTCGGTTTCGTTCTGTATTTCTTTATTATATTTACAACTATCACAAGCAAATCCCAGATTACAAATAGTCATATTGTCTTTCTCACATTTTCCGTCAATAATAAAACTAGGTAATCCTTTTTCTTGGTCTGATAAATAATCTGCTGATTGTTCAAAAAGCATAGCCCCACCACATAATTCGCAATTATCATTTTCCATAAGTTCTGATTCCATAACTGCTTTTGTATATCCACAATGAGAGCATTTTATTTTAATCATATATCCTCTTTATATTTGTCCTATTAGAATCGGTTTCTCATTCTTAATCACCCATTCATCAACCACAACATTCATTCCGGCTTCGATAAACTCTCTTTTCTTATCTTCTGCTTCCTCTAATGATTCTGTATCGCTAATATGTATCTTTTTATTTTCTGCTTTTAATATAATGCTAATTTCAAACCAAGTATTCATATATTACTCCTTTCGTATTGTTTCAATTTCCCACGTTCCATAATCTAATAAATAATCTAACTTCGCTTGAGTAGTTTTAAATTGTTTCAAATAATCATATATAGTCGCTTCTCTATCTTTTAACAACCCAAAAAAATCTACGCTGTGGTAACTCGCTAATGCTTCCACTACGTCTGCTTTTGTTTTAAATATTCTTGTTTCCATTGTTCCCATTCCCTGACCGTCAATCACTCTATACATATTATATTCCTTTCTTTATAATAGTCGTTCTTTCGGATTCTAATATCTTCAAAAATAAACTTTCCGGTTGTTCTTTTTTAAATAAATCTTTAATTATTTTCTTTAAAAATTTAAACATATTATCCTCTCTTATATCTTTTCCAAGCAAAATTACATGCAGTATCTTCCGCTAATTTATCATCTATTGCGTGTTTTATTTCGTGTAACAAAACATAATTATAAGCGTGTAATTTATTATAAATATTTACGCTTTTATAACCATTATATGCAAGGAATATTTTATGCTTAACTGCCTTGTCAATCTGTTGCTTATCAATCGTAATCACTTTACTTTCGTTGTCGTATTCTCCAAAACAACATTCTATTGGAATACGTCCTATTTTAACCTTTAAATCGTATTTTTTAATATAATACTTAATAGTTTTATTCATTTTTCCCTTTCTTTTGCTTTTTGCAATTTTCGTTGTGTTCTATATAACAACAATTTTCAAAAGTATAGTTTCCGTCATTATCTATTCTTTCAATTGACGGTCGTTTCATTAAACTAGCATTATCTCTAATCCATAATTTTTCTAATTCTACCAAAGTGATTAATGCTTTAATTCCTCTACCACCATAAAATCTATAATCTTTTCTATTGTAATTGTTACACCTACCTCTTAAACTCACTAATGTTTTACACCAAGGTTTTTGTTTTTTATAATTATCGGTTCTTTCTAATTCTTTAGTCGTATTATTCTTATAATATATCTGTTTTCTGATTGCTTCGCAATCCCTACATACGTCATGTCTATATAATCCATTCCGCAAATAAAATCTATCTTCTGGCTTTTCTATTCCGCACTTTTTACAGAATTTCATTATCATTTTAATTTCTCCTTATAAAATTTGATAATCCATATTGGATTCCGCTTCAATCAAACCAATAATCGCTAAATCTTTTTTAGTATATGGCTGTATTTTTGTACTTAAAGGCACTTTAATTACTTTATAATTCGTCTTAAAATTATATGGTAATTGCTTGCTAGTAAAACAACCACCTGCTAATTTATCGTGGCGTTTACTTGCTATCGTCCGGCAACGCCTTTCGGCTTCATCTCTATTGCCTTTAACGATATCTACTTCATACACTATATAATGCTCTTGTCCTTTTATTATCTTTACTTTATCGCTATAATTATAATCTTTCATTTTTTAATCCTTTCTTTAGTTTATCTTTATACTGTATATAATGCTGTATATCCTTTTCTTTTAGCCCATTTTGATAGATAAAAATAAATATAGTTAGGCAACCTTGCCATAGAGCAGGTTTTTTCAATCCAAAATACCTTATTATCCAAAGCAAAACCACCAAAATTATCCTCATTTAACCAATCATAAACCTTTTGCTTAATTTTAGATAATTCTATCCTATTTTTATCCCTAAAATGTTCATTCCAAAATATGTTCGTCAATTCGTTCATTTTAACCTCGCTTTTTAAAACCTTTAAATAAATTTCCTTCGATTATTTTCATAGTTAAATCAATCTTCCCGATAAGTTCGTCCTTTTCATTTAAAAAATAAATAATATCTACATTTTGAATAATTTTTATTTCTTTACTATAACTGATATTCATATTATACCCCCTCATTAGTTAATAAATCGTTTAAATAATTTTCGTCAATGCCTATTTTCCAAACTAAATAATTATATAACTTTGTTCCTCGTTCTTTTAATCTCAATCCTTGAATATAAAATTTTGCTCTTTCTTTTTCTGTGTGTTCTGCCATTTCTGTATTGCTTTCTAAAAGTAAATTTTCTGCTTCCCTAAATAAATCAATCATTTTATCAATTTTATTCATCTTACTCTCCTTTCGTTTATAGTTAAGTATAACATTTTATTTTCCTTTTGTCAAGCCCCGGGTTTTTAATTTTTTTAAGTGTATTTTTAGGTTCTCAATGCTGTGATTATATAACTTGATTCCGTATAGGCTACATTCCGGGTCAAGTCTTAATATTTCGTCTACTAGGGGCTTTTTGGCTAAGTCTATCACTTCTTTTTCTGCAATCTTCTCCTTTAGGTCTTTAATTTCCCTTTTAATCTCTTTCCGGGCTTTACTCTTAGCCGGAAAGTCTTTAATTGATTTCCTTAGTCTTCTGATTTCTTTTCTGATTTCGTTCTCGGTCATTTTAATACCTCAATAGGTTTTACTAAAATATCCCTTACCCCTCTTAATCTTAAATAGTTTATATAGGTCAATGCTTGTCTATAACTCGCCCCGGATATATAAACTCTCTCGGCTTGTGTAACTCTCCAATTCTTTTTTAAATAAATTTTAATATTCATTTTTATTTACTCCTATATAGTGTATCGCCTTTTTCATTCTTTAATGCTTTTATATATACCTTGTTATAAACTGGTAACATTCCAAAATCTAGTAAAAGAGTTTTTTCTATCTTTTGAAAAACCGGGGTATGCCCTCTTTCATATCCCGGATTATCATAATTTATAAAATGGCTTATTTCGTGTAATACATAAGCATAAAAATAATTCAAACCCTCATTATAAGCCCAAATCGGAATACTAATATACCGGGATTGATAATAAGCACTACCGCCCCCAATATTTTTAACCTTAATACTAATGGGCTTAATGTTATACTTCGCCCGGCAATAATCCAAAATATTCTCGGATTCTTTTTGTGCTACTTTTAAATTTTTTGTATCTCTACTTACATTTCTCATTTCGCTATCTCCTTAACTTTATAATCAAGTATAACATTTCTTTCCAGTTTTGTCAAGTCCTTAATGTTTTCATAACTCATTGATACATAACAACTTAAAAATTTATTTTTTATCATTTAATAAAATCCTCTAAATTAGTTCGGGATTGCTTTAGTTCTCTGTAAGAATTTACCAAATCCCTAAAATTTTCCCGGCTCTTTTGTATAAAATAAATTTCTATTTTAAAAAAAGCGATTAAAAATACGATTGTAAAAATTGTATATACTAATAATTTTATCATTATATCCCCCTTAATATAACCCCGGATTCTGATAAATACCCCCGGTCAATAAGATTTCCGGCAAACTTCCCAAATCCTAAATCCCAAACCTTGCCGGATTTCAATAGGTAACTAAATAATTCTAAAACTTCTTGCCCTCTTAAAGTTCCGGCTTTATACTTGTCAATGGATTCCAATTCGTTAATCATTATATACCCTTAATATATTGTTCCATTGATAAAGGTTCTAAATCTTGCCCGGCTCTTGATTCGTTCTCTACTGCTAACCCTCTGTAAATATTATCTAACATTATATCCCACATTTTACACCCCCATTTTAATTGATTCGATATATTTTAATTTTTCTTCCCCGGTAAATCTTTCGTTTATAACTTTTAATAATATTGTTTCAAATTCAAAACTTTCCCAAGTCCGATTCAAATAACAAACTTTTGTTTTATATACTTCCGTTCCATTACTGCATAAAACCCCGGTATGTTTAAATCCGTTTCTAGTTCCTACTGAATCACAAACTACGCTAAATCTTTTGTCTAAATTAAATATTTTCATTTTTCCCCCCAATCGTTAAATTCCTCAAATAATCTAATATTTTTTTTATTCATTTTTACCCCCAATTGTTAAAGCGGTTTATATAAAATATAAATACAACCGCCTTGATTCTCGCATATAAGCCCCGGTTCTAGCCCCTCAAGTTCCCGGCTTAACTGATTGCCACCGCAATTGTCATAACTAGATAATTCTGTTCGGATTTCCACCCGGTTTCTATCAAGCCGGGTAACTGCAAATAAATTTTTATATCCAAAATCTTCGCTAACTTTGGCAACCACTTTTTTAATTTTTCGAATATCCATTATTCCACCTCGTCAAATTCTTTTAAAATCTCCCCGGAATTCGATATATAGCCGGATTCTATCAATGCCCGGGCGGTTCGCCCATAACAACCTTGTAAACTCCAAGCCATTCCATTTTTTACCAATTCGCTAAATAAAACTAATATATCATTATCCTTTAACTCCCCGGATTCGTAAGCAATAATATTCCCGGTAAAATCGTAAAACTTTACTTTTTCTTTTTTCACTTTATCCCCCTTTTTTATGTTTCCTTTTCGATTCATAAGTAAGTATAACATTTTTTTATTCATTTTTCAAGCCCTCTGATATAATTCTTTTTTCAATGTTTCGTGCTTATCATTACTAGAATTGATATATATAGTAATGATTTCTTTTGATTCTAACATTACCAATATAATATCAACCCCGGCTTTTATATATTGGATTCGATAACAAACTTTTTCCGGCTCTTTAGTTAAATCATTTAAGTAATATTCAAAAATCTGTCCGGGTTCTAATTTCAACCCCTTTATATATAGCAATAACCCCTCTAAATCTATCGCCCGGCTCTTAATATTTTCCAAACAATGCCGGGAATAACACCAATTCAACCCATTTAATCGGTCTGTAAAGGTCTGTAAGCCCTTATAATGCCCCGGGCTTGTAAATACTTCTTTATGGTATCTTAACATTTTAATCGCCCCCCGGCAATCCAAAAATTGCCTTTTTACTATAATATAGCCCGGATTCTAAATCTCTAGCCCTTAACCATTGTTCCAATCTTTTATCCCCATAAAAATTTAAGCGATTACCAATGTAAAAATTTTCTTGTTTCTTTAAATGGTCAAGGAATATTGATTCTAAAATATACTTATGCCCGTCTAAAAATAACCCGGCAACCAAAATATCCGGGCTATCGTAACCACTTGCCCGGCTCAATTCGTAATGATGTAAGATTTCGCTTTTAAAATGATGTAAGCGATTATTTTTCTTATCCCTTACGATTATGAATTTTATTTCCCGGCTTAACATTTTAACCCCTTTTTTCTGATTCTGCAATTTTGCAGTATATACATTTTTTAAAATCTTCTTTTAAATCAAACCATAATTCAAAATGTTTTCTCCCAATTTTTTTATGCTTAATTAAATCAATATTCATATCCCCGGGCTTTAAACTATGCCCACAATCATATTCAATTAAAATTTTCACTTTACACCCCCCCGGGCTTTTTTTAAAGCCCTTAAATTGTCTGCAATCACTAAAGCCCCGGAATTGTCTTTAATACTTTTATACCAATCAAATAATTTTTGGTAATGCTCGATTAAATTATTGATTTCTGATTCTGTTTTATTTTTTAAATAATCTTTAGTAAACATTTTCCACCCCAAAAAGTTCTAAATCAATTTTTAAATCTAATATATCATTAAAAGATATATTTTCTTTATTTTTACTTGCATTAGCCCGGATTTCTGCCACTATTTTTGAATCTCGCCCGGCTACCTTTTCCAATAACTCCCGGAATTTCAATTCTTTTTGATTATCCATTTTATCCCCCTTTTATTGAATAATAGTCGGTAATTCAATATTATCGTAATACTCAACCGGGTAATTACTGCCATTATCAACCAAACAAACCCCGGCTTTATTATATACCCGGTAATTTACCCCTAAATATTGATTAAATCTCGCCCGGGTAGTCCGGGTATTCCAACCCCCATTATTCAAAATAATTTTATCCCCAACCCATTTAATTATTTCCGTATCGTGCAATTTTAAAGTTTTATTTCCGTTAGTATATATAGTTAATCGGGTATTATTCGCAACCAATTTTGAAGATTCAATCCCGGAATCCTTTAAACATTTCGCCCGGCTAACCTTTTTAAATTCGTGGATATAAACTTGGAATTGCCCTACTTCTGCGATTCCGTAATAATATCCGGCTTTTACTTTGCTTAAAAAATCGGTAAAAACTAAAGCCGATTCCCCCCGGCTACCAAGCCCGGAATTGTCAACAAAAAATTTCTCGGTCAATTCATATCCTAAAGGAATTGAATTTCCGATTACTTTTGCCCCCTTAACCCCAATATCCCCATTTACTTTTGCCTTATACATTTTTACCCCCTTTTTGATTACTCTTGCCGATTTCATAGGATAACCGGCAACCCTTAACCCCTAAAATCTTTTTATCAATGTATTTTATATCCCGGAATAAACAAACAACCCTAAAGCCATTATTCCCGGATATTCCAAAATATCCCAATTTTTTAACATATACTAGAATTTCATTAAAATTTTTCCCGGAATCTTTTAAATTTTTCGGGTCTTTTTCAAAATCGTAAATCTTGCCCGGTTCGATTTCTGCGATATAGCAAAATTTTGCCCCGGATAAAAAATCTTCTTTTCCTTTTCCTATATAGAAAAAAGCCCTATTAAGCCCGGATTCCTTTACTGATTCCCGGGAATAATGATTCAAGCCAAAAAATCCCGGCTTAATATATCCCTTAAAATCTTGATTGCTATAATGATATAACTTTATATTATTCATTTTATTCTCCTTTCACTTATATTATAACATAAATTCCGCCTGTTGTCAAGTTCCTCTGCTAGTAAAATTACGGGATACCCGCCTCTTTCAATTTTTAAATCTGGATACACCGCATCTTCCTGCTTTTTTAAATTTTTAAGCTCAAGATTAACCTGTTGTTCCTGAGTAACCTGTTTATCCTGAAGAATTAGCCCTGATTCACCGTGTTGGTTCACTAAAATTTTTGAATTCTTAAAATTATTAATAAAACTTTTAAAATTATTAATAAAACTGTCAATTTTTCCGTTTTTTGCTGTTGTGTCCACGCCCAATGGTTTTGAGTCCGAGAAATTAGTTTCTTTTGAATTAATTATTAATACATCTTGTTCGCAATTATTAATAGGCATTAATATACACTTTTTACATTTTTCGCTGGCTGGATTATAACACTTTAAATCTGTTTTATTGTTGTCCATTTTAATTCTCCATATAGTCATATATAAAGTTCATATTGTCCTTTATATATCAGCATATAGTCCTATTATACTTATTATACTTAAATGTCTTTTTTACTGTAAACCGTTGCTGCTGCTTCGTTTACGTCAACGGCTGGCGCTTCGTCTGCTGGCGCTGGCTGGCTGCGATCGTCTGCTGC
>Ga0268280_1001978_pt1 | contig 12692 bp, 10 predicted proteins | sample saktaG_9_FD_190139 | JGI IMG/M metagenome (GOLD analysis project Ga0268280, IMG submission 190139) | Saline water microbial communities from Sakinaw Lake, British Columbia, Canada - sak_2011_5_24_40m | ecosystem: Environmental > Aquatic > Non-marine Saline and Alkaline > Saline ...
GCCCTATACCGGAGGAGCGAACGAAGTAAGCGACGACTGGTATAGGGCGAGTATCGAGGCCTAAAGAAATAAAAAAACTGAAAGGTATATGGCTAACAAAGTAACGGGTTTCTTTAAAGAAGTAAAGTTGGAGATGGCTAAGGTGACTTGGCCTAATAGGGACGAGCTTATAGGCTCGACGGTCATAGTGCTGGTGTCTCTTGGTATGCTCTCGGCATTCATAGGGGTATGCGATCTGGCCCTGTCGAGCGCGATAAATATTATAATGGCGCGGTTCTAGATGGCAAAACACTGGTACGTAATACATACTCAGACAGGATACGAGAACAGGGTCAAAAACCTGCTTGAGGGCAAGATAAAGACAAGTCTTTTGAAAGATGCTATAGCGCAGATATTGGTACCGGTAGAGCAGGTCTCGGAGATCAAAGCGGGGAAGAAGCGCATATCGCAGCGTAAGTTCTTTCCCGGGTACATACTTGTGGAGATGGAGCTTACGGACGAAAGCTGGTATCTCATAAAATCAATACCGGGAGTCACCGGGTTCGTCGGCGCGGGAGCAAAACCGCTTCCTCTTCAGGCGGAAGAGATAGAGGCGATATTGCGCCAGGCTAAAGACGCAAAAGAGAAGCCGACTCCTAAAGTAGTGTTTGATAAAGGAGAATCGGTTCGGGTAAATGACGGCCCATTCACAAATTTTAACGGCGTAGTGGAAGAGGCTAATGTAGCTAAGGGTAAAGTGAAGGTTATGATATCGATATTCGGCAGAGCGACGCCGGTGGAACTCGAAACATGGCAGGTGGAGAAAATATAAATGGCTAAAAAAGTAAAAGCGATAATTAAATTATATTGTCCGGCTGGCGCCGCAAACCCGGCTCCTCCGGTAGGTCCGGCTCTTGGGCAGCATGGTTTGAACATAATGGAGTTCTGCAAGGCTTTCAACGCAAAGACGTCCTCTCAGGAAGGTCTTAAGCTTCCTGTGGTTATAACGGCTTATGAGGACAGGACCTTTACCTTTATAATAAAGAGCCCGCCATGCGCGGTACTTTTAAAACGAGCCTGCGGGATAGCAAAGGCGAGCGGGACGCCGAATAAGGAAAAGGTAGGAAAGGTTACTATAGATCAGATAAAAGAGATAGCGAGCCTTAAGAAGAGCGATCTAAACACGACCGATATTGATAAAGTTATAAAGATGATAAAAGGAACAGCAAGAAGCATGGGAATAGAGGTAACCGAATAATGAGCCCAAAAATTAAGCTTACTAAAAGACAGAAGACCATAGCGTCGCAATTTGTAGTCGATAAGATATATTCGCTGAAGGATGCGATATCTATATTGAAGAAGTCCCCGAAATTAAAGTTTGACGAGACCGTCGAGGTATCTTTCGATCTTACCATAGATCCTAAAGAGGCCCAGACATCCCCGATAAGGGGTACGGTGGCGCTTCCTCACGGGACAGGAAAAAAGGTCAGGGTGGTGGTATTCGCAAAAGGCGAGGAAGAGCGCAAGGCGCGGGATGCCGGCGCTGATTTTGTGGGTGCGGATGACCTGGTGGCAAAGATACAAGGCGGATGGACCGATTTTGATGTGGCTGTCGCTACTCCGGAAATGATGAAAGATATAGCCAAACTCGGTAAGGTTCTCGGGCCGCGCGGCCTCATGCCAAGCCCGAAATCCGGTACCGTGACTATGGATACCGGCAAGACCGTTAAGGAAGTGAAAGCTGGAAAGATCGAGTTTAAGATGGATAAACAGGCCGGGGTGCACGCTCCGGTAGGGAAGATATCGTTTAACGAAGGCGCGCTTACCGCAAACGCGATCTCTCTAATAGACGCGGTAATGTCCTCGAACCCTCATGGCGCCAAGGGGCAGCATGTAAGGAGTCTGTATATCTCGACTACTATGGGGCCCGGGCTGAAACTTGACCTTGCGGAATTTAGGAAATAACTACTATGGCTGAAAAGAAGAAATTAGGGAAGATATGTAAGGAGCGCATGACCGAAGAGGTTATGGCCAGCTTTAAGGAGCGACCGAATTTTATCATAACAACCTTTATGGGATCTTCGGTAGCGGAGTTAGAGATATTAAGGAAGAATTTGAAGAAGATATCCTCAGAATATCTCGTAGTTAAGAATTCTGTGCTGAAAGTCGTTTTCGATAAGTTAAAACTTTCGGAAGAGACGTCGAAAATAGAGAGCGGCATGGGCATCTCTTTCAGCGGGGACGATCTGGTAGCGTCATGCAAGACCGTAGTTACTTTCGCCAAAGATCATAGCAAGTTCAAGATAAAAGGCGCGGTGATGGAAGGAAAATCCATCTCTGTCGAGAGGGTTAAAGAACTGGCAAGCATACCTTCGCGGAACGTTCTTCTTACGCAGGTTGTTGTTACGATGAAGTCGCCTATAGCCGGTTTTGTAAATGTGTTGAGCGGGACATTGAGAAAGTTCGTCTACGCGGTAGACGCTATCAGGGTACAAAAGAGTAAATCTGAGGCGGCTGTGCCGTCACAGTCAGCGCCGGCTGCTGCCGATGCTGCTGCACAAGGAAAATAGAAAAGGGAGGAATAGGACAATGGGAGATCAAAAAGTGGAATTGACCGATAAGATGAAGGGAATGATGGATACGATCGAAAAGATGACCGTTATGGAGCTTTCCGATCTCGTAAAGGCTCTTGAGGAGAAGTTCGGCGTAAGCGCGGCAGCCGTAAGCGTTGCGGCGGTCGGCGGAGCCGGTGCGGGCGCTGCGGCAGGACCGGCGGCGGAAGAGAAGTCCACTTTCACCGTGGTTCTCGCTAACGCAGGCACGACCAAGATCCAGGTTATTAAAGAGCTCAGGACCATAACGAACCTCGGTCTGAAAGAAGCCAAAGATCTCGTAGATGGCGCGCCAAAGACCATAAAGGAAGGCGCAACGAAGGACGAAGCCGAGAAGATAAAGAAGCAGCTTGAGGCTGCCGGCGCGAAGATCGAGCTTAAGTAGTTTTGTACCCCACGCTTGGCGCGTGGGGAATGGTTTACAAGATACCACTCGCCGGGGGCGCGTGGTTTGACTGGAGAATATGTCGAAGCGCAAAAATTACGCGAAGATAGAAGAGTGCTACAGGCTTCCTAACCTTCTGGAGATCCAGACGGACTCTTATAAGGAGTTCCTGCAGGCGGATGTACCCAAGTCCAGGCGCACCAATGACGGGCTGGAGTCGGCATTCAGGGAGATATTCCCGATTGAATCGCCGGATGGGGAATATAAACTCGAATATCTCTATTACACCATTGGCAAGACAAAATACGACATATATGAATGCAAGAAACGCGGCATGAGTTTTGCCGGTGCTTTACGCGTAATGATGCGCTTAAAGTCGAAGAAAGAAACCAAGGAACAGGAAGTATATCTCGGCGACATACCGCTAATGACCGAGACCGGAACTTTTATAGTAAACGGCGACGAAAGAGTTGTGGTAAGTCAGCTGCACCGGTCTCCCGGAATATCATTTGAATCGGAACCGCATCCCACCGGTAAGAATATATTCTCAGCCAGGATAATACCCTACAGGGGCGCGTGGGTGGAGTTTGAGTTCGATATAAACGAAGTAATCTATGTTTATGTCGATAGAAAGAGAAAATTCCTCGCGACGACATTCCTCAGGATATTCGGATATGAAACCGACGAGTCGATAGTAAAGGCGCTTTGCGGTATCGAGACTCATGAAATATCGCGATCTTCTCAGCTCGAAAGCCTTATCGGATCCACGCTTGCCAAAGATGTGGTGGATAAGGAGAACAATGTGGTGGTGGCTGAAAAGTATACTAAAATAACAAAAGAGACCGCGGACGCCATATGGGCGTCTTCTGCAAGGCGTGTAGACGTAATTGAAAAACCGGTGCAGGAGGTCATAAATACTTTAATCAAGGATCATACGAAAAATAAGGAAGAGGCGGCTCTTGATATATACAGGAAGCTTCGACCCGGAGATCCCCCGACCCCCGAATCCGCATTAAATCTTGTGACCAGGCTTTTCTTTGATGTGAAACGCTACGATCTGGGACAGGTCGGGCGCTATATGCTCAATAGAAAGCTCGGCATGAAAGTTTCTCTAGAAGAAAGGCTCATAACTCCCGCTACCCTGATACAGGTGCTTGTGAAGCTCATAGCGGTTAAGAACGGCCAGGGTTCCACCGACGATATAGACCATCTCGGGAACAGGCGCGTCAGATGCGTCGGCGAGCTTCTCCTTAATCAGATCAGGATAGGCCTTTCAAGGGTAGAGAGATCGTGCAGGGAGAGGATGAATCTTTACGAGTTGGCTAACGTCATGCCGCATAATCTTATAAATTCGAAGCTCGTATCCGGCGTCATCAGGGATTTCTTCGGACGCTCGCAGCTTTCGCAGTTTATGGATCAGACCAATCCGCTGGCCGAACTTACTCACAAGAGAAGGATGAGCGCTCTCGGGCCCGGCGGTCTTAATCGCGACAGAGCCGGTTTTGAAGTCCGTGACGTGCATTACTCGCATTACGGCCGTATGTGCCCGATAGAAACTCCGGAAGGCCCGAACATTGGGTTGATATCCAGTTTAAGCACATACGCGAAAATAAACAAGTTTGGTTTTATTGAAACACCGTACAGAAAAGTAAATAACGGCGTTGTGTCGGACAAGATCGAGTATCTATCCGCTGATGTCGAAGACCTATACATAATAGCCCAGGCAAATTCAAAGATAAATGCAAGCGGCCATTTTACCGAAGATAAGATATTCTGCCGATTTAAAGACGACTTCCTGCAGGTAGAACCAAAGGAAGTGCAGTATATGGACGTGTCGCCCAGGCAGCTCGTAAGTGTTGCCGCCAGTTTGATACCTTTTCTGGAGCACGATGACGCGAACCGCGCGCTCATGGGTTCGAATATGCAGCGCCAGGCCGTGCCTCTTCTTTATACAGAATCACCTCTTGTCGGGACCGGTATGGAGTACGTGACCGCTAAAGATTCCGGAGCCGTTGTTGTGGCTAAAGCGGATGGAACTGTAAGTTCGGTCGATTCCGGTGAGATAGTAGCAGGCGGGAAGACCTATAAACTCAGAAAATTTGAACGATCGAATGCCAACACGGCCATAAACGAGAGGCCGCTTGTGGAAGTTGGCGATAAAATTAAAGAAGGCGATGTTATCGCGGACGGGTCGGGCACTAAGGACGGCGAGCTTGCTCTCGGAAAGAACGTGCTCGTGGCTTTCATGTCATGGAGAGGGTATAACTTCGAAGACGCGATACTCCTAAGCGAGAAACTCGTTGCTGAGGATAAATACACATCGGTCCATATAGAAGAATTTGAGCTCGAAGCGCGGGACACCCGACTTGGAAATGAGGAGATAACGCGCGATATACCTAACGTCGGCGACGAGGCTTTAAAGAACCTCGATGAGAACGGTATCGTGAGGATAGGCGCGGAAGTCGAGCCCGGAGATATTCTCGCAGGCAAGGTCACTCCAAAATCGGAAACTGAACTTTCGCCTGAAGAGAAGCTGCTGCGCGCCATATTCGGCGAAAAGGCCGGAGATGTAAGAGATTCCTCAATGACAACGCCCCCCGGAGTTAACGGTATAGTGGTGGATGTCCGTGTATTTCAGAGGCGCGACGCCAGATCGAAGACCAAAGAGGAAAGAACCGAAGAGCTTAAAGAGATAAAAGCGCTCGAGGCTTCCTACGAATCACAGATCTCCAAGATAAAGGAAGAGAAGTACAGGAAATTGCAGAATATCCTGGCCGGACAAAAACTCTCCGCCAGCATACTTGACCAGGAGTCCGGGCGCGCGATCATATCGCAGGGGCGCACGATAAGAGTTAAGGATCTGCGACGCATAGCGGACAAGGGAGACCTTGAGAACATAAAAATAAATAATCCCGAAAAAGAGCATGATGTAAGCAGGATATCTCGCCTCCTTGACGGCCAGATTGAAGATCTTTCTTTTGAGTTGGAAAGGGAGATAGACAGGGTGAAGCGCGGAGATGAGCTTCCGCCCGGCGTGCTCAAAAAAGTAAAAGTTTATGTAGCCAGCAAGAAAAAGATATCTGTCGGCGATAAGATGGCCGGGCGTCATGGTAATAAGGGCGTTGTGGCGAAGATATTACCCGAAGAAGATATGCCGTTTCTGGCTGATGGAACGCCGGTTGAGATAGTATTGAATCCTCTGGGAGTGCCCAGCCGTATGAACGTCGGGCAGATCCTCGAAACGCATCTGGGGTGGGCAGCTAAGGTCCTCGGGTTTAAAGTGGCGACGCCTGTTTTTGACGGCGCGACTGAAGCCGAGATAAAAGTGGAGATGAAGAAAGCCGGGCTTCCCTCAGAAGGAAAAGTGCAGGTTTTTGACGGTTTTACCGGAAGGCCGTTCGATCAGAAGGTGACGATCGGTTATATATATATGCTCAAACTCGCGCATCTTGTAGACGATAAGATACACGCCCGTTCCATAGGGCCTTATTCTCTCGTAACCCAGCAGCCGCTGGGAGGAAAAGCGCAGTTCGGAGGACAGAGGTTCGGAGAAATGGAAGTATGGGCTCTCGAGGCTTACGGAGCCGCGTTTACATTGCAAGAACTCCTGACGGTGAAATCCGACGATGTCATAGGAAGGACTAAAATATATGAGGCCATTGTAAAGGGCGATAACCGTCTGCAGTCCGGAACTCCGGAATCTTTCAATGTTCTTATAAAAGAAATTCAGAGTTTATGTCTCGATATTAAGCTGGAGAAGAAAGATCCGCCCAAAAGAGAAGGTACTGAGTAATGATAGAAGATCAGGGACTATTTAACGCCATAACGATAAAGATAGCTTCGCCGCAGATCATTAAGTCATGGTCAAAAGGCGAGGTTAAGAAGCCCGAGACTATAAACTATAGAACGCTTAAGCCCGAAAAAGACGGGTTGTTCTGCGAGCGCATATTCGGGCCGACCAAAGATTACGAATGCAATTGCGGCAAGTATAAGCGCATAAAGCATAAGGGTATAACATGCGACAGATGCGGCGTTGAGGTTACGCGTTCAAGCGTAAGGCGTGAGCGTATGGGGCACATAGAGTTGGCATGCCCCGTTTCGCACGTTTGGTTCTTTAAGGTCATGCCCTCTAAGATAAGCGCGCTTTTAGGTATAAGTTCCAGAGAGCTTGAAAAGGTCCTTTATTATGAGGAGTACATAGTCACAGATCCCGGAGAAACTTCCTTGAAGAAGATGGAGCTACTCCCCGAAGATCGGTACAAGGAATTCAGGGAGAAGTTCGGCCAGAAATTCACAGCAAAGATGGGCGCAGAGGCGATTAAGGATCTTCTTAAAGAGCTTGAGCTGGATAAACTTTCCGCGAAGATAAAGAGGGAAGTTAAAGATACGAAATCAGATAATACTCAGAAGAAGGGAAATAAGATACTCAGGCTCGTTGAGGCCTTCAGGGGCTCAGGCAACAAGCCGGAGTGGATGATCCTCGAGATCCTGCCGGTAATTCCGCCGGATCTCAGGCCGCTGGTGCCGCTAGATGGTGGAAGATTCGCCACAAGCGATCTGAACGATCTATACAGGAGGGTTATTAACAGGAATAACCGCCTAAAGAAACTTATGGAGCTGAAAGCTCCCGAGATAATCATACGTAACGAAAAACGCATGCTCCAGGAGGCTGTGGACGCGCTATTTGATAACGGACGCCACGGGAAGGCCGTACTTGGGCCGGGTAACAGACCGCTGAAGTCTTTATCGGACATGTTAAAAGGAAAGCAGGGTCGGTTCAGGCAAAATCTTCTCGGTAAGAGAGTCGATTATTCCGGAAGATCGGTAATTGTGGTTGGGCCTGAGCTTAAGCTTAACGAATGCGGATTGCCGAAAAAGATGGCGCTCGAACTATTTGAGCCTTTTATTATAAAGAAGTTAAAAGAGAAGGGGTTTGTCCATACCATAAAGAGCGCCAAGAAGATGGTGGAGAAGGCGAAACTTGAAGTGTGGGACATTCTCGACGAAGTTATAAAAGACCATCCGGTAATGCTTAATCGCGCGCCGACGCTTCACAGGTTAGGTATACAGGCGTTCCAGCCGATACTTATAGAAGGAAACGCCATAAGGATACATCCTCTCGTCTGCACGGCTTTCAACGCGGATTTTGACGGTGACCAGATGGCGGTACACGTGCCTCTTTCTATCGAGGCGCAGACGGAATGCAAGCTTTTAATGCTCTCCACTAATAACATTTTCTCTCCCGCGGACGGCAGGCCGATAACCGCTCCGACGCAGGATATAGTCCTGGGCTGCTACTACATGACGAAAGAGCGTCCCGGCGCGAAAGGCGAAGGAAAATCTTTCGGATCTATAGATGAAGTCGTTATAGCCTACGAGGACGGCGAGATCGAGCTGCATGCGAAGATCAAAGTCAGTATAAAAGGCAAGATGATAGACACTACAGTCGGGAGAGCGAGATTTAATACCATTCTTCCCGAGGACGTTGATTTCGTAAACGAGACGATGATAAAATCAAAGCTTAGCAAAGTCATACAAAGCTGTTATAAGGCGAAAGGCCGCGACCGGACCATAAAGCTTCTCGATGACCTTAAGAAGATGGGTTTCGACGAAGCGACGAAAGCGGGCCTCTCTATATCGGTAGACGACCTGAAGATACCGGCTAAAAAGAAAGAGTATATAGCGAAGACAATAGCCGACGTGAAACATGTCGACGATCAGTATAAGAACGGGCTTATAACGGATAGAGAGCGATATAACAAGATAATCGACTTATGGACGCATACCACGGACGACGTATCGGACCTTATATTTGAGGAACTGGATCTGTTTAATCCCGTGTTCATGATGGCGGATTCCGGAGCCAGGGGATCAAAACTTCAGATAAGGCAGTTGGCCGGCATGAGAGGATTGATGGCTAAACCCTCAGGCGAGATCATAGAGACCCCGATCAAAGCCAACTTCAGGGAAGGATTGACCGTATTGGAATATTTCATATCGACCCATGGAGCCCGAAAAGGTCTGGCTGATACCGCTCTTAAAACTGCTGATTCCGGATACTTAACCAGAAGGCTGGTCGACGTCGCCCAGGATGTCATAATAAATGAAGAGGATTGCGGCACTTTGAACGGCATCCTTGTTAGCGCAATAATTGAAGGGGACGAACTGGTCGTAGACCTGTCTGACAGGATCATCGGCCGCACAGCCCTGGACAATATTGTCGATGTTATAACCGACAGCAATATAGTTGAGGCAGGCAACGAGATAACCGAGGAGAAGGCAAAACAGATAGAGGCCTCGGGCATAGAGAAAATAAGAATAAGAAGCGTTCTAACGTGCGAGTCTAAAAAAGGCGTGTGCGCGAAATGCTACGGCAGGAATCTTGCGACAGGGAGGATGGTCGAACTCGGAGAGGCTGTCGGCATCATAGCCGCGCAGTCTATAGGTGAGCCCGGAACACAGCTTACCATGAGAACGTTCCATATCGGAGGCACGGCATCAAGGATAGTGGAACAGTCCTTTATCGAATCCAAGCATAAAGGAATAGTAAAGTATCATAGCTTGAGAGTTGTAGAGACTAAGAAGGAAGGGGAGTTGGTCGTAATTAATAGGAACGGTCAGATCAGCGTAAACGACGTTCAGGGCCGTGAGCTCGAAAGATATACGGTTCCGCAAGGCGCTATTTTGAGGATCAAAGACGGAAATAATGTCGAAAAAGGGGCTATATTCCTGAAATGGGATCCGTATACAGTTCCGATCCTGACCGAAGTCTCCGGCAAGATCAAATTTGAGGATATAAAAGAAGGTGTCACGATGAAGGAAGAGGTCGATCCCGCGACCAAGCTTAAAAACAGGGTCATCGTAGAGCATAAAGGCGATTTCCATCCGCAAATATTGATATTGAATAAAGACGAGGAAGTAGCCGCTATATATCCGATACCGGCCGGCGCTCATATAGTGATGGCCGACGGTAAACCTGTATCGGCCGGCGAAGTCCTTGCTAAGACTCCAAGGGTATTCACGAAGACGAAAGATATAACCGGCGGTCTACCGAGAGTGGCTGAGCTTTTTGAAGCGCGCCGCCCGAAAGATCCGGCCATAATAAGCGAAATAGACGGTATTGTCGAGTTCGGCGAGTCGAAAAAAGGCCAGAAAAGAGTTATAGTAAAATCCTCAACCGGTATGATGAAGGAATATATAATCCCGCACGGAAAACATTTGAACGTTTATAAGGGGGATAAAGTATATTCCGGTCAGCAGCTCATAGACGGTCCCGTGGTTCTGCAGGATATATTAAAGGTGTCCGGGGATAAGAAATTACAGGAATACCTGGTTAATGAAGTGCAGGAAGTATACAGGCTCCAGGGAGTCAATATAAACGATAAGCACATAGAGGTCATAGTCCGTCAGATGTTGAGGAAGATGAAGATCGAGGAGCAGGGCGATACTATATTCCTCCCCGGACAGCAGGTCGATAAACTGGCCTATATGGATGAAAATAAACGCGTGGTTAAGAAAAAAGGTAAGCCGGCAAACGCGACGCCCGTGCTTCTCGGTATAACGAAGGCTTCTTTAAATACAGATAGTTTTATATCCGCGGCGAGCTTCCAGGAGACCACTAGAGTGCTGACCGAATCGGCCGCGAGCGGCAGGACGGACTATCTGCGCGGACTTAAAGAAAATATAATAATGGGGCACCTCATACCGGCCGGCACAGGCTTTATAAGTCATAGGGATATAGATATGGTGAAGAGCGCCGATGAAGGAAGTAAGTCTGCTGCAAAAGCCGTAGAGATCGAGGATGTAGCCGATGTTGAAGCCGTGATCGCGGTAAAGGATAAAAAAGAAAAGAAGAAAGGTAAGTAATAGATAGATGCCTACGATAAATCAGCTGATAAGATTAGGAAGAGCAAAATTCGAGAACAGGTCAAAGTCTCCGGCTCTGAAGAGCTGCCCCCAGAGAAGAGGCGTGTGCCTTCAGGTCAAGACTCAGACGCCGAAAAAGCCGAACTCGGCGCTTAGAAAAGTCGCGAGGGTCAGGTTGACCAACGCCGTCGAAGTCACATCTTATATACCGGGTGTCGGGCATAATCTTCAAGAGCACTCGATAGTCCTCGTTAGGGGCGGAAGGGTAAAAGACCTTCCCGGTGTGAGGTACCATATAGTAAGGGGAGTATTGGATACAGCCGGAGTGGTTGACAGGAAAAAATCTCGCTCGAAGTACGGAGCTAAGCGGCCTAAAGATAAGGCCGCCGCAAAAGCAGCTAAATAAGGGATAAAAAATGAGACGAAGAAGGGCTGAAAAGAGAGAAGTGATACCCGACCCTAAGTACAAGAGTCAGATGGTGTCGCGTTTCATGAATATAATAATGAAAGAAGGCAAGAAGTCCAAAGCCGAGCATATCGTTTATAAGTGTTTTGAAATACTTGCCGAGAAGACCGGCAAACCGGCTCTCGATGTTTTTCAGAAGGCGCTCGATAACGCCAGACCGCTTTTAGAGATAAAACCGAGGCGTATAGGCGGCGCGACATATCAAGTTCCTATAGAGGTCAGGTCTGAGCGCGGGATATCCATAGCCATGAGATGGATAAGGAATTTCGCCAGGACAAAAAAGGGCAAGCCGATGGAGATTAAACTTTCTGACGAACTTCTCGACGCGTTCAAAGGAGAAGGATCCGCGGTAAAGAAAAAAGAAGATACTCACAAGATGGCGGAAGCTAACAAGGCGTTTGCGCACTACAGATGGTAAAAGAGGCGACTTTGGAAAATACAGATACGACAAAAGATCAGAGACTTTTAAATATAAGGAATATAGGCATAATAGCCCATATAGACGCCGGTAAGACTACGACTACCGAGCGCATTCTGTTCTTTACCGGCAAGGTCTATAAGATCGGCACCGTGGATGAGGGTACGGCCGTTATGGACTGGATGGTCCAGGAACAGGAGCGCGGTATAACGATCACGAGCGCCGCTACGACATCGTTCTGGAAGGATAAGAATATAAATATAATCGATACCCCGGGTCACGTAGATTTTACGGTCGAAGTTGAACGCTCCCTGAAAGTGCTTGACGGAGCGGTCATAGTGCTTTGCGCTGTAGGCGGAATTCAGCCTCAGTCCGAGACGGTTTGGCGCCAGGCGGATAAATATAAGGTCCCGAGGATCGCGTTTATAAATAAGATGGATAGGACCGGAGCTAATTTCGAGAAAGTTGTAGGAGATATGAAGACGCGCCTCGGAGCGAACCCATTGCCACTACAGATACCGATAGGCAGCGAAGGAACCTTTAAAGGCGTGGTGGATCTAATATTGATGAAGGCTATCATATATAAAGGCGATGAGGGGACATCCGGATTTGAAGTAACCGATATTCCGGAGGAGCTCAAGGCAATGGCTAGCAAATACCGACATGATCTCATAGAGAAGTTGGGCGAGTCGCACGAAGTCGCGATGGACAGGTATCTTAATGAGCAGGGCATCTATCCGAAGGAACTTGTGGAGTTCATCAGGAAAGCGACAATAGAGGGAAGGATAATACCTGTTTTATGCGGGGCCTCGGCTAAGAATAAAGGCGTCCAGCCGCTTCTTGACGCAATAACGGACTTCCTACCGTCTCCTTTGGACATATTGCCGGTGAAAGGCATAAATCCGGACACGGACGAGCAGGTCGAGCGCAAAGTTAGCGACAGCGAGAAATTCTGCGGACTGATAT
>Ga0268280_1001979_pt1 | contig 12681 bp, 9 predicted proteins | sample saktaG_9_FD_190139 | JGI IMG/M metagenome (GOLD analysis project Ga0268280, IMG submission 190139) | Saline water microbial communities from Sakinaw Lake, British Columbia, Canada - sak_2011_5_24_40m | ecosystem: Environmental > Aquatic > Non-marine Saline and Alkaline > Saline ...
GAGTAAGGGCAACATAAAATAAACGCCTTTCCTCTTCCCCATCCTCTTTGTTTTTTATACTTCCCATTTTTTGATGCGGAAATAAATCTTCTTCCAGGCCAGTAATAAAGACATAATCAAATTCCAGACCTTTAGAGGCATGGACGGTCATTAATTTTACCGCATTTTCATTTTTTCCCGCCTGCTCCCTTCCGAGGGCGGGCAGGTCTAGGCTGTCTTGATCGGTGGCTAGGGCTGCTTCTTCAATTAGTTTTTCTATTCCTTCACCAATGGGTAAATGATCATATTTTACCGCTAAAGTGGCTAATTCCCGCATATTTTCCAATCTTTCTTTGTCTTCATCGTTACCATCCCTTAATTCTTTTTCAATACCACTTTCTTGTAAGACAAATTTTATGACTTCCGATGGTTTTTTTCCTAGGGCTGTTTCTTTTATTTTTTCTAGCAATTTAAAAAAATGATCCACTTTTATTCTAGTCCCCGCCGGTATTTCTTCCTTTTGGTTTGAAAATATTTTAAGAATAGTCACCTTACCTATCCCGCGAGTCGGGACATTTATAATTCTCTTAATATCCGTTAGACTGTCCGGATTCAATCCGGCTCGAACGAAAGCGATAATATCTTTTACCTCCTTTCGCTCAAAGAATTTTGTGCCCAGAACTTGATAAGGCACACTTTTAGTTAAAAAGGCATCTTCTAGCGCTCGGCTTTGGAAATTAGCCCGATATAAAACAGCGATTTCTCTCGGCGAGATTCCAGTAGCGATTAATTCTTTAGCTTTATTGGCAATATAATGGGCTTCTTCGCTTTCATTATAGCCGGCATAGAGAGAAATTTTTTCACCCTCAATATTTTTAGTAAAAAGATTTTTTTCCACGCGATTTACATTTTTTTTAATAATACTATTAGCTACGGCTAGAATATTCTGGGTGGAGCGATAATTTTCTTCCAGTAAAACTATTTTTGCTTTCGGATAATCTTTTTCAAAATTCATAATATTTTTTATATCCGCTCCACGCCAGCTGTAAATATTCTGATCAATATCCCCCACCACGCAAAGATTTTGATGTTTTTCTGCTAGCAGTTTGACCATCATATACTGCACTTTATTAGTATCCTGATATTCATCGATATGAATGTATTGCCAAATATTTTGATATTTTTCCCGAACTTCTTTATCAGATTTTAATAATTTATAAGTCTTAAGCAATAAATCATCAAAGTCTAGAGCCTTTTCAGCTTTTAATTTTTTTTCATATTCCATCCAGATCCGGGAAATTAATTCATGATAGGTGGTGGAGTTTTCCCCGCCTGCTCCCGAAGGGCGGGCAGGACCGCGAATTGATTCAGCAAAGTCTTCAGCGTTTTTTAAATTTCCTTTTTCTCGAGAAATAATATTCAGGATTTTATTTGGTGCATGTTGTTTGGGGTCTAAACCCATAGTTTGAACAATTTCTTTAACGGTTTTTTGTGAATCACTCTTATCAAAAATGGAAAAGTGTCTGGTTAGACCGATGGCTCGGCTATTTTCTTTTAAAATATGCACACCTAGTGAATGAAAGGTACTGATAAAAGGTTTTTCTTTGGGAAAATCTCCTGCCAATCCCCTGTCCTGCTCAATGGCCATTAGGATTCGATCCCGCATTTCTTTAGCCGCTTTATTAGTAAAAGTAATGGCTAAAATGTTTTTTGGTTCTATTCCGCTTTTGATTAGATGCCTTATTCGATGGGTAATGGTCTTGGTTTTTCCCGCCCCCGCCCCGGCAAAAATTAGGAGTGGTCCTTGAATATGCAAAACGGCCTCCTGCTGTCCAGGATTCAATCCTTTTAGGTAGTTATTATCTTCCGTTTTATCGTTCATTGACACATCATAGCATAGTTGTCTTCCTTTAGATAGTCTAAATGTCCTTATTTTAAGCCAAAAAATGATATAAGATATCCACAGGGGTCTTGTTTTTTTATTGATTTTAGGCTCTATTTTTGCTAACCTAGATAGGTAGGCAGTTCACCAGTCTTTATGACTTTTCCCCAATAGTTACCGTTATTCTGAATTACAGCTGCCTCGATTATGGATTTTAAATCAAATACTAAATTAAACAAGTTTATTCAGCTTTCCTTAGGCCGGCTTCTTTTGTTTATCATTCCTATTTTTATTATAATGCCGAACGTGACCCAGGCTGGCCTCTGGTCCTCGGTAATCAGTATTTTTACTGGTCAGGATGCTTTAGCTCAAACGGAAACCGTTATTGAAGCCAGTTCACAAAATATGCCTCTACCAGAGGCCGCTCTTAATATTGACCCATTTGCTGATAATTGCTCAGATGTATTGATAGTTGATAATGATGGATCGTTATTATCCCCTTCCGGGCCTTCTAGTGGTATCTCTTGTGAAGTAGAAAGTTCTGGTGGTTCCATTATGACTTATCTGGTGCGAGATGGTGATTCATATTCTAAGATTGCGGAAATGTTTGGAGTTTCAGTCAATACCATCCTTTGGTATAACAATTTAAATAAAAATTCTGTTCTTAAGGCTGGTCAAACCCTCTATATTTTACCTATATCTGGGGTAATGCACACCGTCGTCAAAGGAGATACCTTGGTCACCATTGCCAAAAAGTATAATGGAGATATTAATGAAATTGCTAATTTTAACAATTTAAAAATAACTGATACTTTATCCATTGGCGATGAAATCTTGATTCCTGATGGGCAAGTTTCTTTTGTGTCAGGGTCTGCTACACCTTCCTCTTCCGGCTCAGTCAGTGGAAGTTATTATATGAAGCCTTTCACTGGGGGACATAAAACTCAAGGTATTCATGGTTATAATGCGGTGGATTATGGTATGCCAGTTGGCACACCTCTTTATGCGGCGGCTAGCGGCCGGATTATTATTAGTAAAAATTCCGGTTGGAATGGAGGTTATGGTAACTATGTGAAGATTCAACATCCAAATGGTACACAAACTGTCTATGGACATATGCAGGGGACACTCGTTCTCGTTGGTCAAACAGTGGAAAAAGGTGATTTAATTGGTTACTCTGGAAACTCCGGAAACTCTACTGGTCCACATTTACACTTTGAAATTCGTGGTGCTAAAAATCCATTTTAATGTTATATGGTAATAATTCTAAACAAATAAAGACTCGGTCGCAGATTTTGGCTGAGCAAACAAAAAATAAGTCCCAAACATTAGCTGAGGAAGCCAAGAAGGAGAGTGAAGCACGAATTGAAGCTCAAAAACAGCAAGCGAGGAGCAAAATTCAGTTACAGATGGAGAATCGGAAACGAGAGATTGACCGTTTAGTTTTAGATTTGCATTCAAAACAAACAGCCCTGGAAGATATTAAAAGAAAATTAGAAGATGCTAAAAAAAGTGTCTATCTCATAGATGGAGAAATAAAAAAAGCTGAGGGTGGAGTAAAATATCTTAATGACGATGTTCAGTCAGTTAGTAGTCGGACTTATAGTTCCGAAGCTGAATTGGAGAAAGCTCAAGCCACCAGAAGTCTTTTAGAGAAAGAAAAATCAGCCTTGGAGCAAAAATTAAATAGTAATAGAGTTGCTTTAGCTGATTTAGAAACAAAGATCAAACAACTACAGGTTGAGTTGGATGATGTGACTGGTAAAAAGACTAGAGTTGGGCGGACGGTTCAAGTTGAAAAAAGAGAAATTGAAAATAAAAAATTGGAATTAATATTCAAAAAAAGAGCGGTTGAAGGTTTGGAGAGGGATTTACAAAAAGCGACAATGGATTTAGCTAAGTTAAATAGTGACAAAACTTTAAAAGAAAAAGATTTAGATAATTTAAAGAGAGACAAGGAACGAATTTAATTTTTTGGTCGATATTGCAAGGCTTCTAAGATATGGGGTAGTTCTATTTCCAGTTTTTGTTCCAGGTCCGCAATGGTGCGGGCTAATTTTATGACTCGATGATAGGCGCGGGCCGATAGATCCAATTTAATTGCGCTCCGATCCAATACTTCTTTTACTTCTTTAGATAATTCAATGAGATTGGAAATATCTTTGGAATTCATATCACTATTGGTCTTAATAGGGCGTCTTAAATTGGCAAATCTTTCTTTTTGCATTAGTCGGGCTTTGGCAATTCGCCCACGAATTTTCGGATTGGATTTTATTTGATTATCACTTTTTCGGCCGGATAAATCGGCATGATTAATTTGGGAGACTTCCACCCACATATCAATTCGATCCATAATCGGACCGGATAATTTTCTTTGATATTTTAATAAATCCACCGCTCGACAAATACACTCCTTAGTTTTGGAACCGTGATTACCACAGGGACAGGGATTCATAGCAGCAATTAAAATAAAATTAGCCGGGAAAGTGATGGAACCACGAGCGCGGGAAATACTAATTTCTCTTTCTTCCAATGGTTGTCGTAAGGTTTCCAAGACTTTTTTCTCAAATTCTGGAAATTCATCTAGAAATAAAACACCACGGTGGGCTAAGGTAACTTCGCCGGGTTTTGGTATAGTTCCCCCACCGACCAGTGATACATAGGAGGCCGTATGATGTGGAGCGCGAACTGGTGGTGTGCTAACTAGGTCGCCACGTAATGTACCGGCCACTGAATGGATACCGGTAATCTCAATAATTTCCTCAAAAGATAAGGGGGGCAAAATACCAGAGAAGGCCTTAGCAAGCATGGTTTTTCCTGTTCCTGGCGGGCCGTACATAGCAATATTATGCCCACCCGCAGCGGCAATCTCCAATCCCCTTTTAGCACTCTCCTGGCCGACGACGTCGACAAAATCAATTTCATTTTCTGCATCGGGATATTCTATTTTTGTCTTTGGTTGATGAGAAATCTTTTTAATATTTTTATGGAAACGATTTTTCAAGCCTTCGTCAGCTTCAAAACATTCTGGATCATCACTGGTATCATTGGTACCATTATCTAAAGTTAAATGATTAATAACTTCATCCAAGGTTTCAGCCCCAAAAATTAGAATATCAGAAATCAGAGCCGCTTCGCGAGCATTTTCTTTTGGTAAATAAATTTCTGTAAAGCCTTTACGCTTGGCTTCGGCGACGGCTGGTAAAACACCACTAATTTTTCTTAAATTTCCGTCTAGTGATAACTCGCCCAGAAAGATTTTACCTTTAGAATTGAAAAAGATTTCTTCATTGGCTGTTAGATAGGCAATGGCCATGGCTAAATCAAAAACTGGCCCTTCTTTTTTAAAATCGGCCGGGGCCAAGGAAATCACTACTTTTTGATTGCATTGTTTAGGTGATTTATAGCCAGAATTTTTAATCGCTCCAGAAATTCGATCTCGGCTTTCGCCCACTGACTTATCCCCTAGACCCACAATAGTTAAATTATTTAAACCCTTGGAAATATCCACTTCCACATCAATAATCCGCGCCCCCAAGACGCTCGGTTGCGCGCTGTATGTTTTAGCAAATCCCATGCGAGTTAGTATAACATACTTGTTAACTTTCTTTCAGCGATTAATTTACAGGAATGGTTATACTACAAGAGTTATTATTATTAGCATTGTAAATCAGAAGTTTAGCAGATGGATTACCAATAACATTTGCAGTAACTGATTGTGAACCACTAATATTTAGTTTATCACCAGGTAAATTCAGATGATCTTTACCTGAATCATCTTGCCAGAATGTAGCGTATGTAGCATTTTGACTTGTCCAAGAGAATACAATAGTATCGTCTAAAGTATACGATGTCTTATCAGATGTAATTGAGCATGTTGGAGCTAATGAAATAATTTCCAAGGGTTTGCTTGTTAATAAATAATTATTTACGTCATAAACGTTGATTTTATATTGACCCAAGCTAAGTGGGGGTGATATGTTAACTGACCAATTTCCATTAATAATTGGAATTAGGCCACTTCCATATATTTTATCGCCAGATTGACCAACTAGAACAATTCCAATTTGAGTTACTCCACTAGCTGTGCCTATTATATATGGTGTAGTATTTGTGACTTGTGTGGATGTGAGAATCGTAGCGGTGGACTGAGTTACAGGTGAAGTTAGTGTGAATCCGATTCGGTTACTGTCGCAACCACCGGCACAGGCATTGGTTACTACACCAACTTGGTATAAGCCAGGCGTCATATTAGCCGCAAAGAGACCGCTGATAGTGAAAGTTAGAGAATTTGGGGAAACAGAGGAAGGAGGAAGAGAACCCATAAATTGGCTTCCGGCGGCATAGAATTCCACACTAGAAGCACCGGAAAGATTGGTTCCAGAAATCGTGACTACCGTGCCAGCTGATCCTTGAGTTGGAGTCATTAAATTAATGGACGGCAGAGTGGTATTTGCCGGGGCAACAACTGTAAAATGGTTATCGCTGAAATCACTATCACCCATAATTTTTGACTCTCCAACATAAATGTAATAATGTGAACCAGCCGGTAAATTTGCCGGCACAGACCAAGTATAAGAGCCTGTGTTTTTTACTGGGGAATTAAGACCGGAACAATTACCTAATAAATATCTGGCACTTTGTTCACCAGATGGTATTGGTGCGACAACACCTTGTTCAATACAACCAGAGGTTATTTTTGCTAATTCACCAGTATTAGAATTCACCAAAGTTATTTGCATATCTTGTGATGATGAAATATCATTTGTATTCCAAACAATCTGATATGTTTGACCGGCAGTGATGGTTTCGCCACCGTTGGGAGAAATAACAGAAACTGGTTGAGAAGCTGATGATGAAACTGCAAGTGTTATTGGAACCGTGATTGGTGAATTAGGAAAATTACCGGTGAAAATTAAATTTGTTGTGTAAGTGCCCGGACTATTAATTTTAGAAGCGTCAACTGATACGCCAATGCCTATGACTCCACCAGCATTCACAGACATCATTTGGGTATTATAACCAGTATTAAGCCACGCCGGCTGATTTGGAACACTAATTGTAAAATTAATCATAGCGGAAGACGCATTTGTCAAAACAAAAGAGGTTGGCTGAGGATTAGCTGAACCTTGAACAATATTAAAATTCATAAAAGTAGTTGAAGGAATAAGCGTATTAGTTAGTTGGACTGATGGAGTAGCCGGATTATTTAAGGTCGCCAAATAAGCATTTACAGCTGGTATTTTATCGGGAGAAATTACCCCAATAATAATTAGGAGATTAATAAAATCTCTAACTGACATATCAGAAGCTGAAGCCTTTGGCACAACAAAAGGTGCTCCCATTAAAAATACTGAAGCGACCAAGATGGAGATAATATATTTTTTCATTTAATATGATAATAATTAATAAACTGACCGTATATCAATTTTACCCCCCCCAGCGAAATAAGCAAGGATTTGTTATGACTTTTTGATTTAGGAATTTTTATCTAATTTGTATGTGTAAATAAGAAAGCTATAGCTTGCTTATTTACACATTATGCAACAGGACAGTCGATTGTCGCGTTAGGAAATATAAGGTTAATTCAGAGAATAGACTATTTTATCTTAAAACCAATTTCGGATTTTGGTTTTGATTTATCCGTCATGAGGGATTTAAGGACATCAAAAATAACAGAGATTTTGGAATCATATTTCTTTTCTAATTTTTCTAATCGTTCTGCTAGTTTTTTATTTTCGGACAAAATTTCTCGCAACTTTTTGAAAGTTCTGATAATTTGAATATTTACTTGAATCGCTTTCTTGCTGTTTAGCACACTGGAAAGCATTGCTACTCCTTCTTCGGTGAAAACATATGGTAAATACTTGATATTTTGACCTCTGTTCAAGGTGCCAATTTGGAACCTTGAACGTTCATCTAAACTTGAGGTGCCAATTTGGAACCTCAAGTTATAGGCCTCTAATTTATTTAATTGAAACATAAAGTCGTTTGGAAACCTGTCTATGTTTCTTTTTACAGCCTTGTTAAGATTTTTAGTCTCTACTCCGTACATCTTTGCCAAATCACTGTCAAACATTACTTTCTTGCCACGAATATAAAAAATGCGACTGATTATCGTCTCATTGGGGATTGAGATTAATTCCTTCATTATTTACTTGGTGTGCTCAATACAAGTTAAAGAGGCAGGGTTGGCATTGAGGCGTTCTTCGGGAATTTCGGCACCACAGACATTGCATTTACCATAAGTGCCGGATTCTATTTTACCCAAAGCACTTTCCACTTGTAATAATTGAATTTCTAACTGATCAAGGATCGCTTTGTTTTCATCCAAGCTTTCCATTTCATCAGCTGTTTCATTTTCATCAGCTGAATCGGAATCCAGATCGGTGGATACCGCTTCCCAACTATTATCCTCGGCTGTATCTTTCTTACCAATACTTGCTAGCTCTTTTAATAACTTAGCTTTCTCCTCCTCTAATAACTTTTTGTATTTATTTGTTTCCATATATGTATAATAGCATAATAATCTATCTCTTCAAGCTTTTTTCGGCATTGAGGCGATTGATTATTTCCTTGAAGGCGGCGTCACTGGTGGTAATAATTACCGTTTCTCTATCGACTATTCCATAGAGTAATATTATTTGACCGGCGTCGTTCCGGAGCTGGCGGACATCTTTATTAATAATCACACTATCTTCAAAGCTTTTAGCCGTCGTTGGCGTTAGGGCGGCGGCGATACCCCCACTCTCGGCATAACCGGTCAAACGAAAGAGAACTTTCAAATCCTGTTCCAAATCTTTTTCCCAAGTCAGCATTGCTGGATAGGTATTTTCAAAAGAGGAAGTTTTAAAAATAATAAAAGGTATATTTTTACCGAAGGAATACATACCGACCATATAATCTGGTAATAATGAACGCTTCATCAAGTCTGGCATTTTAAATTTTGCTAAGGAGACAAAAACTGTAGAACTGATTAACTGTTTTGACGAATTGGCGCCGGCAGTAATCAAAGTATTATACATACTATTGGTCGGAATCTGAATGTCATTTAATTTACCGGAGAGAGTAATAAGGAATTTATCACTGGCCACAATATTGGTATTTAATTCATCCCGATATTCTGTCGTGATGAGAGAGGGTATTTCCGTTGTTGGATTTACGGTGCTTGGATTATTTTGATTAATTAGAAAAGCGATTGATAAGCCGAGTCCGCCAGCAAAAAGTAAAATGAAACTAATTAAGATTATTATTTTACTTTTGGAATAATTACTAGTTGGCACGGCTACTTCTTCGCCGTCTTTTATTTTATTGCGCATTTTTTCATTCTCGGCCATAGCAATATTAATGGAAGAAATATGATTCGCCATAATAGCCGACTCTAAATCACTTTTATAGGTTCGGACCATGGACTTTGGATTGACCGTTTGATTATTTGGCGTATTCAAAGTGACTGAAATAGGATCTTGATTGGGAACATATTTTTGATTAGCCAGGACATTATAGGCCGTGGCAGGCGCAGCCTCGGTCTCTGGTTTTTGCCCAGTGAAGACAGGGTCTAATTTTGTTTTGATAGGATCAGTCGGAGGCATTTGAGAATATTATAGCATAAAAAATCAGCCTCGCGACCTTCTAGTCGCGAGGCTGATTTAAAATTTACATTTTACTTTCCCATCTTTCTTTTTGCCCAGTCGGGATCGGCTAATTTAATGGAGAGGCTGATGCGTCCTCGGTCATTGTCCACTTCCTTTACTATGACCGGCACTTTATCACCCGGTTTCAAAATTGTGGCTACATTATCTACACGGAAGGGTGCGATTTCAGAGACATGAACCAAACCCTCGGTATCACCTTGGAGTCGGACAAAAGCCCCGAAATCCGCCACCTTGGTTACTTCCCCCTCATATCTTTCACCTGGTTTATATTCATGAGTTAAGGCTTCAATGACGGCTTTGGCTTTTTCGGCGGAACCATTTTTCCCAGTACAATAAACGGTCCCATCATCTTCAATATCAATATCAGCACCAGTCTTTTCTTTAATTTCTTTTATAACTTTTCCACCAGAACCAATTACGCCGCCAATTTGATCTGGTCGGATTTTCAAGACTAATATTTTTGGGGCATTCACCGAAATATCTTTTCTAAATTCTGGAATTTCCGCTAATATAACGTCTAGGATTTTTAAGCGAGCGATTTTAGCTTTTTCAAAAGCTTCCGCCAAAGCCGGAATCGGCACTCCAGCTACTTTCACATCCATTTGAATGGCCGTGACACCATTTTTTGTGCCCGCTACTTTGAAATCCATATCCCCATAATGATCTTCTGGTCCTTGAATATCGGTTAGCACTTTATAATTTCCTTTATCATCCATCATTAAACCAGAAGCAATACCAGCGACTGGAGATTTAATCGGCACCCCACCATCCATCAAAGCAATAGTTGAAGCACAAACTGAACCCATAGAAGTCGAACCATTGGAAGACATCGCTTCTGACACCAAACGAATGGTATAAGGAAAATCGGCATTTTTAGGAATTATCGGTAATAAAGCTTTTTCGGCGAGAGCGCCGTGACCAATCATTCTTCTATTTGTTCCACCCATTTTTCCAGTTTCACCAGTTGAATATGGTGGAAAATTATAATGATGCATAAATCTTTTTGCCTCGGTGCTTTCTTCCATACCATTAATTACTTGGGCATCAGTTGGTCCGCCTAAAGTTAAGGCAGTTAGAATATGTGTTCCTCCGCGATAGAATATTCCAGAGCCATGAAGAATTGGTGAGATTCCACCCGCTTGGGCAAATAAAGGTCTAATTTCATCAATTTTTCGGCCGTCGGCACGTTTATTATTTTTCAACACTTGCTCGTGAATCAAGGCATCTACTTTTTTCTCAAAAAGATGTTCGGCAAAAGAAGATTTTATTTCTGGGTATTTTTCTTTAGCCAAGTTCATCCAGATATCCATTATCTCCCCTATTTTTGAACCACCAGGAATACCACTCATTATATAGCTCTCCAATTTTGGCTCAATGTCACTAGCAAAAAGATTAGTAATTTCTTCTGGCATAGCTGGTTCGGGTAAATCAATTTTAGGTACACCAATTTCTGCTATGACAGTTTTCTGCCAAGCATTTACTTTCTCTATTTCTTCAGACGCTTTCTTCATAGCGTCCACAATGACACTTTCTTGAGCTTCATCGCCACCCAATTCAATCATATTGATATTTCCATCCTGACCGCAGGCGATTAAATCAATTTCATAATTTTCATTTTCTCTTTCGGTATAGGTGGGGTTTACTTCAAAACCATCAGATTTATGCTTACCAATTCGGATAGCGGACACTGGTCCGTGGAAAGGGATTTTTGATACGCCCAGGGCTAAAGAGGCCGCAATCACGGCTAAGACATCGGGATCATCTTCCTCAATGGAAAGAATAGTGATAACCACTTGCATTTCCCGTCTGATCCATTGGTCAAAGAGCGGACGGATTGTTCGGTCCACCACTCGGCCGGATAAAATAGCTTCATCGGATGGCTTGCCCTCCCTTTTCATAAAACGGCTACCTAAAATTTGACCAGAAGCGTAAAACTTTTCCTCATAATCCACCGTTAAAGGCAAATAATCTTTACTTATTTCCTCCTTACTTATTACGGCAGTCGCTAAAATAGTGGTGTTACCGTATTTTAATAAACAAGACCCGTGTGCATTCTCTACTAAATCACTAAACTCCGCACTCAACTTTTTACCATTAAGCTCCATCGAAAACTCTTTCTTCTTCATATTTTTTGTAATTTTCATAAAGGTGAGTCCTTAGCTTTGGAAGGTCTCTCCTTGATGAAAATTACTAATTAGACTCACCATCAAATTTCAGATCACCTGCCTATGGCAGACAAACTGCATATTTGAAGGCAAATCGCTTATAAACTAATAAAATTAGATTAGCATAAAATCAAATAAAAAAATAGGTCGGGGATGTTGTATCCCCGACCCCCTGTTTAGCGTTATACCGTCACATTGGTCAGTGACCTACTTTTGCCAAGGCCGTTCGAATCCTTTGGAAAGCGATTTTTCTGGCCGTTACTGCCCTTTGTTGTTGGCTGAAATTTTTGACTCCGTTCGTTGGTCGATTGAGTGGGTGGACGGTATTTGTCGTCGTCTCCCCTGACCGGCGACAAAACAGTTCATCAATTCCGTCATGTCTTGGCATCTTTTACCTCCTCGTTGTTAGTTGTTCTTTTCCTTTTTTAGATTAACATATGAGAATAATTTAGCAAGAAAAAACACCACCAGTTTGGCAGTGTTTTTTTATACTCATACTTATACTATATGCCCATACTATCTTTTACCTCCTCCCCACCGTGCCCAGCAAATACTTGCGATTATTTTCATCTAAATCGGTGAAACCATCTACTACCTCTATCAATTTAGCAGAAGTGGATTTACCAAAACAAACGGCTTCCACCTGGCAACCCTCATTCATTTTTAAGTATTCTACGAGCGGAACAAAGTCTCCGTCACCGGAAACAATGATAACAGTATCAAGCTTGGGGGCCATTTTAATGGCGTCCACAGCGAGTCCCACATCCCAGTCGGCCTTTTTCTGGCCACCAGCAAATATTTGTAAATTTTTGGTTTTGGTCTCAATCCCCGCTTTGGTCAACGCTTCAAAAAAACCTTTTTCATCACCGCTTTCGGTAGTAATGACATAAGCAATGGCTCTGATTAATGAGCGATTAGCTAAAGCATCTTTTACCACTTGAGCAAAATTTACTTTTGCTCCATATAAATTCTTGGCGCAATGGTAAATATTTTGTGTATC
>Ga0268280_1001980_pt1 | contig 12677 bp, 9 predicted proteins | sample saktaG_9_FD_190139 | JGI IMG/M metagenome (GOLD analysis project Ga0268280, IMG submission 190139) | Saline water microbial communities from Sakinaw Lake, British Columbia, Canada - sak_2011_5_24_40m | ecosystem: Environmental > Aquatic > Non-marine Saline and Alkaline > Saline ...
TTCTTCGAAACAATTAAGCATAAGCAAGTCTCGTGTGTGTAAACATAAATAGGGCTAAAAATATGTTACTTCGGAGAAGTCGAGGCACTTTTGTATAGCACTTGGCACCACTCGACACAGCTGGTGTGTGGAAACATATTTATCAATTTCACCGTCGTCTTAACTAATAATTATTCATACTCAAACACAAAAACTGGAATTTCTAAAATTCCAGTTTTTTCTAGGAATGAATAAAAGTTGAGATTTCTAATGAAATATGCATTAACATATTTTATTTATCTGGAAGCTACTATTTAATAAAAACAGCAACTTGGGTATGTAGAGACAGTATACTACTATAACACTCTGATGTTGGGAACTATTTTTTTGAGATTAACACAAGAGCAAAAATATGCGATTTGACTAGGAATGGAACCTAATAAATACTGAAAATGCATCGGCGAAATGAGCACTACATGTTATAATATTAGATAATGAGGTGACGAAATTGAACGAATTAAAACACGACATAATAGTTTTTAAAGAAGGGAATGTTATGATTGATGTTGAAGTCAGTCCTTCAGAAGATACCGTTTGGCTAACTCAAGAACAAATTGGCGAACTTTTTGAAGTTGACCGAACATCCATTCTAAGACATATCAATAATATCTACAAATCAGAGGAACTCGATGTTGAGAGCACCTGTGCAGAAATTGCACATATGGGGTCATTGAATGTTCAAGAGTATATAAAAAAGCAATACAATCTTGAAATGATCACCTCTATTGGATACAGAGTCAATTCAAAAAGAGGCGTCGCTTTTCGTCGTTGGGCAAACAAGGTGTTGAAAGAATATCTACTAAAAGGATATACAATCAATCAGAACCGCTTGATGATGGACAAAATAAATTACAGACAATTTAATGAAACAGTTAAAATGATAGCAGATATGGTTTATCGCAAGGAACTAACGAACGAAGAATCAAAGGGTCCGTTGGAGGTTATAGCAAAATATGCTTATGCCCTTGACACCTTAGATAAGTATGATCATCAAACACTTACCATCTCGAACATCACGAAGGACAATAAACAAGTCAAACTAGAATATGAAGACGCCATAAATGAGATTAAAAAGATGCCTTCCTATGGAAAAAACACTCTATTTGGAAGAGAAAAAGACAATTCATTTCATGGTGCATTGAATGCGATTTATCAATCTGTTGGTGGCGAAGATGCATATCCATCTGTCGAAGAGAAAGCAGCAAATCTGCTTTACTTTATTGTTAAAGACCATGCTTTTATTGATGGTAATAAGCGCATAGCGGCATCTATCTTTCTTTGGTTTCTTGACATCAATAAAGTGTTGCAAAAAAACAATGGAACAAGAATTGTTGAGGATAACGCACTGGTTGCAATGGTGATGATGATTGCTTTATCAAAGCCCGAAGAGAAGACATCAATCATTAAAATACTTATCAATCTTATTAATCAAAACAATTGAATGGATACCACTCAATTTATCCAAGAAGATAGAGCGAGGGTACCGTACGGGTTGGATTGGTATGGAAAATGAACTGAGGATTTTGATACAATATACATACGAGTTGCTTCCGAAAAAGCAACTTGATAATGTCATATAGAGCAACTTGCATGGATTTGCATATTTTCATGATAAACTTGCGACTGACAAGACAATAAGCAATATAAAACGCCATTTCTAGGATTTATCCTGGATCTGGCGTTTTTTTAATTGGATAGATATAGGAATTGAATAGAGGGTCACTGTGTCATATTTATACACAGTGACAAACAAGTCAAGAATATTGCGAATAAGTACAATTATTGTAATTGTGCTTTTACATAGCAGAGGACATATTCAATTTCATTATTCATGCCTCAATGAGGCATAAAACATATTGACAAGTACCCCATTGAGGTATATAATAAAAACGAGGTGATAGCATGTCAACAAACATTAAAATAGTAAGAGATAATTTGGATCTAACTCAAGAACAAGTATCTTCATTAACTGGTGTTCCTGTAAAAACACTAAGAAATTGGGAACAAGAAGTAAGAAAACCTAGTGAATGGACGATTGATTTAGTGATGGATAGACTCTTAAGAGTTAAGATGGAAGAATATTCATTAATTACTGAGTCAAAAGGGATTCTTTCCTTTTTAACAATTAAAGAAAATGTGAGCGAAGTCGCTATAAATTTTGACGTAAAAAAAATATTCTTGTTTGGCTCATACGTTAAAGGGATTGCAAATGAAGATAGTGATATTGATCTTTATATGGAATCTGACTTATTTGGTTTAGATTATTTTGGTTTTGCTGAAGTTTTACGTCAGAAGCTAAATAAGAAAATAGGATTACTAAGTAATAAGACAATACAAGTAAATTCAGTTATCGAGCATGAAGTCAACTCTACAGGAGTGCTGATCTATGAAAGATAATGATTACATTATTAGGTTAATTAAATACAGTGAACGAATATTATCGTATATGAAAGAAGTTAAATCATTTGAAGAATTTTCTTCAAATCCTGAAAAAGTTGATGCAGTAATCCTAAACTTAGAACAGATTGGAGAAACGGCAAAAAAACTCAGTGATATAACAAAGAGTATTTACCCTAACATAAATTGGTTAAGTATTATTGGGTTACGCAACATGATCTCTCATGAGTATGAAGGTATTAAGCTTGAGATTATATACGATATTGTTGTAAATAAAATTACTTATTTGTTGGAACAGATAAAAAAGTGTAAATGAAAATATGAAATTGTAAGGAAACAGCGATAAAAAAGGTCTGATTCATACAACGTATTGATATACCAGTTTATATTGAAGACTTATAGTTACACTTGGTCATTATCACGAAAATGGTAGAAATAAAGCTCATAATATGATATCATTTATTAAACGTACAAATGCGAAAACAGTTTAATTTGTTGCTTAGTTTACAGCCTACAAAAACTCGCTTTGATGAAACTGTTTTTTTTATAAAAATAACATGTAACTGTTCTAATAATGGAAAAAAAGGAGGATATAAACATGAAATACGCTTTTATAAATGCAAAGGTATATGATTTCAATCAGTTTCGTGAAGACCAATACGTTATATTTGACGAATCGATTTTAGAAGTTGGAAATATGAGTGAATTTATTGATGAAAATTACGAAATCATTGATTGTAAAGATCATCTAGTACTTCCTAGTTTCGTTGTAGGGCACACACATATCTATTCAACTTTCGCTAGGGGAATGAGTGTTCCGTTTCACCCCACTAATTTTCAAGAAATTTTAGATCAATTATGGTGGAAAATGGATCGTCATTTAGATAATGAAATGAATTATTATAGTGGTATCGTCAGCGCAACTGATTTTATGAAAAATGGTGTAACTTCAGTAATCGACCATCACGCAAGTGGGAAAGACATCAAAGGTTCACTTGATATGCTTAAAAAAGCAGTTACAAAAGATGCTGGATTACGTGGGTTATTCTGTTTTGAAACCAGTGATCGATTTGATGTGGATGCATGCATAAAAGAGAACCTATCTTTTATCGAGAATAATCATTCAAACGTTGCCAGAGGGTTATTTGGAATGCATGCATCTCTATCATTGAGTGAAGAAACATTACGTAAGATAAGTAAAGTGATTAAAAATCATCCAATTCATATTCACGTAGCTGAAAGTTTAATGGATCAAGAAGATAGTTTAAAAAAATATAACGAAAGAGTCATTGAAAGATTAGATCGACACGGTCTATTAAATGAAGATTCAATAATTACTCATGCATTATATGTTAACGACGAAGAATTAGATATTATTAAGAAAAGAAAATGTGTGATTGCTTTAAATGTGAATAGTAATATGAATAACAGTGTTGGATTGCCGGAATACATTAGATTTAAAGAAAAAGGTATTCCTGTGATTATAGGTAATGATGGAATTTCTTCCTCAATTACGAGCGAGTATTTAACGTTATATTATTCGATGCATTTAAAGGATGGGTCACCACTTGAATTTGGGCTTGGAGATTTGCTTGACATTATTAATAATACATATGATTACGTTAATCGGAATTTGGGCGCTAAACTTGGTAGAGTAGAGGTTGGATATAATGGGGATTTATTAACGATTCCATATATTGCCCCAACGGCTTTAAACGAAGGAAATGCCCTGGGTCATCTATTCTTTGGATTGTTCAATAGTTTTAAACCCAATAACGTATTTTGTCGAGGTGTAAAAGTTGTTGGTGATTATAAAATTAGAAATGAATTAACGAAAAAATATAGAGAAGCAAAAAAATACGCAGATAAGCTTTGGGAAAATATCAAGAAAGAGGATGCATGATTATGAGCGCAGAAATGAGACCTATTTCGTTTGACAAACTGATTATTTGGATGAAAACCGAATATCAAAACTCACATTCTATATTTGGAATTCACACAAATAAATTTTATAAAAATAAAACCGGTTCAATGATGGAGATGTTTGGTGAAGGCATTAGTTCACCAGTTGGTCCGGCAGCGGGACCGAACTCTCAGTTAGCTCAAAATATTATCGCAGCTTATTTAGCTGGCTCTAGATTCATAGAGTTAAAGACTGTACAAATTATGGATGGCGAAGAATTGGCAGCGTGCATCCCCAGACCCTGTATTAACGTTGAAGATGAAGGCTACAATGTTGAATGGTCTACAGAGTTGAAAGTTGAAGAAGCTCGTGATGAGTACATCAAAGCATGGCTTGCAATTCATGTAGTCGCAAAAGAATTAGGTATTTCTAATGTTAAGGACTTTATCTTTAATATCTCCGTAGGATATACTTTAGAAGGAATTAAAACACCGAAAATAGATTCTTATATCAATGATATGCTTGATGCAACAAATACCACAATTTGGAAGGAATCTATTCAATACTTGCTAGAAAATATTGATATTTTTGACAATGTTACTGTCAAAGACATTGAGAGCATTCAAGGATGCATTTCTCCAAGTATAACGATATCAACAATGCATGGATGTCCTCCTGAGGAAATCAATTCAATTGTTGAACGTTTAATTGATGTCAAAGGAATGCATACTTATGTTAAATGTAATCCGACCTTACTAGGCTATGATTATGCAAGAAAAACCTTAGATCAATTGGGCTATGACTATTTATCATTTGATGAACATCATTTTAAAGATGATTTACAATGGGAAGATGCAATCCCCATGTTTACACATTTACAGAAATTAGCAAAAGAAAAAGGGTTAATTTTTGGATTAAAACTAACCAATACTTTTCCTGTAGAAATAAAAAGTTCAGAACTTGCTGGTGAGGAAATGTACATGTCTGGACGCGCATTATTCCCGCTAAGTATTAGTTTGGCTCAACAACTAACAAAAGCTTTTAATGGTGAGATGCCGTTATCCTATTCGGGTGGTGCTGATGCTTTAAATATTGAGACTATTTTTGAAACAGGGATTCGTCCAATTACAATGTGCACTTCAATACTAAAACCAGGTGGATATGAAAGACTGAAACAAATGGCTGAAATTTGTGAGCCACTATTAGATATTAGAATTAAGAAGATCAGTAGTAGTAAACTAACGACCATCGTTGAAGGGCTAACAAGTAGTAAATATAATCAAAAGTATTTTCGTGAAATTGGATCAAGAAAGTCTGGATCGAAGTTACCTTTATTCGATTGTTTTAAATCACCTTGTAATGCAGATGATGTTGGTTGTCCGATAGAACAACAAATCCCAGAATATTTAAAACTAGTTTCTGAGGGAAAATATAAAGAGGCCTTTGAAATCATTTCGATTGACAATGCAGTGCCTGCGATTACTGGTTCGATTTGCGATCATCAGTGTCAAAGCACTTGTACTAGAGTGGATTATGAAGAAAGTCTATCTATTCGAGATGTCAAGAAAGTAGCAGTCTTGGCTGCTCAGGATCGTTTTATTGAAGAAACAGAAATCACAAAGCTTAGAACCGCAAAAAAAGTAGCCGTTATTGGTGCTGGATGCGGAGGAATTTCAACTGCTTTATTCTTAAGACGTAACGGAGTACATGTGGATGTCTTTGAAAAACGTGACAAACCGATGGGTGCAGTAACTTATGTCATCCCTGAATTCCGTATTTCGACGGAAATGATTGCCAAGGATTATAATCTGGCTGTAGCAGCTGGCGTTCATTTCAACTTTGGAGTATCTGCTGATTTTAATGTTTTGAAGTTAAAAAAAGAATATGATTTTGTAGTTATTGCGATTGGGTCTTGGCTAAAAGGGTTCAACCCATTAACAACAGGTAAAGAGTTAGCTTTTGAAGCATTGGACTTCTTAGAAAAATCTAAAGATAGTAATTTAACTTTAAATCTTGGTAAAGATGTTGTCGTAGTTGGTGGTGGAGATGTTTCTATGGACTGTGCCAGAAGTGCAAAACGTACTGCTGGTGTTGAAAATGTTACATTGATTTATCGCAGAACTAGAAGAGTTATGCCCGCTACAGTTGAAGAAATCAATTTAGCGATGAAAGATGGCGTAATGATTCAGTTTTTAACATCACCGAAAGATTTTGATGGAAAAACTTTAACTTGTGTGAAAAATGAACTAGTTAATAATGTAGCCACACCAACAGATGAAACATTTACCATGAAATGTGACACAATCATTAATGCGATTGGAACGAAAGTAGATAAAGCCGCTTATGAAAGAAATAACATCGCACTAAACAGCTGGGGTTATCCAGAAATCAATGATAAAAATGAAACTTCAGTGGAAAATGTGTATGTAGCTGGTGACGGTAAGGCAGGAGCTAAAACGATTGTTAAAGCGGTTGCGGACGCTAAACTAATTGCGATTGATATATTAAATAAAGTCGGACTTGATCATGATTTTGTTAAAACTAAAGTTCTTGAAAACCAAGATGTATTATACGAAAAGAAAGGTACTTTGCAAGAAAGATTAGAAGCAAAACTTGAAGGATTGCGGTGTTTAACGTGTAATCAGGTTTGTGATATATGTGCAGATGTTTGCCCGAATAGAGCGAATATAAGTATTAAAGTTGAATCAGATTTATTCAATCAAAACCAACAGATTATTCATATTGACGGTATGTGTAACGAATGTGGGAACTGTGGTACATTCTGCCCACATGCAGGAAGACCTTATAAGGATAAAATTACCTTGTTCTGGAATCAAAACGATTTTGCAGATTCTTCCAATGTAGGATTCCTTCATCTAACCGAAAACCAATTTATGGTGCGCGATGAAAACGGAAAAGTATTTCATTATACAATTGGCGACAAAACAGTTTCTCATGAATTTGAGATCATTATTACAGCGGTATTAAATGAGTATTCATATTTATTGGCGTAGGTTAGGAACAATCCCCAGCTTATAATGTTTTACAATTTTTGAATGTCATATAGATCAACTTGAGTGGATAATATAAAAACGACGATGATTAGTCGTCGTTTTTGATTGCTTTAAATGTTGTATGATATAGAAAGTCTTTAGCATTTTTAGGGATGTTTAGACGGTTTATGTCATCTAGTTTTTCTTGTAAAGTATTATTTTTTGCAAGCCACCCTCGACTTTCATGAATGTTGTTAAAATTGATAAATCCGATGTCATTTTTTTCTTCTGTATCAAGATTTGAAATATCAATGGAATTCATAATATCTTTCGTAAAGGAATATGGATTGACAATGATTTGTGCTGTTGAAGTGGCTTTAATCGTTATGTCTTCATTCATACGGAATGGTACTGTGAGAACAATTGAATTCGTTTCGCTATTTTTTGTAAATTCAAACTCTTTTGAACAACGAACTATACTATCTAAATCAACAGAACGTAGATGAATATGTAGTATTCTCTCTATTGAAACATTAAGATTAGACGATATTTGTAAAGATATAGTTGTGTCATCCGATTGTAATGTGAAGGTTGTATTATATTGAACACCATCAGAGTCTTCAATGAACGTGAATGCATTGTTTTTTCCTGGAAAAACATGAACATCTAGTTCTTTCGGCAAATCAGAAGTACCCTCTAGTGGATTCGTAGCGAGTGGGATGATTGAACCTTGTTTGGCAAATAAGTTAATATCACGAAGACAACCATAGAATGTATATGTTCCAGGGGTTTTAATGTATTCACCACTGAAGAAGTGGAACCAACCGCCTTCTTTGAACCATACTTTTTCTGAAGCCAACTGTAATTTGTGTTTTGTTTTTGATGTGAACGGACGAACCATGAACTCAGTTCCAAAGAAGTATTGATTCTTATATGCATAAGCATTTTTATCTTCTGGCCAAATGTAATAAAGAGGACGAATCAAGGGCAATTCTCCCTGGGAATGAAGGTGGTTGAAAGTATGAATATATGGAATCAACTTGTGACGTAATTGCATAAAGTGTTTTACTGTTGTTTCAACTTCGTTATTCCATCTCCATGGTTCTCGTCTTTGATAAAAGGATTTTGTGCTGTGGAGTCTCATAACTGGACTGAACACGCCAAGTTGTACCCAACGAGTATAGAGCTCATCATCTTGTAATCCACCTTGGTGCCCGCCAATATCGTGGCTCCACCATCCATATCCTACGTTTGTTGCAGTCGTCGTGAAATAGGGTTGGAAATCAAGAGACTTCCAAGTTGAGAAAGTGTCTCCACTGAAGCCAATCGGGTAACGATGGCTACCGAGCTTACTCCATCGAGAAAAGATGAAATACTGCTGTTTCCCCCGATTTAAACCATCATAAAAATGATAGTGGTTTAATGCAAATAAAGGATCTAGATTTTTCATTTTGGAGAGGGTACCTTGCTGCCAATCAATCCACCAAAAATCAACACCCTGTTGTTCTAATATATGATGTACGTCTTTGAAATACGCTTCTACAAATTGTGGATTCGTTAAATCAAAGTCAATGATTTGTTTTGATAGCGGGTTAATACCCATTCGTTTACAAACAGCTTCGTAACAATCGTCAAATGGACGAATACCATCGGCAGGATGAAGGTTCATTGAGATTTTCAAGTGATGTTCTTTCAGCCAATTCATAAACGACTCTGGATGTTTAAAATAGTCTTTATTCCAGGTGTATCCAGTCCAGCCGCCTCTTAATTCTTGTGGGACATCGGTAATATGCCAATCCATGTCAATGATGCATACGGATAGTGGAATATCACGGGATTCAAAATGAAGAATAACTTCTTTCAATTCCTCATCGGTATAATTCCAATAACGACTCCACCAGTTACCAAATACGTATTTAGGAATGAGTGGTGTTTTACCACTTAAAAGGTAATAATCTTTGATACATTGTTCGTAATCATGGCCATAGGCAAAGACGTATAAATCAATCTCATCAACGTTTACAGAAGATATTTGTCCATCTTCAAAGGTAACGCTGGACGCATCGTCAAATACGGTGATTCCTCTTTTAGATATCAACCCTTCTTCAAGCGCTACAGCGCCATTGATAGAATCTAAGGTTCGATACGTTCCTTTCAGGTTTTGTAAATCTTTACTTCCATAATGATAACTTGTAGATTGATTTAAATTTACAACTGACAATCCAAACAAGCTTTCTTTAGAAGAATCCAATGTAATCACACAATCCGTTGTAGTTATGGTGTGGATATCACCAATGGAATCTAACATAAATGCAGACATAAGATTTCGATGCCAGAAGGTTTGCGTTGGTCTGTTTTCAAACTTTCTTGAAGTGTTATACTCTATTCTAAATAACCTGCTTGTGAAAATAGTAATCCGATAATCATTGATAATAATCGTCGCCTTATCCCTTGCGATCGGAGAATTACTAAAACGTAAATGATCTTTAAAAAAGGTTGAAGTCATATCGCCAGTCCTTCTTTCAAAAAAGAATATTATAGTTACTTTTAGTATATCATATCAATCAATAAGTGTTACTGCCTAAGTAGAAAGCAGTGCTTTAATTAGGCAAGATACATTTAATTTCCTGCGTCGTTTCTTTGAAAATAGATATAGATACAAAAAACAACATTTATTTTTGATTGCTGTGATGTTATAATGTTATTAGTGAATTTGCCAAGCTAGAATGTGTATTATCTTGAGATAAGTGCATAAGCTTATTAAGATAACATCATTCATAGACTTTTTATAATTAATGGAGGGAAACATGTATAGCACGCAAACGACCTATTCAGTCGAAAAACACAAACAACTTTCGGTTCTTGTTTTCAAAATGAAACTTGTTCCTTATATGATTAAAGTTGAAATATTATTCATTTTCGTAACCATTGTTGGCTATTTTACAAACCCGTTTTTGCTCGAAATTGGGATTGGGGTCACTGTTTTGACACCGATTGCTTTGATGGTGTCACACAGGATAAAGCAGAAAAAATTATACAAAAATTATCCTTCTGTACAAAGACAGCCAACTCTTAAATTTGTATTTGAAGAGGATTACTTCAATTTTGAGAGATTGGATGAAACGGTATCCACGAGTAAAGTCATCTATTCTGATGTCTATATGTGCGCTGAAGATCATTATAATTTTTATCTTTTTCTGAACCCGGTAATGGCTTATATTGTTGATAAAACTGGATTTGGAGAAGACAAAATTGGAGACGTCAGAGAATTCTTGAAATCGAAAATCAACAAGACAAAATTACTAAAAAACAAATAATTCATTCCTGTCATTCTTTATCTCAGTTAGGCTATGAAGCAGCATGAATATAACTATAACAAAAAAAACAATTACAGGAGAACAGAATATGAAATACTTATATGGTTTAAACAATACTGTCGACGATAAAAAAGTAGATGGTGATGAACTAGATTTTCTTACTTCAGAAGTCGATGACGCCCTGAAACAACAAATTGATAATTGCTACAATTCTACAACTCAACTAGTGAAGAGTGCATCTTTACCTGTTTGGCTATTGATTATCAAGTTCATTACACTAGTTGTATGGATTAGTGTCTTAATTGGAGTCTTAAAAGCATTCGGTGGACACTTAATGGTTCAAAATATATACGAAAATGCACCTTACCTGTTTTATATTTTTCCTATCGCTTTTGTCATATGGCTAACCATTATGCTGTATGAAAGGTCAAAAAAAATTAAGTTAGAACATAGTGAAGAATTAGAAGATGCAAGCAAATTTCTTGATCGCGTGGTCCAAGATTCTATAACCCAACTTGAACTTCCAGGAAATGCCATTCAAATTGATGTGTTAGCGTATCGATACAATATTCAAAATGATAAAATGAAACTGCTAAGTACTGGGATGACCAAATATGTGAACATTAGTAAGAAGATGTATGTAAAAGATGATGCGTTATGCATCTCTGACATATTCTATGTGATATCTATTCCCTTATCTGAGATTAAAGTAATTACACCTATTGACAAGAAAATACTATTACCTTCTTGGAATAAGGAAGTTCCAGCAAATCATGAGGATTATAAGAAATATAAGATTCGATTCAACCAGTATAGAATGTTTTTCATCAAATCTTATTATGTAATCAAAATCAATCACAATTTAGAAGACTATGAATTACTCGTGCCCAATTATGATATCGATAAGTTATTATTGTTAACTCAAAAACAGATTAGTCCGCAGTAGTATTACATTAAATTAGCTACTGACTAACAGAGCAAAAAACCAAAAAGAGGTAGTGTCTACCTCTTTTTACTTTCATGAAACGATATATAATGATACTTTTTTATGTAATTTCAGAGTAATGTATTAAATTTATTGACAATTCACGCTATAATAATAGGTATATTTAGAAATGCGACATAATGACTTAATTTCGAGGAGTATATGAATATGGCTATTGAAATCAGAGAAGTGACCACTAAAAAAGAAATTCGGAAGTTCATGGAGTTTGCAAATATCTTATATAAAGATGAACCAAATTATATCCCGCCGATGTTTTCTGATGAACTGAAATCTGCAAATCCTAAATACAATTTGAATTTGGAATACTGTGATACCATATTGCTTTTGGCTTATATCGATAACAATATCGTAGGTAGAATCAGAGGCGTAGTTAACCATAAGTATAACAAGAAGAATAACTTGTTACACCTTCGATTTAATCATTTTGATGTTATCGATGATTTTGAAGTTACGAAGGCTCTTTTTGATTATCTAGGCAAGTGGGGAATCAAAAAGGGGATGACAGAATTCAACGGTCCGATTGGATTCAATGATTTAGATAAACAAGGATTGTTGATAGAAGGATATGACCAAGAAGGGATGTTTATCACCTATTATAATTTCCCATACCATGCGGAACATCTCAAGAAACTTGGTTTTGTTAAAGATGTTGATTGGGTGGAATACCGGGTTCAAGTTCCAAAGGAAATCAATCCACGTTTAACAAAAATATCAGATCGACTCCTTGAGCGAGGCAATTACAGTATTAAGAAATTTGCGAGCAAAAAAGATTTAAAACCTTATCTATATAAGGTATTCAATATACTAAATGAAGCTTTTGCACCACTTCATGGTGTAGTTGAACTGACAAATGGACAAATTGATCAATACGTAGCGCAATACTTACCACTCATCAATCTTGATTTTTTGTCCGTCATCGTTGATAACAATGATGATGTCGTTGCATTTGGACTTTTAGGCCCAAGTCTCAATGAACCTATGAGAAAGATTAGAGGAAGACTGTTCCCATTTGGGTTTATTAC
>Ga0268280_1001983_pt1 | contig 12664 bp, 14 predicted proteins | sample saktaG_9_FD_190139 | JGI IMG/M metagenome (GOLD analysis project Ga0268280, IMG submission 190139) | Saline water microbial communities from Sakinaw Lake, British Columbia, Canada - sak_2011_5_24_40m | ecosystem: Environmental > Aquatic > Non-marine Saline and Alkaline > Saline ...
CGCTCTATATGAATCGAAAGAGGTACCTATACCGAGTATTTCTCCGTATATATCGGCGCCCCTCTCTCTTGCATAATCTAATTCTTCTAAAATAATTGCGCTTGCACCTTCGGAGAAGATTATGCCGTTCCTTCGCCTGTCAAAAGGACAAGAGACAGGATCTTCATCATTGTCAAGGCCTGACAGCCAGTTGAGCCTGGATAGAGCGAGAAAGAGCTGTTCGCACATCTCTTCAACGGATCCGGCTATAACGGCCTTCGCCCTGTCCGAACGTATAAAATTTACGGCGTAATCTACGGCATCCAACGCGGAACACATGCCCGTCGCTATGGTAGAATTAAACCCTTTTATGCCGAACCGGATAGCTGCACGGCTTGCCGGAGAACTTATAACAGTATTGGGAAAACCTGACGGATTTACCATGCGGGGCCCCTCGGTCAGCGCCTCCTTATCAAAATTACTTATGCTGTTGATGCTTCCGAAAGTTGTCCCCGCCGAAATACCTATTTCATCCGTATTTTTTTCATTTATTCCCAAATGCGCGTCTTCCAACGCTAATTTTGCTGCCGCGCTAAGCAGCTTGGTGCTTCTGTCCAAATCCCGTAAGCCTTTCTTCCCCAGAAATAAGACGGGGTCGAAATCGGTAATTTCACCGCCTGTTTTTATTTTAAAACGGGCGGTGTCAAATAAGGTAATGGGCCTAAAACCTGACCTACCCTCTGATAGGCCCTGCCAGTATTGTTCCTTACCTATACCTATGGGCGATATAACGCCTACGCCCGTTATAACGATTCTCTTTTTTGCTGAAGTCAAAATTCTGTTCCTCTCATATCGCTAACCCGCCATCGATCTTAATAACCTGGCCCGTTATATAATTTGATCTTTCGCTTGCTAAAAAAATGACCGCTTTCGCTATCTCCTCCGGTTTGCCAAATCGGCCAAGAGGTATCAGACCTATCAATTTATCTTTTTGCTTCATATCTTTGGTCATATCAGTGTCGATAAAGCCGAGCGCGACAGCATTTACCCTTATGCCATAAGGCGCCACTTCCTTGGCTAGAGATTTTGTAAGCCCTAACTCCCCTGCTTTTGAGGCTGAATAATTTGTCTGGCGAGGCATGCCAACCACACCCGATATGGAAGATACGTTTACAATAACACCGCTCCTCCGCTTCATCATTGAGACAATGCAGGCTTTCGACATATTAAAGTAGCCGGTGAGATTGGTATTAATAACATCCAGCCATTCGGCCGGATCCATCATCATGAGCGCCTTGTCCTTTACTATGCCTGCGTTATTAACCAGAATGTCAATCTTTCCGAATTTATTCAAAGTCTCTTCAATGGCCTTCTCTGCCTCTTCATACAGACGCACGTCTGCTTTGACAGCCACGGCCTCGCCATTTAACTCTTTTATCTCATCCAGTATTATTCCCGCAGATTCATCGCTCTTTAGGTATGTAAATAAGACTTTAGCGCCGTTCTGAATTAATTCAAAAACGATCGCCCTGCCTATGCCCCGCGTACCGCCTGTAACAATTGCGACCTTATCTTTTAGTAACATATCGACCCCTATAACTTAAGCACTACGGCAGATGCTTGCCTCCGCCGTGCAACAGTAAACAAAAAACCCCGTAATGTCACTGATTACGAGGTTATTTACTTCCGTTATTATCTTTGTCTTCTTGCGCAGAAATCCACCTGTCTATGGTAGACTTCTTAAACCGCCAGTTGGCCCCTACCTTAAAACACGGAAGCTTACCTGCTTTAGCATGCTTGTATATGGTAACAGGCTTCATCCTAAGATACGTGGCCACTTCCTGGACCGTAAAAACATTTTCTTCTGGCATAAGTATCCCACCACCTTCTCATTTGGTATTAGTTATACTATAGTGGTATAGACTAATACGCCCTCATACATCTTAGTACAAGGGCATACCCCTTATTATAGGGGCGTTTGTAAGTATACACTATGTTTTTATTTTGTCAAGTGTTAGGAATGAAATATTTGGAATAAGTAAAAGGGGTCAGGCGCTTTTTGGGTATGTGCCTGACCCCTTTTGGTTATACGTTGAACCTGATTGAGAGAATATCGCCGTCTTCTACTATATAGTCCTTGCCCTTAAGATAGAACTTGCCCTGAGCTTTGACAGCATCTTCACTGCCTAACTCCTTTAAATCATTCAACTTAATGAGTTCCGCCCTTATGAACCCCTTTTGAAGATCGGAATGTATTACGCCGGCTGCTTCAGCGGCCGTAGAGCCTGCCCTTACATTCCACTGACGCACCTCATCCTGGCCGACCGTAAAGAAAGATATTAAATTGAGCGTCTTCAAGCAAAGACGGGTCAGTATATTCATTGCCGGCTCCGTTATGCCAAGATCGGTAAGGAACGCCTTCCTCTCCTCTTCAGATTCCAGGGCCGCTATTTCGGCCTCAACCTTGGCTGAGACCTGCATTATATTCTCACATTCGATCGAAGGCTTATTCTTAAGCTGATCCTCAGACACATTCAGGGCTATTATCATCTCTTTGCGGGTAAGGAATGGGTAGCTCGTTAACAACTTATTATCATCTGCGGAGATCTCAAGCGTTCTTAACGGCATCTCCTTATCGAGATGGGCCTTTAATCTGACCAGAAGGTCCTTCTCTTTTATGGACGCCTCTTCTTTTGTCTGTTTTATCTTCTTATCCAGCCTCTCGAAACGTTTATCGATGAATATGAGGTCGTGGAGCAGCAGTTCTGAGTTTATATCGTCGATATCGCGCTTCGGATCGACAGAACCGCTGACATGATATATCGAATCGTCTTTAAACGCGCGCACCACATGGCATAGCGCATCGACCTCGGCTATATCCGTAAATATGTCGCCTTTTGATATCGCGTCCTTCTCTATCTTAGGCAGAAGCTCCAGCTCTATCCTGGCCCTCACTTCTTTCTTCGGCTTATACATAGCGACGAGCGCGTCAAACCGGCTGTCGCGTATCTCGGCCACTCCATTTATCGGCTTGCCCGAGACGACTTCGTTCTCGGACGGCTTATGGCCGGTGAGAAGCTCGAATAGCGCCTTCTTCCCTGTCTGTGGTAATCCGATCATTCCTATCTTCATAAGGTAATGATTATATACATAAAGTAATATTTGCGCAATAGCTAATACTCTAATATAATACCCCTGTGCTTACACTACCAAAAGTGATTATGGCTCCCATGGCAGGATGCACCGACCTGCCCTTCCGCCTCATCGCCCGCGAACACGGCGCGAAGCTCTGTTTCTATGAGATGGTCGATATGAACTCTCTTATTCATAAACGCCACGAAACTTACGGTAATCTCAAGACGGATGAGAGGGATCTGCCCATAGCCGTACAGCTCCTGGGCTCAGACCCGCTGGGAATGCTCAAAGCGGCCGAGAGGCTTCTTGGTCTGGTGAAGGTGTCGTTCCTCGATGTCAACTGCGCATGTCCCGCGAAAAAAGTCATCAAGAAAAATTCGGGCGCTCATCTATTGCGTGACACGCCCAGGCTTTATAGTATTTTGCAAATTCTCATTAAGGAGTTGCCTCTTCCCATCACAATGAAGATACGCACAGGCTTCAGTAAGAAAGATGACGATCACATAGTTGAGATGGTGAAGCGCTGCGAGAATATAGGCGTATCGGCCATATTCGTACACGGACGGCTGAAGAGCCAAGGTTACGCCGGAGGCGTTGATCACGGTGCGATAAAAAAGGTAAAAGATGCTGTGCGTATCCCGGTCTTTGGCTCCGGAGACATATTCTCGGGCGAGTCCGCTAAGCTGATGCTCGATAAGACCGGCTGCGACGGTGTTATGGTGGCAAGAGGCGGGCTTGGCAATCCGTGGATATTCAAAGAGATCGAGGAGTATCTTAAGACCGGAAGGCCGCCTAAAGAGATATCTTTTGCTGAAAAAAAGAGTGCTCTAAAAAAACATCTGGACTATATCGACAAGTACAAATCCATAAGCGCATTCGGCAAGACCGGATTTATGCGAAAAGTCGCCATCTGGTATCTGAAGAGTATCCCCGGCGCCTCGGATCTCCGTGCCCGCATCACAAGAGAGACAAAGTCCTACCAGGATATATTAAAAATAGTTATGGAAATATAAAGAAACTGTAATATAATGCTCGCTTATGTTTAAAAAAATAATCGCTCACGCCCTGGTTTTATCTTTTATGCTTTGCCTCTTGCCTTCCCCTCTCCTGGCGGCCGATTACGATAAGTTTCTCGACAAGGTCGAGAGACAGGCATTCGATTACTTTGTCAATGAGACAGATAAGGATACCGGCTTGACGCTCAATACGACAGAGCCGGGATCACCCGCCACAAATGCCGCTTCAGGATTCACGCTTTCGGCCATGGTAATAGGTGTCGAGCGCGGATGGATCTCAAAAAGCGATGCGTATAAAATATGTCTGAAGATCCTCACCACATTTAAAAAGATGGAGAACTTCAATGGCTTTACCTACCATTACTTTAATGTAAACAACGGCTCCCGCATGTGGTCAAGCGAGGTCAGCTGTATAGACACGGCGTTATTTCTCGCGGGCGCCATCACAGCCGGCGAATATTTTAAAGGCACCGAGGTGAGCGCGCTTGCCGATGAACTATTTAAGAAGACTAACTGGAAGTGGTTCCTGAATAACGAGCGGACCCTGCAGATGTCCTGGAAGCCGGAAAAAGATTTCTCCGGACGCATCGATTCATTCTCCGAGGGCATCATCTGCTATATACTGGCCATGGGATCGCCTACCCACCCCATACCAAAAGAGTGCTGGGATTCATTCACCAGGCCCGTATCGCAATACGGGGGTTATAAATTAATATATGTGTCCGACGGCGGATTATTCCAATACCAGTTTCCGCTGGCATGGCTCGACCTGCGCGATAAGCACGACAAGTACGCCGATTACTGGCAAAACGCCATCAAGGCCGCTAAGGCCAACAGAAAATACTGCCTGGATAACTCCGACTCTTTTGCAACCTACAGAGAAGGCTTCTGGGGTTTAAGCGCCTCTCTGTCTCCTGATGGATACAGGAATTTCGGGGCCAGGCCCGGCAGAAATAAGCAGAACGGAACCGTCGCGCCTTATGCTGTAGCCGGCTCTATACCGCTCGTTCCAAAATCTGCGATCGCCGAATACGAATCGATGTATAACAGGGTCAGCGCCGCCGTTAAACAATACGGCCTCACGGACGCGTTCAATATAGACCGTAAATGGGCATGCGAATACTATATCTCCATCGACCAGGGGCTGACACTTCTCATGATAGAGAATTACCGGACAGGGCTCATATGGAAATATTTTATGCAAAACAATTATGTAAAGAGAGGCCTTGATGCGGCAGGATTTGTTCCGGGTTCCCTAGATGAGCCGACCGCTTTAGCGGCCTGTACGGGCAACCCAAATGACAGGATCAGCGTAAAAAGGCTCAATAAAAAGATAACCATAGACGGTGACTACTCAGACTGGGCAGATAGCGGATATACGGAGATCTTTCTTACGGCTAAAAATAATAGGAATATAGAGATGTCCATAGGCAGTGTGAGAGATGATTCGGATCTGAGCGCAATATTCTATCTCGGCCGCGACGATAAGAACCTCTATATAACGGGCCGTATCAAGGACAATAGTTTAGTCGCTACCGAAAAGAGGGATATGATCTACAAGGATGACTGTGTAGAGATATTTTTTGATACCAATAATGACGGTTATTATTTCGACAGGAACTCTTATGATTACCAGCTTGGTATAGCTCCATACGGCCCCGAAAAGATCCCGCAGGCCTGGGCGTGGGGTTACGCTCAAAAAGCTCCTGAAGATATATCTTACGCGGCCAAGCTTACCAAAGATGGCTACACAGTGGAAGTCCAGATACCTTTTGACGCCATAAATAACTTCTTGCCCGATAAGGATAGATGTGTGGGATTTACTATCTCCGTCCACGATAGGGACGCCGATGGGAAGAGAAAGAAGCTCACTTGGAGCATAGATTCCGCCAGCCAGCCGGGGAAGATCATCTTCGGCATCCTCCAGCTCGCGGATTAATTTATCCTTGCAGAAGATCCTGCATTACCCTTAATTAAAGATTATAAATAAAATAGTTACGGCTACAATAACTAAGATTATTGCGACATGGAAGAAGTATTTATGCCTTATTATCTGCTCGAACATCTCATACCTCAGTTATTCCATCCGAAATCGCAAGACTTACTTCCTATGAACCAAAGAATGCTCTATCTCTCCAACTTTTAAATATAGGTTGGCGATATAAAACGTCACACTGATGATCCATATTGAAATAGTGATAACAAGCAACTTTATGTAGATGGATTTGACCGGCTTCATCTCTTTCTCCTCCCAAAAATAGGGGACAGCGCCCTATTTCCTCCATGCTTAATGAACCAGATTTTTTTCATTTTATATTATTTCTACTATGTTTTACGAAGTCTCAAGGCTAATCTCTCCAATAAAAGAAACCTAATAACACCGCTATGATTACTATAAAAATAATTACATATACATACATTCTCGCAACTCCGTTACTTTCCGAAATTCTTGGCTGATGGATTGGTTTGTTGGTGCTTCTTCTTCTCTGCGTCGGCTTTTGCTATCATTGCTTGCTTATCGTGTTTATGTTTATTCTTATCTCCTTTATCGCCCATTTGTTCCTCCTTTATTTTGGCAACGAAATCTCAAGGCTTCTTCTTTTTGTGTTTGTTTGTAAACTTAAAAATTGTTACCACAATGGCAATAATGATTGCGAGGAAACTAATGAGCAACATCCCTATTACTGTTTTAAATAAAGTCTCATTCATTATCACCCCTCCGTTATTTCATTGTTATCATTAGCCCTATTGCCGCACCGACTATTGTACTTATAATTGGATTACTTATTAAAGGACAAGTTCCCGAAGAGCATTTGCCGAAATATCCTATACCGAAGCCAATAGCACCACCTATGATCACACCTAATATCATCTTCATACCATTCTTCTTATCCTGTTTTTTCCATTGGCTGACCACAGCAAACAAGTTCTCCGCCACCCACTTTTGTTACTACCACTTCATTGCCACAAACATTACAGCGATATTTTTCTCCAACTTTTTCAACATTCATCTCGCACCTCCGTTTGAAACTAGGGACAGACACCTATTTCAGGAAAAATCATCTTCGGCGTCGGCCAGCTCGCGCATTAAATATTTATAATTTCTTTAGGCGATGGATAAGATCGTTATAAATCTCGTCATCTCTTCTAACACCAACCTTTATAACAATAACCGTGACCTTGTTCTTTATTATTCTGTAGATCACTCTATACTGAGCTACCTTAAGCTTCCAATACCCCCTATATTCTCCTGATAGCGGGCCTCCATAACTCTCGGGATCTTTACTGAGTTTCTTGTAGATCGATTTAAGAACTAATCGGCGAGATGAATGGTCTACTCTTTTAAAGTCCTCACTCAAAACAAGCTTATGTATAACTATATTCCACATAGCATCATCTGATCTTTTTATATGCTTTTTCTATAGGAATATAATCATTTCCGGATGAGGCCTTTTCTCTTTCTTTAGCAATGCGCCCGAGCTCCAAATCCTCTATGCGGTCGATAAGCATCTCCATCGCGTTATACTGATCTATCGCGATCAAGACTGCCACTGGCTTATTCCTCTTCTCTATAATGATCTTATGGTGTTGAGCCTCTTGCAATATCTTGTCTATCCTATTCCTAAGCTCCGATACGCCCACGAGAGTCGTGTCTTCTTTTACGGTATACATATCACTTCCCTGCCTTTCACTAATAAGTGTACCATATGTCATTTGAATATGCAAATGAAATGTATATTCAAATGTTTAAGGATGTGGGGTAATCGCGAAGACAACTATCTCTCCCCGGGCTTTTCCGTAATAAAAGAAAATGCGGTAAGCTGCCGGGGTATCCTGCTCGGCATAAGCCTCAAAGACCTTTTCTCCGTTTAGACCGCATAAAGAAGTATATGGGTGTGTTCGCAGGCCCGGATGTCGTGGATTATCCGCAAGGAGTTTTAAGGCTTTAGAAACAGCTTTGAAACGTTTCTCCGAATCAGCGGATTTTTTAAGCTCTTTTAAGCTTTGCTTTGCGCTAGGAGTAAAGCTTAAAAAGAAACTCATAGATCGCTTAAAAAGCTTTCCAAATCATCGGCTTTCTCTATCTTATCCAGAGCGGCCTCTTTTAACCCTTGGCGTATCTTACCGATAACTTTTGGGTTACGGTATACCCACGCCTCGCTGCTGGGAACCGATACGGCGGGCCGGAGCAATATATCCCCACTCTTACCGATGAATACCTGGTAAGAATCAATATCCATCTTGCTTGCCAAAAGTTTTTGCAACCTTCCCCCCAGCGTTATGCGGTGTTTGGAATCAAGCGGCCTGGTATCTACGGGCATAAACACTTCCCGAATCTCAAAGGCGTATTCTTTCTTTTGCGCGGCTTTTATGGTCTTCATTCCACTGCCCTCCTTTTCTACTTAAAGTATATCATATGGTGGGAATATTGACAAGTGGGAAAGTGGGATTTTTCTTAAAATAGGGCGCTGTCCCCTATTTACGAATCCTTACTGCTACTACTATATCAAGAAATTAGAACCGTCCCTATTACTCCCTAATTACTGGAGTATATATAAAACTATGGATAGCTGTCTCTACTTAACTTTTCAATTTTGTTTTCGTAACCAATACCAATCAAAATTTCTTTTAAAACTGTCGATAGCGGAATCCATATTTATCGCAAGAGATTCTATTTTTAAAACAAACGGCTTACTATATCCTATGATCAATCTTTCCCAAATCATTTTGCTGCTGGTACAATCATAGAATCTTAATTTTGCTTCAACTTTTGCCACTGCATCAACTAATGGAATCAATAATCCTGCCGCTTTTTCTTCTTGGCTAGGTATATAATATGTTGTAATGTTACCCCGCAGAATACCATCAACATGTAATCCTTCCCTAGCGGCCCTTAGATTTTCTATTTTAATATTACCGTTAACCAACAACCCTTTTTCAGCAAGATATTTATCAGAATAATCTAAATCCAAAACTACTATATTCTTCTTTGACCGTAGCACATCCGCTAGCGCTTTTCTTAATTTAAGTTCATCCGCAATTCTACCCGATAAATTTCTCAATGGTAAAATCGCTACTTTTTTAATGGCGCCTTTGTATACTTCATTTTCATAAGCGCTTACAACCGAGCATGTAAAACAGACGTGTAAAAAAACAGTTGATGCTAAAATTATATTTGTCTTTTTATCTAACATGGCCTTGGATGACATTTTGTTCCGACGTTATCTCAATAACTGTACCATTTTCTATAAATATCTTTGTTAAAGTACCCTGTGAACCTAATTCGTTAAAAAATTGACCTACGAAGTCTCCCCTGACGGCATAATTCATCCCCCTAGATTTATCCCATTCATTTTGTTCCCAATAATACCATATTTCAATACCATCTTTTCTTGCAAGTATTTGTCTAGGCCTGCCTCGTGATGCTATAACATATTCTTCGGAATCTCCTATTGCTGGATATTTCCTTTCTGCATTAGGATATTTCTTTCTTATCTCCGCAACATATTTGCCAGTGATTGAGGCGTGTTTTTCCTGAAGGGGCTTTGTTAATTCTTCGATTTCCTCTTTGGGCGTACTTTTCCCTGTCAACACTTCGCTCCGCTTTTCTTCGATGGCCCTCTCTTCTCTTAACCTCTTTTGAGCAATTAAATTTTGTACATTGTCTTCTCTGTCTAATGCAAATTTCTGCTCTACTATCTTTGCTTTATTTACATATATTATAACCAACCACTCGCCTATTAAGTCCTCAGCAATATCCTTGCCCTCAATATTGAATGCTGCACCGTTTGTAGGCAAAAATGTGGTAAAATTTGAGGCAAAAAACTCTTTTTTGGGAGTTAGCCAATATATTTGAACCCTCGGACTTGTGACACCAAAAAATGACTGAAATTGTCCTCGCCAATATATTTTTTCGGCACCATATGCTATATGTGTAATGCCATCTGAATCTTTAACTGCCTCGATATCTTTATTTGATGTTTTAAAGCAAGAACTTAAGAGGGCTTTAGCTTTTTCGCTATCTACAGCATCATTTGCTACCTTCTGAGCTAACTCCTTATTTTTTATCTTAGCTTCTTCTTCCAATATAAATGCTTTTTTCTTGTGGGATTCTTCACGAGTCTTTGATATATTTCCATCCCGCTTTATTTTTGATTCGAGCAAATCTATATCACCTTGGACGATCTCCCTGGCGCCTATTTCGATAAGATAAAAATATTTATTATCTATTACAACATCCTCATATGTAACTTCTGCCTTCCATGGACCAATCAGAGGCCTCATTTTATCCTTATCAATAGAAAGCGATGTCTTTAAACCAGAACAATCTAGAAATAACATTTTTGGAATTTGTTTTTCATATAAATTGCCATCTGGCGAATACCAATAAACAACATAGTCTTTATTGTTGTATGAGCCTAACCCGCCCCTTATGCTGGCTGACCATGTGATTTTTCTATCTTCGAGTACAAATGAGTCTTTTTTATTTTTGATGTTGACACAATCAGTGGGGCTCATTCCAATTCCGTTAAAAGAGGCATCTTCGCTGATGAAAGATTTGAGGATTTTGGATTTTTCTGTTCCGGCAAAAATAGTACAGGAAAAAATGATAAGGAAGGAAATAGCTAGTGCAACTACTTTAACTTTTTTCATTATTTAACATTACTAATATCATCTTTCGTTAAGGCTTTTATGATGCACTGTTCTTTTTCAGTATATATTTAATACTTTACTACCACCTTGCCATTTTTGACTTCATAAACCATTCGATCAAGCGACACGAATGATATGCCCTCTTTTAAAGCCTTCAATCTTTTAGCTGCTTCTCCATAATTCACAGAACTACCCTTGTATTTATCCAACACTGCCTGATATACTTCTTTAGCTTTTTCAATATTACCCATTGCTAAATAAGTATCGCCAATATAAATTTCCGCTTCGCAGACATAAAATGGCTTCGGGAACTCTTTTTTCATCTGCTCATATGCTTTAAAGGCTTTCGCATAATCTTTCAGAACCGTTTTATATAACTTACCTATTTTGACAAAGATGCGCCGAAATATCTTTTCACGCTCAAATTCATCTATATCTTTGTTATCTTGCATAAGCCCCAACGTTGCCTCATGCATTTCAATACCTTTTTTATACTCTCCTGCAGCGGTATAACATGAGGCTATCGACTCTTGAATATTAACAAGATACCTCAATTCTTCGTTTAACGCCTGCTTATCCGTCAGACCATCTCTCTCCCAGTAGGTTTTATTTTTGAAGTATTTATTATTGAATGCTTCTAGCTCCTTCTCATACCATCCCCTTGCTTCATTAAACTTTTTCAAGTAAAAATACGAGTCACCAATTCGGCCCAAAACATCAATATCTTCTAATGCCTCTTTTGGATAAGCTTTAGTCAGATATAAATTTGCTCGCGAGGATTTCTTCCAGGCATTTTTAGAAAATGAGGCGTTAATAGCTTCACCAAAGGTTGGAGCGAAAAACATAACATCTTCTCGCTCTTGCGCCTTATTAAACAAGCTCTTCGCATATTCTTTTTGTTCTTTATATGTGCTATATTTTGGCATATACGATAAAGCCATGTTTAAGCCGACGGTTAAAACAACTATTATGCTACAAACTATCGCTATTTTTTTCATTCCTATAATCCTTTTAGTTTGTAAAGATTCCGTTCTTTTCTACGATGGTCAATATTCTAGGATCTTTCCACATAGCTCCGTGAGAAACGGTTGTCGACACATCATGTATATTTGAGAATAGGTAGCTTAGTTCTCCGGAAACGGGTCGCGATCCAAAGAATTGTGCATTGATTATATTTCTCAGCAGCGGGTTACTTGATGCTGCCCCCAGCACCCCTGATTGTAATATATTCATATCATCGCTTTTGTTGTATAGATTCACTACATTTGTCACATTAACAAAGGCGTTGGAATCATATGTTGCTTTACCGCTTTGGATGAAAAACCCTAGTGGAGAACCCATCATATAGACATTACGAATACTAATTTCCGGATGCTCGCTTTTAAGTTCTCTTATAGCCTCATAACCTGCAACGGTACCCAAACTATGCAATGCAACATCGAAAGGAATACCGCGCGCTTGAGCCTCTTGCCAACCAGTCATAATGTCATTTTTTACCAAATCTATTATATATCTTCGCTTATCTCCGCCTTGCCAGTATTCTGTTAAGCCATCTCCCTTAATGTAATCACTGGTTCCTTCCTTGTTCCAGCTATTCGCTGTCAAAACGAAATTCTGTCCATTAACTTTGACACCATTAAGATTATCGGCCCATCCGTCTTTGTGTGGCGTCATTCCATGAATAGCTGTAAGCGAGAAGCCATATTGACTACTAGGGCTCTTTAACGCCATCCATGCCGCAAGCTCATCAGCCGTTGCGATATCATAGTAGTCATTGGGACTAATTAAGGATTCAATGCGCAAGCGGGCGTAATCCATAAATGACGTATTTTCATCAGCTGTCAAAGACCCAAGTAAGCCAGACGCTTCACTACCATATG
>Ga0268280_1001984_pt1 | contig 12661 bp, 8 predicted proteins | sample saktaG_9_FD_190139 | JGI IMG/M metagenome (GOLD analysis project Ga0268280, IMG submission 190139) | Saline water microbial communities from Sakinaw Lake, British Columbia, Canada - sak_2011_5_24_40m | ecosystem: Environmental > Aquatic > Non-marine Saline and Alkaline > Saline ...
ATCCTTCAACTGAAGTTCCTTTTACTTATTATTTAGAAAGTACAGATAATTTAAGTTCACTTTATTTTAGTGGTACTAATTATTATACTTGTACTCCTCTTTTATTAAACAATACCAACTTCACTTTTGAAACTTGGTTTAAATCTTCTGATACAACAGGAGATAATTATATTTATTCAGAAGGAGATGTTGCAGGAAACCACCAAACTAGAATATATACAAAAAACTCAACAGGGGTAGTTTCTTTTAATACTTATGAATCTGGATACGGAACATTAGATGGTAGTACTAATGTCTGTGATGGAAGATGGCATCATATTGCTATTGTTAAAGCAAATACTACTGGATATATATATATAGATGGAAAACAAGATGCCACAGGAACAGTAAAAACAGTTACAAGTGTAGCCAATGCTAATCTTGGTAGATTTCAGTACGATAGTTCTGGTTTATTAACAGTTGCTTGGTTGGATGATGTTCGTGTTTGGACAACTAATAGAAGTGCATCAGAAGTATTAACAAATATGAATGCCCAGTTAGTGGGAAATGAAGCTAATCTTGTAAGTTATTGGAAATTAGAAGGTGTTTTAACTGATTCAACATCAACAGGAAATACATTATCACTAGGTGCTGGTACTAATGTTTATTCCCCAGATTCAGCCTTTGATGTAGAGGATAGAAGAAGTTTAGATTTAGAGTTATCTAGTAGCCAATATGCCTATGCAGTAGATAGTACATCATTAAGTATAACTGGAGATATTTCTATTGAAGCTTGGGTAAAACTTGAACAATTACCCACAACGGTTGGAAGTGCATTTGTAATAGCATCTAAAAACTATTGGGGTGCTAATAAAAGGTCTTACTCTTATTTACTTGATAATGATAAATTAAGGTTTGATTATAGTAGTGATGGAACAAACTCAACAATGTGTCTTTCAACTGCTGTTGTTGTTTCTGCTGGAGATGTTGGTACTTGGATACATTTTGCTTGTGCTGTTGATGTTTCAGCTAAAACGGCAACAATGTATAAAAATGGCACATCTATTACGGTAGATGCTGGTACTGGTACACAAACTTCTATACAAGATAATGATGCCTATTTCTCTATTGGTGCACAAAATATAGAAAGTGGTACACCTTCAGCCTTTTTTGATGGAGTTTTAGATGAAGTTAGAGTTTGGAATGATATTCGTTCAGAAGCAGAAATATCAGCCAATTATCAATCTCAACTTGTAGGAGATGAAGCAGGTTTAGTTGGTTACTGGAGATTAAACGGAAACTATACAGACTTAACTTCTAATAATAACAATCTAACACCAGTAGCAACACCTGTATTTAGCCATATAGTACCTTTTGATGGGAGTATAACAGAATCTTCCTCTGTATCAGCATCATTATCACCTAGTGCAAGTGCTTCAGCATCAGCGTCAAAAAGTGCTAGTGCTAGTGCATCTGCTAGTGCATCCAAGAGTGCTTCTGCTTCTGCATCAGCTAGTGCATCTAGGTCATTGTCACCTTCATCTAGTCCTTCAAAATCTGCTAGTGCGAGTGCAAGTAAAAGTGCAAGTGCTTCTGCATCTAAAAGTTTAAGTCCATCTTCATCACCAAGTAAATCAGCTAGTGCTAGTGCATCTAGGTCTCTTTCACCATCATCTTCACCAAGTAAAAGTGCAAGTGCTAGTGAATCAAAGTCTTTAAGTCCAAGTGCATCAGAGTCTAAGAGTGCTAGTGCTAGTGCCTCTAAAAGTGCTAGTGCATCTGAAAGTAAATCCCTTTCACCAAGTTCGTCTGAAAGTAAATCAACTAGTGCTTCTGAATCTAAATCTCTTTCCCCAAGTGCTTCAGAAAGTAAAAGTCAAAGTCCTAGTGCTAGTGAAAGTAAATCACTATCACCATCAGCTAGTGAAAGCAAATCTGCTTCTGCATCTAGTAGTGCTAGTGCTTCAAAATCTCAAAGCCCTTCTGCTTCTGCATCACCTAGTTTAAGTCCATCAGGAAGTTTAAGTCCTTCATTGGGTAGTGAATCACCATCACTATCACCATCTGGTTCTTTAAGTCCATCTAGTAGTCCTTCTAAATCACAGAGTCCTTCAGCATCAGAATCTAAAAGTGCTAGTGCTAGTGAATCAAAATCTTTAAGTCCTAGTTCTTCATCATCTAAATCACAATCACCAAGTGCATCAGAAAGTAAGTCATTATCACCTAGTGCTAGTGAAAGTAAATCGTTAAGTCCATCTGCTAGTGAATCTAAATCACAGTCACCTAGTGCATCAGAATCTAAATCTCTATCTCCATCTGCGTCAGCAAGTAAATCAGCGTCAGCTAGTCCTAGTGCTTCTGAAAGTAAAAGTTTAAGTCCTAGTGCTTCTGAAAGTAAATCTCTTTCACCTAGTGCTTCTGAAAGTAAGTCTGCAAGCCCTAGTGCTTCAGAATCAAAAAGTGCAAGTGCATCAAAATCAAAGTCTTTATCACCAAGTGCATCAGAGAGTAAATCTCAAAGCCCTAGTGCTTCAGAAAGTGCGTCTATTTCTCCTAGTGCATCAGCTAGTGCTAGTGAATCAGCATCTATTTCCCCTAGTGCTTCAGAATCTAAAAGTGCATCTGCATCTGAAAGCAGGTCTGCTAGTCCATCTAGTTCAGAAAGTAAGTCTGCATCTCCTAGTGCTTCAGAATCTAAATCTGCTAGTGCAAGTGCTTCTGCTTCTGAAAGTGCATCAGAATCAGCTAGTGCAAGTGCGTCAGAATCTGCTTCTCAATCTCCTAGTGCATCTGAAAGTAAATCTGCTAGTGCATCTGCATCAGCTAGTGCTTCAGCATCAGCATCAGCTTCTGAGAGTGCGTCTGAAAGTCCTAGTGTGTCTGCATCACCATCACCTGCTACTTATACAGCAAAATACGAAAGTACAGTTGTTGAATATACTAGTAAATATGATGACCTAGTAACTGGTTACACAGATAAATATAGTGTTAAATCAACAGGATACTCAGACAAGTACAAGAAGTGGTAGATTGCCTTCAACTAATTCTATGTTCTAATCTATAAGTATGATTTACGAGATTAAAGAATTTTCAGGTGGAATTTCAAGTTTTTCCGATAGAGGAATTAAGGGTAGTTTCAAAATGGGTAAAAATTTATCCATCAGAAAGGATATTGATTCTTTAAGTTCAAATCAGGCATTAGAAGATGAGGGTTTATTGGGTTTTAGTCATTCTTCATCAGCATCAGTATCCCAATCTGCATCGTTGTCACCAAGTGCTAGTGCTAGTGCATCAAGAAGTGATAGCAGTTCATCATCTAAATCGCAATCACCTAGTGCGTCAGCTTCCAAATCAGCGTCTAAAAGTGCCTCTCCATCAGGGTCTGCAAGTCCTAGTAGTTCTGTTTCACCTTCTCCAAGTCCATCAGCAGGACTTTATAATGTATATGAAGATTTAGTTCGTTTCTTTGTAAAAGCAACAGATGGAAATACTTATGGATTTGGAGATACTGGTTTTATTTATAGAAGATATACAGATGGTTATACTAGGAATGTTTATAAAGACCCAGATGGGGAGATTAAAGGTGCAGTAGAAAAACCATCTAGTAATGGAAAAACATATCTCCAATGGGCAACTGGTACTAAATTGATGCAAAAAGAATTACCAGGAGAAAGTGATTGGTCAGATGTAACTACAGTAGCACAAAACTTAACTGGTACTGATTGGCACACAATGGTTCAAGTGGGTGGAGCTAATATGATTTGTAATGGTTCTTGGTTAGCAATGTGTGGTTATGATGATTCTTGGACAAATGAAGCATTAAACCTAATTCCAGGTAATATTTCAAAGACTTTAGTTGAAAGAAACGGAAGAGTAATTATAGGAAGTTACAAGGCAGGTTATCCAACCAAAGGAATTAATGCAATGATAGATGCAGAAGTTCCTCTATCTCAAGTTGGTGATGATGGAGAATTGCTTTTTGCAAATATGAATGACACCATGCCAGCAAAAAGATTTCCTGGTGGAGGACAAGTAAATCCTGGTGGAGTAACTAATGAAATTGAACAGGTAAACTTCTTTGAATGGGGAGTAGAAGCATTAAGTTGGATTGATAAACAAACTGTAGGAAATATGTCTCTATGGGGAGTATTTAATGGAGATTCTGGTTATAACGGAGTTTACTCATACGGTAGAAAGAATAAAGACCAACCATTCACTTTAAACCTAGAATATGCATTAGATGTAGATGAAATTGGTGCAGTAGCAAATGTAGAAGGAACTACAATTATCTCTTACAGGGATGGAAACGATTATGGTGTTAAAGCAGTTGATGATACTACTAAAGCAACTGGAACATACGAATCACTAGAATTTAAAGCACCTATTAAGAAAGATGCAGATGTCACTATCTGGGATAGGGTAGAACTTTATATGGAAGCATTACCAAGTGGTGCAAGTGTAGAGTTGCACTATAAATTAAACAAATCATCATCTTGGACACAAGCGTATGTTAATGATGGTTCTACAAGTTATTCAACAGTAGGTGGAAAGAAAGCATCATTTAGGTTGGGTATAGAAGGTGAGATATTTGAATTAAAGATAGTTCTAAATCCTGTTAGCAATTCAAGTCCAATAATTTATCGTGCAAGAACTTATTTCCATTAATGGCAGATGTATACCACAATGAAGTCATACAAGAAACACCTTTTCCTGGGGAGGTAGATACTTCTTTACCAATAGGAACTTCAAATCCAGCAGGAACATTCAATAATACAGAATCAAAGCCTAAAAGTTTTCCTACTAAAAAAATAGCAGTAGAACTTTTAAGTAGTGCATTAAATACTAAAAGTTTAAAGATACTTCAAAAATTTGAGCTTACTCAAAGTGGTGCTATTCAAATAGGAGACTTTAAAGAAGGTGTAACAGGAGATTTAAGACTAACCCCAAATGGATTAACGGCAAGAGATAAAGCAGGAATAACTACTTTTGCAATAGATGGCACTACTGGTGATGCAACTTTTAAGGGAACTATACAATCTGGAGCAATAGTAACTGGATTAGTAGATGTAGGAAATAATAGTGTTGTAATAGATGGAGAAAACAGAAGAATGGTATTTTATGATGAGAATGGTGTGCCAGTTATACTTATTGGAAATGCATGAAACAAATTTTAAAAATAGCCCTACCAGGATACAACGCAGAAACGGATACTGACCCAAATCATTTCTCGTTATATGTTGACCAACAATCTGACTATATTCTAATTAAAGAAGCTTCAAAAGATACAGTAAGTGTTAATGGAACACAAAATATAGCACATGGATTAGGATATGTTCCATATTGTTTAGTTTTTGCAGAAACAACATCTGGAGTGTGGAGGAAGTTGTTTAGTGTAGCTTTAGATACTACTGGATGCTGGTTTGAAGTAGATAACACCAATTTAGTTCTTAAAAATACAACTGGTTCAGCAATTAACTTTTCTTATCATGTTTTTTACGATAATATAACTTAATATGCAAGTAGTTAAAGTTGCTAAAATTGGAAATAGTACAGATTCATTAGACCCTAATGATTATATTTTTCATTCAAGTTATAATACCTTTAAAATAGTATTAGAGGGAACAAAAAGTGTTACCTTATTAGCGTCAACAACCAATCAAACATTTACACAAGCACATGGGTTTGATACTTTTATTCCATTAATATCAGCTTTTGCTAAAAGAGATGCTATTAATCAAGTATTTTTACCAAATGGTGTTGACATAGAAACATATACTGCTGGAGCTGGATTTGATGGTGATATAAAATTTAATTATACTGCAACAGATTCAAATAATATGATATTTAATTTTGATAACAATAAGGGTACAACCATTGGTGTAACAATCAAATACTATTTATTAGAAAGAGTTTAATATGGGAGTATTTACACAAAGATTATCAGGTGGAGCAAATAACGGATATTATGCTGGAGAATGGTTTTCCGATTCTTCAAGTTGTTCTGTCGGTATAGCATATTTAGGAACTGTTGTTAAATCTGCTTTTAGATTTACTAATGTTTCAATTCCACAAGGTGCAACAATATCTTTAGCAACATTAACCTTAACAGCAAGCAGTACTGATACAGATACTATTGGTGCAATAGTATTTTGCATAGATGAAGACAATACTGCAGATTTTTCATCAGACCCAACAACAAGAACAACAACAACAACTAGCCATGACCTTAGTGTAAGTGGTATTAGTGCTGATGAAGAAAAAGTTATAACAGTAACTGAAGCGGTACAAGAAGTTATAGATAGAGTAGGGTGGTCATCTGGAAACGCACTTGGTTTTATGACAAGTGACGATACAACATCAAACGATAATATAATTGGTTTTTATGGATATTCAGGAAGTACAACTAAATGTGCTTATTTATCAATAACATATGTTGGAGTATCAGCTAGTGCAAGTCTTTCACCATCAGCTAGTGCTTCTGCAAGTGCTAGTAAGTCAGCTTCTAGTTCTGGAAGTGCATCTGCTTCACCTTCTCAATCATTTATAGAACCTTTTTTTGGAATGAAAATTGCAAAACCAGATATAAATGTATTAAATACTCAAGAACCATTTAATCTTATTTTTAGTTCAGACTATGGAACATTAAAGTATTATACAAAAGAAACAGCTACAGTAGAATTTGATGCAGGTGCTGGTAGCATAGCTGGAACAACAACAATTACACATGATTTAGGATATTATCCATATGTAGAGGTGTTTGTTTCAGTACACATAGGAGCTTCTACTGGAGTTTATGAGTACTGCCCTTTCTTTGGAGCAGGTGCTACTGTTTTTTATAGTGCAAATTATAAAATAACTTCAACAACAATTGAACTATATGGACAAATAGACGGAGTATCGTCTAGTGTTTGGACATTTGATTTTCTAGTGTTTGTTTTTAAGAATGATTTAGGTCTTTCTTGATGACCTTGTTGCCTTAAACTAATTTCATGCATTAATCTTAACTTATGGACACATTAGCAGAGTTACGACAAGCAGTACAGTCAGATTTAAACATTGGAGATGAATCTACCTTATTCACAACCACAGCAGTTGATTTAGCAGTTAACAGAGCTTATAGGAAAGCTGGAGCATTATTCCCCTGGCCAGATTTGATGGATGCCTTAAAGACCACTACCCAAGCAAATCAAGAATATTATGACTATCCTTTTAATTGGAGAGCTAACTCTATTTGGAAAATTAAGGTTGATGGTGAAAGATATGGTGAAAAGCCAGATGGAAGTCCTCTTTCATTTGATGATTACTTAAACTGGAAAGAAGATTATTCAGACAGTACAGATAAGAAATGGGCAAATCAATGGAGAAGATACTTTATAAGTCCAACCCCAACAGTAGCAGATTTAGAAATTTGTGTTTGGGGTATAATGGTTACAGAAACCCTAGATTCTGATGGTTCAGTAACAATCTTCTCTTATGCCATGCCTGAATGTAATGAGGCAGTTGTCTTGGAAGCAGTTGCTATACTAAAATCAAAGGGAGAACTTGAAAAAGCAGGAGAATTTAGAAGTGCAGAAGCTAAACAGATATTAGCAGGTGCTTGGGGAAGAATTAGAAAAGAAAATGCAAAATATGAAAAGAATATGCCATTCTTTGATGTACCAAATTTCTACGGAAATCAATCAAGTAGTGTAGACATGAGAGGGAGGTTTTAAATATGTATGCAGGTAACAGTATAGTTGACTATCTAAAATCAATTGGACAAGCGTCTGATTATGCTTCTCGTGCTACCTTAGCTGGCTCTAAGGGCATTACTGGATATTCTGGGTCTGCGGAACAAAATACCCAGCTCTTGAATATATTAAGAGGCGGTGGGGGAACTACTCCTGCTGGTAACAGTAATCCATCGCCTCAAACGACATCTACACCACAGTCTAGTCCACAGACTACACCTGTTCCACAAACAGCACAAACTACTGGTGCTACTACACCAGAAGGAATACCAATTAGTCAACTACCACCAGAACTTGTTTATAATGGTCAATTAGACATATCTAATCCAGATAAACAAACACAATATAATGCATTAGTAACACAATGGAAACAAAATAATTCTGGAACAACTACTGGAGCTGGAACTCCTGGTGGAACATCATTTTTAAATGCACCACAAATTAACTTACCTGAACTTTATCAAGGAATGTTTGATAGTTCTGGTATTAGTGATTTAGAAAAATCTCTATCATCTCAAACACAAGCATTTAATGATGCACAATCTAAAATAAACGATAATCCATTTCTTTCAGAAGCATCAAGGGTAGGTAGAATTCAAAAATTACAAAATGACTTTAATGCAAATACTAAAGGAACTAGAGATGATATTGCCATGAAGAAAGCAGACATTGAAACTAAACTTAATCTTCAAATGAAACAATTTGATATTAACTCACAACAAGCTCAATTAGCATTAAGTCAATTCCAAACCTTACTTGGTGCAGGGGCATTAGACAATGCTTCTGGTGAAGATATTGCAAACATTACAAGAGCAACAGGTATTTCAAGTTCTATGATTCAAGCTATGATAGCAAATTCTAAAAAGAAAGATATACAAACAAGTGTAATATCATTTGATGATGGCACAAATCAAGGGTTTGCACTTATAAATACTCAAACAGGAGAGATAATTAAAAAAGAAAATATAGCACAAAGTGAACCAGCAAAACCAACAGCATCAAGTACAAAAGATGCTGATGCTACAACTAATCAACAAAATCTAATAATAAACATTAAAGATAAATATTCTTTAAGAGAATTAATTGATGCATGGGCAGTACCAGGTGGATTATCAATAGAAGATATTTACAGACTATACAATACTTACTCACCCTGGGGTAAAGCAACAGAAACACTAGCAGAAGTAAAACAAGGTAAATATAATGACTAGAATGAAATATGATATATGATAATTCAACCATTACCAGCAAGGGGAACAACTACACCACCACCCAAAACCACTAAAGTTGGTTTAATTACTCCATTACCAAAAAGAACAGTTGAACCAGTTAAAGTATTTACACCAGTACCTACACCAAAAATAGAACCTATTAAAACAACTGAGCCAAAAGACCAATTTGGTTTAACTCCTGCAACCATTGGAAAAGCACCTAAAAAGACAATATGGCAAAAAGTTGGTGATTGGTTTGATACTAATTTTGGAGGAGGTAATGCTGAAGATAAAAAAGCTCGTGCAATGAATGCATATGCAGTTAAAAAGATAGTTCCTGAAGCAGAAAAGTTTACACTTACTGAATTAGAAAAGCCTGGAGGAAATATAATTAAAAATTCTCCAATGCAACAAATAACTAAAGAGATTGGATTAAGAGGAGTTCCAACTCCAGCAGAATACTTACCAGCAATTTTCACTTTAGCACTTGGTGTTGGTTTAATAGAAGCCCCAATAGCAACAGTATTAGCAGTTGGAACATTTACTGGAGTAAGTAAAATCAAAAGTAACCTCATTCGTGCAATTACAGGTAAACCATTAAGTTTAAAAGCAGATGAATCTTTATCAGACTTAATTCCTAATGCAAATCCTGGTATTAAAAATATGTTAGATGTTATTGATTTAATTGGTACTGGTGCAATTACTCATAAAGTTTATAAAACAGCACCAGATATAGTTAGTAAACTAACAACAGACACCTTAACCAAATACAATATGCCAAAAAGTGTAAAAATGGATGCTGAAACAGTTAGAAATATATTTAAAGGACTTTCAACAAAAGAGCAAACAGACTTATTTACTTCTTTAAATTTATCAAAGGCTGAAATAACAAACATTGTAAGAGGTGGAAAGGGTGTAACAATAGAAGTTCCAGCAGAAAAGATAGTTACTATAGTAGATAAACCTTATTGGGCAAAAGTTAAAGCAATATTTGGAAAGATACCAAATGAACCAGTAACAATAAGATACTCAAATGGTGAAACTACAGTAAATCAAACACTTGCAGGTTATTTGCAACCAGGAGAATACACACCATCAGAAATTACAGGAAAAATTATAGGAAATGGTCTTGAAAAAACACCAGAAGGTAAAGCAGTTCTTAAAAACATGGTTTCAGTTGAAAATGCAGGACAAAAAATAATAGTAGAACCAGTTAAAACAGAAACAGAGGCCTTAAAATCAACTACAGAAGCTCCTAGCCTCGAAAAAACACAAGAAGTAGGCACACAGGTCGAACAATCCGCACAACAGCCAGTAAGTCAATCTAAGTTGTACGACGCAAAAACAACAAGCCAAATACTTGAAAGGAAAACTACCAATCCAAGTGATATTGAGAATGTTAATGTAGATGAACTTCTAAAGTTTAGAGAATTTCAAAGACCAAAAGATGCTAGATATAATGAACTTCTTGCTGATATTAAAAAGAATGGTATTAAAGAACCTATTATTATTCATTATTACGATAATGGAAAAACTGCAATAGTTGGTGAAGGAAATAGAAGGATTCAAATAGCTAAAGAACTTGGAATTAAAGAAGTTCCTGCAACTGTTATTAGAAATTTTGGAGCATATGAAGCAAGTGGTTTAGGAACAACAATGGAAGGTGGAATTAAGTTTAAAGCACAATCTGTGCCAGGAGTTATAAGTGACCAGGGTGGTTATATTCCAGGAAATATGAGACCTAGTGATATAGGAATCAACGTCGCACAACAGCCAGTAACCGACGTTAAAGTAGTAGAACCAAAAACAGTAGAAGTTCCAAAAGAACAGTTACCAATAGGTGAAGGTAAAGTAAAAGCCAGTAAACTTGAAGCTAGACTTAAAGGTGTTATTGGTGATGCAACTCCAGAACAAATAAAGGAACTAGGACTTAGTACTTACAACCAAATGAATAAGAAAGAAACAATTGCTAGTGCTTCTAAATATGTTGTAAATAACACAGAAGAGGCATTAAGTGTTATTAGAGGTGAAACTAATCCACCTAAAGGTTTAAATCCAGAATCTATATATATAGCTTTGACTGAAATGGCAAAAGAAGATTATACTTTGGCCACAAAGGTACAAACATTAAGTGCTACTGCTTTGGGTCAGAGAATAAGTATTCTTACTGAATTAAATAAGAATAATCCAGTAGTAATAATGAATGATATAATTGAAGTAAGAGAAAAAGCTATACAAAAAAAATATGGAGGTAGAGATATTAAAGATATTAAACAAAAAGCCGTTACGAAAGCTAAAAAAATGATAAAAGCTCCAGATAAATTCGATTGGGCTAAAATTATAAAGGAGGTGCGTTGCTAATGGCCTGGTGTCTCACAAAACAAGCAGAAGCAAAGTTACTTGAAGCATTAGAAAAGGATGGAAATCCTCAAAAAATGGTTGATAGGGGAACTGAAGGAAGATTGGCGTGGTTTGCACAATATGTAGGAGAAGAAAATGCAACTCACTTAAACTATGTTTTTGAAACAAAGATGCTTCTTAAAAGTCAACAAAAAGGAATGCAATCTTTTGTAAATAGTATAGGTGGTTCTAAACAAATACAAACAGACTTTTTATCTAAAGTTAATAGATTAAAAACAGCATTATCCAACAAAGAATTAGACCAATATTTAGAAACATTTGTATCACAAAGACTTGGTACTTCTATAAACGAAGAAGAGTTTAAGACAATAAGTAAATTATCAGATGATTTAAACAAATTAAAAGAGAGTTTTGATTCTGATAACAAAATTTGGAAGTCAGAAAAAGATGGAATAGATTTTGGAGCAAAACAACAAGCATTAAATGTTTTTATTGAAAATCTCAAATCTGGAGACAAACCTGTTAAAGAAATGTTAAAAGATAGGGGTTATAGATTTAAAGAGGAATTGGAAACTAAAGGTAAAATTCGTGCCACAGCAAACATATTGCTTGATACTGCAAAAACTATCGCTGAAAATTCAGTTGCTTTGGTTGCTAGCTTTGATGACAGTTTTATTGGTAGACAAGGAATAGTAACTCTTCTAACTGGCCATCCAAAAGTGTGGGGTAAGGCAGGAATTAAAAGCATTGGTGATTTTGCAAATACTCTCAGGGGTAAAAATGCAGAAGATGCTTTAATGGCAACTGTATTCTCTGACCCTCTTTATATAACAGGAGAATATGAAAAAGCAAAAATTATAGACAGAATGGAAGAACAATACCCTACTTCATTAGCACAAAAAATACCTGTTGTAGGAAGATTTTTAAAAGCTAGTGATGTCGCATTTAAAAATAGTGGAGTAAGAATAAGAACTGAAACTTATAAAATTTTAAGAGATGTTAAAGAATCTAGGGGAATTGAAATGACCCCAGAGCAAGTTGTTGGACTTGGAAAGGTTATAAATTCAATGTCTGCTCGTGGAAGTTTGGGAAGATTTGACAATCCACTTATTAGACTTGCAATGTGGGCACCAAAAATGTTAAAGGCTGACTTAGATATTTTAACAGCACATACTTTTAGTGATATTCCAAAAGCAGATAAAAAGGTTGCACTAGATAACTTAGTAAAAATAATTCTTGCAACAGTAATAATAGAATCAATAGCCACATTAAATGATAAAGAATCGACTGAATTTAATCCTCTTTCTTCTGATTTCCTTAAATTAAAGTTTGGAGATACAAGAATAAACTTCTTAAGAGGAATGCAAGGAATTATCGTTC
>Ga0268280_1001986_pt1 | contig 12653 bp, 24 predicted proteins | sample saktaG_9_FD_190139 | JGI IMG/M metagenome (GOLD analysis project Ga0268280, IMG submission 190139) | Saline water microbial communities from Sakinaw Lake, British Columbia, Canada - sak_2011_5_24_40m | ecosystem: Environmental > Aquatic > Non-marine Saline and Alkaline > Saline ...
TCAAGTGAAGAAGAAACAGCAGAATATGAAGAGCGCCTGCAACAAATAGTTGACGAAGCGCAAGGGGTTTCATACGGGGGAGACTGATGTCCAAGATCGTCATTGCTTTAATCGTCGTCGCCTTGCTGGTAACGGCCGTGTTGTCATATACGGCCGGAATTCAAAAAGGAAAACTGGCGCAGATGGCCGTTTTCAAAACGCTGTCGAGGAATTTCCTCACCGTCAGCACCAAGGGTGCCGATGATTATAAGGAATACAAGGGCATCAAGTTCGAAATACTCCGCGTTGTCTTCAGTGACGGAGTATGGTTCCAGTTGACGTCGTTTGCCCCGGTCAAGATCGAAACCAATGCGTTCGACCTCATGTCGCTGGTGCAGGTCGTTTTCAAACGCGACATTGGCGATGTCGTCCGCATCGTCCACAATCACTTTTTGAAATCAGAACTTCCGCACTCGTTCACCGACGTTTCGGGAATGACGTATGAGATCATCGGTGCGGATCCGTATGTTTTCTCTCAGGCCGATATTGATGTTTACACCGAACTCAAGGCAGACGGTTTCAAGGGAGAGTTTGCAATCTGGGTCAATGGTGATATAATAGTGTATCCTAAAAAGGAGACGAAATAATGGCAATGAGACGGAGCGTTTTTTCGGCTGGCCTGTTAGCGCTGATGGCAATGGGCCTTGGAGGGAAACCGGGCAGCGTCAAGATCAATGACGAGGTGTTCGATAATCCCGAAGGTCGCGAGCGTTTGCGGTTGCAGAAGGAAGCCGACGCAGCCAACTGCAAGAAATTCCCGAATGCTAAACAGCGCGCGAAGTTGGGCCTGGCGAAACCGGTCCATGTTCATCAGGATCGGCGCATCCCGAGATACCGAAGGAAACATGGCGTGGCTCAGGCGGTCTGAGAACGGCAAGATCGTTATCGCCCGTTCATGGCGGGAGATAGTTTTCGGTATCATAATACTCATTGTTGCCATATGCGTCATCATCGTGGCTTTTGTAGAGCGATGGAGTTACATCATCGACGCGGCGAGTGAGGGTCTGTGAAAAGGAGAAGGTGATTGATTAAGAAAACGAAGATGGGGCCGTCGTCTAGTGGTAGGACATTGGCCTGTGGAGCCGAAGAGGCTGGTTCAAATCCAGCAGGTCCCTTTCACGTGACTCGAGAAGGGGATAAACCGGATGGACCAACGGGGCCGTTACCGAAAGAACCTGTGTCATATTTCATTCTTGCTCCTCCGCCTAAAACGAAACTTCGTGGATTGCCGGTGTGTTGGACGATTTACAAGGTGGAAAACAACGTTTATTCGTCTTATGTTTATATCCGCTATTCGTCTTATGTTTATATCCGCAAGCCAAGAAATGTCGACCAGAAAAAATTCGATCAGTTCATGCGCAACATGATAATCCACGGGCCGCAGTCGGGCGAGGGATTCTGATGAGTTACATGCATATCGACAATCTCTACAAGGCGCAAGACGTCTTGCTGTTCAAGGAAGTCTACGCCATGGAGAAGATTCACGGGACGTCGGCGCATGTGACGATCAAGCCAGGGCCTGTCAGTCTTGTCGACGGCCATGCAGATCCGGCGATATCATTCTTCTCAGGTGGATCCAAGCATGAAAATTTCATAAAACTCTTCAACGCCCAAGCCATGCTCGACAAATACGTCGAGATATACGGGCCGGCTGGCCCCGAACTCACGATTTTCGGCGAAGCATACGGCGGCAAACTTCAAGGGATGAAAGAAACCTATGGCCCTGATCTGAAGTTCATCGCCTTCGAAGTCAAATTCAACGACAAATGGCAGACGGTTCTGAGCGCAGAGCTTATCGCCGGTTACTTCGGCTGCGAGTTTGTCCATTGGGTTTTCATTCCTACAGATCTTTCCGCTATTGACGATGCTCGCGATGCCGAGTCTGTCCAGGCAGTCCGCAACGGCATGGGTCACGGCAAGATGCGCGAAGGGATTGTGCTCAGGCCGTTCATTGAGCTCACCAAGAATAACGGGGCGCGTATCATCGCCAAACACAAGCGTCCTGAATTTTGTGAGACGCGGACGAAGAGGGAAGTCAAACCTGAAAAGGCAGTTGCCGAGGCCAACGCCAAGAAGATCGCTGAAGAATGGGTGACGCATAACCGCATGGAGCACGTTGTCGATGCTCTTGTTTCAGGCGGCAAGTTTCCGAAGACAGAGGAAGGAAATTTCGAGATCGGGATCGAAAGCACAGGGTTTGTCATCAAGGCCGTGGTTGACGATGTTGTTCGCGAGGCCGGTGAAGAGATTATGGATTCGAAAGAAGCGCGGAAGGCGATTGGCGCGAGGGCGGCCCAAATGTTCAAGACGGCGTTGGCTGAGCAATTATACAAGCAATGATGTCCCATCATCTCGATTGGATCGCTCGTGAGGCCAAGGATGTTCCTCCCCCTCGCCTTAAATTTATTGATTGTTTGATCGGCTGTTCGGGATGCTACTATCGTCCGCAAGGTGCCGAGATACAGATTTACGATGAGTTCGTTTCGCTCGACAAGGGGCTTATCCTTGTTTCCGAAGCGCATATGACGGAGCGGGGAGATCTTCCGAATACGCTGGCACACGAATGGCGTCACCACTGGCAGACATTCAATGCGGCCGGTCCGAACAGGGTGCAGCCATTCCGAATCGATATCGCTTATCAGGCGGTCATAATCGAATTCTTCCAGAATCCCAGGGAGCGCGATGCCCTTGTCTTCTCGCATCGGAAGGCACCGTCAGAAACGTCAGGGATGTGGATTTCTTGGATCAATAAAAGCCGTTTACTTCGAAAGCGAAACGCTGTATAATAACTCGCAATGAAAAACAGCATTTTCTTCACGGCCGACGAACACTACGGGCACGCCAATGTGATCAAGTATTGTAACCGGCCGTTTGCCAATGTCGGCGAAATGGACGCTGCTCTCCGTAGCAATATGTATAGCGTTTTCGAAAAGACAACTATCACCAATCAGGCTATTCTCTATCACGTCGGTGATTATTCGTTCGACAAGTCGCGCGAACCTGGGCCGGCTTTCGTTAGGCATATTTATCTTAAAGGGAATCACGACACGCCGAACAAGTGCGACGCGTTTTCGCTTGTTGTCCAGCATATGGGCGTTCACATCAACGTTGTTCATTGGCCGGATTTCGCCGATAATAAATACGCAATCAATATCGTCGGGCACGTCCACGGTCTGTGGAAATACAAAATGCATGCCGGTTCGTTTCTCGTTAACGTCGGTGTTGACGAGTGGGGCTTTAAGCCCGTATCAATAGACGAAATCTTTCAACTTTGGAAACACGTCAAGCAAGGGAGAAAGAAATGCGAGGGCCAAGGTGAGCGTGATTATACTGACGAATGAAGAAAAGAAAAAGATGCTTGCGCGTCTTGACGATTTCGTCAAGGCATACGCGACGGGCCATTGGAACGGCATCAACCTCTGTTTCTGTGAAACGTGCGAGCCGGAATTACACAAGATCCGTGAAGTCATCAAGGACGTGCCGGAAATCAAATGAATAACAGGTTTGAACGGGATCCCGCACAGAACTTAGGTTGGCTAATTTTCTTCGGCCTCATCGTCCTTGAAATCTGGGCCTGCCAAACGGGTCAAGTCGTTTACGGGATTTTGCTGGCCATCGCCGGTTTGTTTATCGGCGCCCTGCTGATGTGGGATTTCCGCCTTGTTTCGAGACGTTTTCGTTTTGCCATTACGAAAGAGGGATTTGAATTTCAATATCATGGCGACGATATCATTTATCTTTGGCCGTGGAGAAGAAAATCATTGTTCCCGGCAACGCTCGGTAAAAAGAAATGGTATTCGCACAGTTTCCTAGCGTGTTATAGAACACTTAAGGAACTCGATCAGGAATGGGCCGACTATATTAAGGCCGCGAACGGCGAAGAGAGCGAAGAATGATTAAACGTATTTTTGCTTTCATTGCCGCGTTTGCGCTGTGCGGTCTGTTCGGTTTTCCGCATGAGGGGAAAGTGGACACCAACAAACTCAGGTTGATCGTTAAGGCCGTCGTCGAAGGCGGCAAAGGTTCTGGCAATTGGGGCCACGAGTCTGTCGGTGGAAAGCGCGGCGGAAGCAAGGCCGGCACAGGCGGGCTCGATAAATATATCAAGGGCGACGGTCAAGTCGATAACCTCGACAACGCCGTGAAAGAATACGGGAAGATCTTTTCAAACTGGAAACAAGAGAAGGCCGAGAAGATGGTGCTCGTCGCGAAGGACGGGCAATACATCGTCGTTGGTTCCGGAGACAAAGGCGCAGGTTAAGAAATACAATCCCCCGCCTAACCCGGCGAAACTTAAGGATCCAAGGGCCGAGGATTATGTCGCGCAATATGGTTATACATCGTGGGAAGTCGACGCACTTTCTCCCAAAATTCTCATCAGCACGGTCAAGCAGGCCATCACTGCCGAGATTGATATTGATGTTTTTGAGGAAGCAATCAAACAAGAACAGCGGGACAAAGAATCATTGATGTGTCTTAAGTTGAGAGGAGAATAATGGACGCTTGGATCGGTGTGGATTTCGACGGGACGCTTGCCGAGTATCCTTGGAAAGAGAGAGGGAAGACGGCCGGCGATCCGATCAAGCCGATGATGGATCGCGTGAAGCGATGGATCCGCCAGGGAATCAAGGTGAAAATCATGACGGCCCGGGCGAATTATCCTTATCAGCGCGTCATCGTCGAGAAATGGTTGGTCGACAACGGGATCGGCGGCCTCGAGATTACGGCGACGAAGGATCATGACATGATGGTCCTCTTCGATGACAGGGCGATCACGGTCGAGGCCAACACAGGCCGCATCCTTTCCGAGAACAGACTCCTCCAAGAATTCGGGATTGCATTATGAAACGCAAACAGCTTCCTGAGACCGAACCGATCCACGAGTTTTTCGAGTTGACTTACGCTCAATTTCTTGTTCTGTCGAGGACGGCGTTGCAGAGCATGCCTGAAGAATGGCAAGCCCGTTTTGTTAAGTGTTTGCGCGAACTCGACGATGAGATCAATTGGCGGCCGGAATGGCCTTTCTGTTATCACGTCACGATGCGCAATTATCATACCGGACAAATGGCATCGCTTGCAAAACACGATCCGCTTGGCCACTATAATCGTGGTCGGACGCGCATCGAGTTAAAAAGCGAACAGACGGAAGACAAAGATACACTGTGCAGAATTAATGGAGAGACATTCCGTTGCGACTGCGGATGCAACGTCTTCAGGAAATTCCTCAAGGCGCCGCTCCGTTACCGATGCAATTCGTGCCGCGGAATTTACGAGGCAGAAGAATGACAGACAAAGAGTCCATTAAAATCCTGAAACGCGCTTTGGTCGGATTTGGCGGAGGTTCAGAAGAGGCCAATACTATTCATCAGGCCATCGAACACGTTGTTGCGCGTTTTCCCGATGCCATCGAGGTTATCGAAGGCATGGTCAACCAATTCGCCTATCGTGTGACGAACAAGAAGACGGGGCCGGCCTTTACAACGGGAGGTCTTTCGGATCTTGAAATGGCATTTGGTTTTCTCGGTTGGGACGATCCGCAACCAGCCCCGGGAATCAAGTGTCAGTTCGAAGGCTGTATGGAAGTTCATACGTGCGGAACACCGACGCCGGACGGTTACAAATGGCTGTGCGGCAAACATTACGATTTCTATCATCCGAGGAGCTAATGCCACTTTTCGATTTGAAATGCAAAAAGTGTGGGACGATTCAGACCGACGTTGTTATTGTTATCAGCGGCAAAGTTGAAGATCTGGCTTGCACGAATCCCGAATGCATGGAGACAGGGGCCATGGAGAAAATGGCTCACAACGTCAGCATGCAGTTCAAAGGTCGAGGTTGGACGCAGAAGAAAGCAATGATGACGCCGAGGGAAAGCGTCGAGTCCAGTCTCAAGTGGCCGAAGTAAACCATTTGCTTTCGGGCCATTCCGCTGTATAATATTCCGTCATGAAAAAGTAACAAGGAGGCTACATGTTAAATGCCGTATTTTTCGTTATCGGGCTTGTGCTGATCGCCCTTTCTTATTTGGGGATATCGTTCCTCAATAAGGCGGGCATCGCGTTCGGCTGGTTTGCCGGCTTGCAGAAGAAACTCGGTTTCAAGAAGTTCCTGACGATCTTTTCGATCGCTCAGGCCGTCGTGCTCGGGATCTTTTGTCTGCTTGACTGGTTTCTCGGCATGATCGTCGTCGGCGCCCTCGGCGTCTTCGCCTACAAATTTGTTATCGTTCCGGCGAAGAAGAAGATTGCGGGCTAAGATGAACAAGCGAACCGTCGTCCTAGATCCAGGTCACGGCGGCGTTGACCCCGGCGCAGTCAGCGATGATTTTGACGGGGTTTACGAGAAAACCTCTGCCCTCGAGATTGCACTCAGAATCAGGGAATTCCTGACGGACCGTAAGTTTGACGGCCTGATGAGTATGAGCGGTTTCGAACCGGTGGAGTTTGATGTCTATATGACGAGGGAGACGGACAAGTTTGTTTCTCTCACTCATCGCGTGTTGGAATCGAACGGTTGGCCGACAGATCTTTTCGTTTCAATCCATCACAACTCGCGCCCGCCGGCTCTTCCAGAAACGAAGGCGTTCGACCTTGAGGCCTTTGTTTGCCCGACGTCGCCGTCGGCAGGATACACGGCTGCGAAGTTCATGTTGCTTCAGGTCGGCCGAGCGCTCGGCAGCATCTTGGTCTCGTTCAAGGACAAGGGCGTTGCTGAGGCCGGCTTTCAAGTCATCAAGTATACGAAAGCGCCGTCGTGTCTTCTTGAGCTCGGCTACATGGTCGACAAAGAAGACGCCACGTTGCTTCGTCATCCCAACTTCCAGCAGACACTGGCCGAGGGAATCAGCCGAGGGATACTCGAGCATTTCGGATTGTTCGAATGACGCCGTGCAAAATATTTCCGGTCGAAACCCTTTTCTTGCGCGGATCTCCAAAAGGCAGCGTAGAGAAATTTGTCCATCAACATAAGCGTTCAATCGATCATTTCGAAACGACGCAAATAGCAGGGGACATTTTCAGAGTCTACGTTGTCTTCAATAACGCGAAAACGTTAGACGCATTCGGCCAGAAATTCGGTTGCGCGGGATTTTCAGCAGGGAGCAAGCGACTTGGAAAAGAACAAACTTTACGTCGATCGCGATTATGGCCGTTATGTTCAGGAGGCCAACGACGCTGAGGTGCTCAAGTTCATCGTTCAGCGCGCTTGCAACAAGCGCATCGCTGTCATCGGCGACGTCATGCTTGATGTTTATATCAACGGCAAATCCGGAAAGAGATCTCCCGAAGGCGATTTCGACGTGCTCAAGACAACGGGAGAAGAAGAATACTTTGGCGGGGCCGCGCACGTAGCGGCGCAGTTAAAAGCGTTCGGTTGCGCCGTTAAGTTGTTTTCTGTCGTCGGAAGCGACGAAGCAGGATCGACTATTCGCCATGATTTCCCAGATGTCGTTGCAGATCCGTTTGTTACGACGACAACGAAGATCCGCTTGGTTGCAGACGGCAAGCAGATCGCACGCGCCGATAACGACATGGTTTCGCAGTATCGCTTTTATCCCGGTGAGATCTTAACGTTCACGAAGGGATTTAAAGAATCGCTTGAGACGGTCAACGTCATTGTTATCTCTGATTATAACAAAGGCATTGTGTGCCAGGCCGTACTTGATCTTGTCCATGATGTTTGCGCGAGGCGCAGCATCCCTCTTATCGTTGATCCCAAGTGTCCGCCGTTTAGCAAGTATTTGCCGGCTGTGACGTTGACGCCGAATGTTGCCGAGATGGCGGCTGAGTTCTCGAAATGGAGCGCACTGTCAGGCGCTGTTTTCGAACAACCGTTTTTCGATCAGGAAATGATATCCTATTATGCCAATCAGGCGGTCGAGAACGTTGTCGTGACGCGCGGAAGTTTCGGTGTGCGCGTTTCATCCAATCATCTAGACAACGCCGTCGATTTTCCCGCTCTTCCCGCAGACAATCCCAACGTTTGTGGGGCCGGAGACGTCGTCACGGCTTATCTCGCCGCGGCAGAGGCGGTCAATGTTACGGTGTGGCAGGCCGCGCGCCTTGCTAACCTTGCGGCCGGCCTGGCCGTTAGAAAAGAAGGGACGCCGATCGTCTCTCCTGCAGAAATCCTTTCCCACTTAGGGAATAATGAACGAACCGACTGATGCCGAAGTCGAAAAAATCGGCCGTGAGCTTAAGTGGCTCCACGAAACCAATGGCATGCGATGGTGCCTCATCGTCAAAATGCTCAAGCGTCCGGAGCCCGAGCTCAGACGGATTCTTTGCCTGTATAACGACAGACTTGCAAAACGCAAAGACCCGGAAGGCCGATAACCTTGGCCGGGAGGATCTCTATTTACAAGAGAAAGGAAAAGATGGAAACGTTTAAAACCAAACGCGTCAGACATACTCCAGAGGTTATCGAAGCAATTCGGAAACTCCGCGGCCTCGGCTTTACGACAAGCGAGATTGCAGCGAAACTCAACATGACATACGATCAGGTTCTCGGCGCTATTCGCCGAAATCAAATGCCGCACAACGAGAAGCGGCTTGACACTCCTGATCTTTACGAGGAGCCCTCAGCCGAAGCGTTGCTCGATCATTGCATCAAGGGCAACGAACTCGTTCGCGATTTCGATCCCAGGCAACGGGAAGTTTTCCCTAAGTTCGATACCAAGCGATACGTTGGAATCGTCTTCCACGGTGATTGGCACTTCGATCATTACAAGACAGATCTCCGCACGCTGATGGAAGAACTCGAAGAGATCGGCAAAGCCGAAGACGTCTTCTACGTTTTTAACGGCGACGCCGGGGATTGGGCCGATATCAGATTCGCCGGCTACAATATGCCGTCGATGATAATGCCCGTCCATCTCCGCTACAAGGTTCTCTTTCACATGGTGTCGAAGATCAAGAACTTGCTCGCGGTCGTTTCGGGATGTCACGACGACTGGCTCAAGAACAGGGGATTCTTTGACATCGTGTCGGCCCTGAAGGATAAGGCCAATGCGCTCGGCTTGCCGACATATTATCTCGGTTATGGCGGGCAGATCAGCATGACGGTCGGTAAGATCCTTTATAAGATGGCCGTCTACCACAAGTTCGCCGGGGAGTCAATGGTCAACGATTTCCATCCCTGCGTCAAGTATCTTCAACAAATGGATTCGACAGTGGACATCGTTGCTATCGCCCATCGCCACGACAAGACGGGCATCGCCTATGCTCATTTCCAGCGCGTTCCCCGGGTTTACGTTCGTTCCGGTTCGCATCAGTATCTCACCGACTACGCCTGGAAGGAAGGATTCGGCGGGGCCATCGCGAGAGCGCCCATGGTCATTCTCAATCCATTCAAGAAGCAAATGATCGCGTGCCCGAACTACAAGGAAGGCCTCGAACAACTTCGAATGCTCAACGCGAGTTTGCCCAAAGAGAAATGATCGAACCGAAATCACTGAAGGACATCGACTGGGAGAACGACGACGTTCGCCTGATCATGAAGTCGATCGCCGTCCGTCAGCAGATTTTCGAGAAACTTATGCTCGATCTCGTTCAGAAGGTCATGGATTCTGTAAAGGCCGTCAACGCGGAAGTCAATAGCATCAGCGTTGTTACGGATTCAGTCGTCCACGAACGGCGCATCAAGTTTGATACGTTCTTGGACGATCTTTTCAAGGAAATCGAAAAGTCAGGAGTCAGACATTGAAGAAATTTCTTTTGAAGGTCCGCAACGTTGTGGCCTTCGTTGTTTTGGGCGCCGGCATCGTTGTCTTTTTCTGGCTGTTGGCGATCATGGCCGGCGTCGAATGGTTGATCATGCTCGTGGCGCTTCCGTTCCGCACTCTCAAGCGCGGGCTGTTGGCGCTGGGCCGGGGATTTTTCATCAGCGGAACGAAGAAGATCTCCAAAATGCCTGGCATGTCGGTCAAGTCGATCGACGAGGAGAAACATGAACAAGTATCTTAAACCGGCTATCGCCGTTCTTGTTGTCGTTCTTGTTGCGATGATTTTCGCATATGGCTACGAGAAAGGCAAGGCCAAGCAGGCGGCCAAGGTCGCCCAGCTTATCGAAGAGAAATACGGCGCTCTCCTTCTTGAGCGCGACGTCAAGATCAAGTTCCTCGAAGATGGCCAAGCAGCCACGCTCGTCGAACTTGCTGTCGTCAAACAACAGGTCGTCAAGGCAGCGGGAGATCTTGCCGCGGAGAAGGCGGCCCGCAAAAAGCTCGAAGACGATATCCGCAACGCAACGCCAGATGTCCAAGTGGCCGAGGCCAAGCGGATCCTTAACGTTGGCCCGAATGACATCTGGCTGACGACTCGGCCGTCGGTGGAATTCACGCTTGCGGCATTCTCGGAAGCGTCGGCAATATTCGCCGGTTACGAAGCGTTTACGCTCAAGGAAATCCCTAAGTATGAAGGGCTGATCGCAACGCAGAAAGTCGAGACGCAGAAATACTCTGATCTTTATACCGGTCAAGTCAAGATCACCGAGGAATGGAAGGGGAAGTTCACGTTGTCAGAACAAAAGTTCACAGACTATAAGGCGAACATCAAAGAGAAATCACCGTTCGCAAAGGCAGTCGATACGGCTTTGAAGGTTGCGGCCGGAATCGGTATCGGATTCGTTCTTCACGCGGTGGTCAAATGAGGGCAGTGATCTGTAATTTCTGCAAGTGCACGATCGATGTCAACGGAGGCTACTATTCAATAGGGCCGGCCCGTCACACCGATCCCGTCCAGGACACGTTGCTTTTCGAAGTTGAACTTCCGCAGTCGACTAAATTTCTCGAAACAGCAACCATTGATATTTGCCCTATGTGTTGGGAGAAGTTCAAGGCAGCCCTCGCCCCGCTTGTTCGCGATAGATCGTTATTCGGCGATATCGTCGCTTTGGTTGAAGGGGGAGGTGATGGAACCAACAAGCCCAGCTGAATTTGCTAAACTCGTTGCCTCAGGCCAACTCGTTGTCGCCGGATTTTTTTGCGACAGTGTGGCCACTTCCAAGATCTTCGAGGCACAACTCGATCACATTCGAGATCGGTATACGGACTGCGCTTTCGTCAAGATAGACGCGGCCAACAATCCGGATCTCGTCCGCAAGTATAAAATCAGGGCGCTCCCGACGACGCTTGTTTTTTTCGATAAAAAAAAGGAAGCGACTATTGTCGGGATCTTGTCCGCCGCGGCCATCCACGACGTGCTCAATCGTATCGAAAAGAATCGTCAAAAGTATGACTAAAAAAAGGCGGGAAAAGAAAAATATTGCAAGTCGAAAATGGAAACAGCTTCATTCGACGGAGAAGAAACTTTCAGATCAAAGATGGCGCTTGAAGCATCATTATGGATTAACGTCGACTGAGTATGCTGCGTTACTCAATAAACAACATGGTGTTTGTGCGATATGCAAAACGTCTAAATGGGGATTAACTAATCATAGGTTGCTTTCTAGCCCGCAAGTCGACCATGATCATGATACCGGAAAAGTGCGCGGTTTGCTTTGCCTTAAATGCAATCGCGCTCTTGGTTTTTTTAATGACGATATCGACTTTGTTCGTAGGGCTTTGGGTTATCTCAATCGTCATAAGAAACAAAGCGCCAGACTGATATAAAGTCGTCAGGGCGCGTTGGGAATATAGGAGCCACACTATGGCACCAGTCAGCGTTTCGTCGACGATGAAATGGCACAATCTCAACGTCGGCTTTAAAGTCTCCATCAATTCAGGAGCGGCGCTCCTTCTTTACATCCCCTCGCTTTTCGCTCTCTACTTTGGGGCCTGTCTTGATCCGGTGCTGGTCGGCTTATTCCCGACGGCGTCCGGTTTTTTGACCGGCGCATTCTCGGCATTCCTCGTTAAGCGCTACAAAGGGGGCCAACTCGATATCACCAAGTTTGTCGAGGAAGCTAGGGTGCAGTGCGCGCCCGATCCTGCGGTGAAGAAATAACTTCGCGGCAGATACAGAACAAGGAAACGAAATGAGCGATATTAACAAAATCGTCCAGGCCATTGCGGAAGCAGACGTCAGCACGAAGTCGTGGGCCTCGGTCGATAAAGCCAAACTCCCGGCTTCGTGTTTCCTTTGGGTCGAGGATCCGGAGAAAAAGGCCACGTGGCATTTGCCCGTTTACGAGGGCGCCGGTTCGGTCGACAAAGACACAGGGATGTATTCTGATCGCGGCCCGCTCAACGCCAACGCAGTGCGCGCGGCTCTCGCCGCCGTCGGCGGGGCGAGAACAGGCAAAGCGATGAACGTCCCGGCCAGCGCCAGGAAGAAACTCGACGCTCTGGCCAAAGAGTTGAAGATCGGCGAAGCGGCCGAGCAAGCGTTGCTCGGTTCGATCGTCGCCGGTGCCGGCCAGCAAGATTCACGCCCGTGGATCCCGGTCGACGAGAAGGTCAAACTTGACGAACAGTTCTTTCCGCTCGACAGAGCGATTATGGACGCCGTCAAGGAAAAATACGGGCAATGGGCCTATGTGCTCGACTTCTCCGACAAGGAAATCGTTTTCCAAGTCGATCAGCCCATGACTGCGGCTATCCCTCAGGGTGTCGTCAAGTCGCCCGTCCCTAAACTCATCAAGTATAAGGTGACGAAGCAGACCGTCGAGCTTGTGGG
>Ga0268280_1001987_pt1 | contig 12651 bp, 10 predicted proteins | sample saktaG_9_FD_190139 | JGI IMG/M metagenome (GOLD analysis project Ga0268280, IMG submission 190139) | Saline water microbial communities from Sakinaw Lake, British Columbia, Canada - sak_2011_5_24_40m | ecosystem: Environmental > Aquatic > Non-marine Saline and Alkaline > Saline ...
GCGGATCTGGTCGGTCAAAGCATAGCGTTCCTCCTTCGGGAAGCTCATCGTGAACTGAAAGATCTCACGCTGCAGCGCGAGTGCCAGTTGATAAACCTCAAGGTCTTCGAAGCGTTTGACAATCATTGCGGTGGAGGTGTTAGGAGTTGTCTGTTGTCTGTTTTCGGTGATCGCGGAAGTGAGCTAAAGCGCGGCGCGCAAGCTCTACAGACAACGGACAACCGACAACCGACCACTCTTCATTAGCAATTGTCGGTGATCGCGGATATGAGCTAAAGCGCGGCGCGCAAGCTCTACAGACAACGGACAACGGACAACCGACAACCGACAACTCTTCCTCTTCCACCTCACTTCTCCAGCTCTTCCTGGACAAAGGGCAGGTTGCGCAGGAGGGCTTCCATGGCGGGTGGATCGAGGCGGCCGGTGTTGTGCGAGTTGTAGTCCTCGGTGATGCTGACGCTGGCCTCGCCCTCGGAGAAGAACTTGGCGTAGTTCAGGTCCCGGTTGTCGGCGGCGACGCGGAAGTAGTTCCCCTGGTCGTGCGAGCGGGCGCGTTCCTCGCGGGTGAGCAGTGTTTCGTAGAGTTTCTCGCCGTGGCGCGTGCCGATCACCTGCATCGGGTTGTCGGCCTGGAAGACTTGTTTCATCGCCTCGACCAGGGTGCCGATGGTGGCCGCAGGGGCCTTTTGCACAAACAAGTCGCCGGGCATGCCATGCTGGAACGCATAGAGGACCAAGTCCACGGCATCGTCCAGCGACATCATGAAGCGCGTCATCTCCGGGTCCGTCACGGTCAGCGGCCGGCCAGCCCGGATCTGGTCGAGAAACAAGGGAATGACCGAGCCGCGCGACGCCATCACATTGCCATAGCGCGTGACACAAATCGTGCACCCGCGCTCGGCCGCCACATTCGACCTGGCAATGGCCACCTTTTCCATCAGCGCCTTGGACATGCCCATGGCATTGATCGGATAGGCCGCCTTGTCGGTGCTGAGCACCACCACGTTCTTCACCCCGCAGGCCATGGCCGCGCTGAGCACGTTGTCGGTGCCCATCACATTGGTGCGCACCGCCTCCATCGGATAGAACTCGCACGACGGCACCTGCTTGAGCGCCGCGGCATTGAACACATAGTCCACGCCATCCAACGCATCCATCAGGCCGTCGATATTCCGCACGTCGCCGATGTAGAACCGCAGCTTGTCGCTCCGGTAGTGGTGGCGCATGTCGTCCTGCTTCTTCTCGTCGCGCGAAAATACGCGGATCTGCGCGATGTCGGTGGTTAGAAAACGCTTGAGCACCGCGTTGCCGAATGATCCGGTCCCGCCGGTGATGAGGAGTGTCTTGTGTTTGAACATGGTAGTTGAAGAGTTGTCGGTTGTCGGTTGTCCGTTGTCGGTGATTGCGGATGTGTACTAAAGCAGGCGCGAAAGCTCCACGGACACTCACTCCACGCATTCAGGTTTCGGTCCATCGCCCAAAAGCCAGCGATAGCAATCAATAAATGATTGGGCAATGCGCTCCCACCCAAAGCGCTTGACAGCAACTGCACGTCCCCGTTCGCCCATGACAGCTAACTCCTCCGTACTCATGCGCGTCGCATCGTTGAGTGCAGTGGCAATACCGTCCGCGCTCACTGGTACCCACCACCCACAACGCTCGGATTCTAATAATGCCCAAGGCGCGCCATAGGTCGTTATTACCGGCAACCCGTGAGCAAGAGCCTCGGCTACGGCGATACCAAAGTTTTCCGAATGGGTTGGTAGGATGAAAAGGTGACTGTCACGGAATACCTGATCCTTGTCCGCGCCTACTAGCTGTCCAGAAAACCGAACGACATCCGCCAGACCAAGCAAACTGACCTGTCGCTCCAGCGTCGCTCGATGCCCTCCCTCGTCTGGTCCCACAATGTGGAGCATCCATCCGGCGGGTTTCACTTTGAACCAAGCATCCAATAGCAGAGGCAAGCCCTTCTTCGGATGAATCCGGCTCAAAAAAAGCGCGGTCCGATTTTCGGTTTTGAATGAATCATTCAATGTAAAATCTGTCATCTGAAATTCCAGATTTTGAACCTGCACTCCATTTGGAATAATGGCAATGGGTGAATTCAGGCCTCGGGCACGGAATGATTCGGCCTCTGTCTCCGAGGTAGCATGGAGAAGTGCTGCTGATTGCAGGTTACGCACCTCAAATAATTTCCAAACAGGGCGTTTCTTCCATGGCTTATAATTCCAAGCAAACGATTCAAGCGTTCCGCGAGGCGAGCAGACGTGTGGCTTTCTGTGTATCTTTTTCCAATCAAGTGCCACCCAGGATGGATGCATCCACAGGCTGTGGGTATGTAGCAAATCAGCATCGCAGGCAAGCACGATCCTACGAAATGCAGGCGACCAGCCAATCGACGGCAGCAGTATACGTCCGGCTATACTTACATTTATGTGCTTCCAGTCGGCACGATGTGCCTCCGCCTCGAGTCCCCATGGCATAGCCACTTTCACTTTATGACCCAAATCTGCCTGTGATAATGAAAGCCTCCTTACAGATTGAAAAGGCCCACCGGAAGAAGGTCCTAAAGGCGCGGATGCGTGAAGAATGTGCAGGGATGACTTCTCGTCGAAATTATTCATATTGCCAGGAAATAATACTTAGATGGCTGGCAGTTTTTTAATCCAACCAAAGACAAACCCAGAGAATGGATCAACTGAGGATATAAACACGAAGTATTACTGAACTTCCAGTTGCACTATGCAAACCCACAAGCCCTGAGAAATTTGGACCTGGATTTAACTTGTAATTGCTTAATTCTTTCACGAATTTCATATCTATCCTGAGGCAGAAATTGGCAAAGTCTAGTTGTGGTGCCATTTATGCAGTCCTGATATTTCATGCACCCACGACCAAAAACAATATCCACTTCCCGCATGTTCTCCGAAATAATACACCGCAACCCGCTCTCCAATGACTGGAATAACTTATTGGGCATGCAGTAGCGTATATTGATCGCAGGTGATTCGAAACACAACCAGGAAAATTTGTAAGCCCTGAGAAAAGACAAGTCGTGAGCCTCGTAACGCGCCCCCACTTTCAAACATCCATTTGATATCATCTGCGAAACCCTATTCTTAAATCCAATGGACGCATATGGCGACTGAATTCCTCTCACGTCGAAAGAAGAAAACCTCCCCGTAGCCAGAAGCTTCTCAACAGCATCCAAATTGACCCTGTCCTCCTTGAGCAAGCCAAAGTAGATAATAGTTTTGCAATCTGAATCCATGCTATTGAGGAAATCCCCCTCTCCTTCAACTCCGTGAACGGATACATTGTAAACCACAGACACGCTCTTTCTTAGTCGTCTGTAATAAATCAAACTCAAACCTCTAGAGACTGTCAATAGCCGCACGTTCAGCATCGCTACTATTCTCTCCAGGCAATAAAAAATCGCCCATCGGATCCTGGAACGGATAGAACCCTTCTTTCCATACTCATTCAGATCGTGAATATCGTAAACATAAACGTGTTTTTTCCCGAAAATAAATCCTACTGCTATCGCAACAAAAAGATAAGGAAGCGAGGACTGCGCATGAAAAACAATTATTGCTTTCTCACGACAAATAACACCTAAAATGTCCGACCACATCGATTTAGCGGACTTGTCGATTACGTGCCCTGTTTGCCAGGATAGTTGCATTTGAATTCTCGAGCTTAGGGCCGCGTGCGCATTATATACATGAAACAATTTCATTTTATAAAATTTCTGGAGGCAATGAATTCGCGTGTAGGCTTTGTTTCCCCCGGTTTATTCCGTCATCATGATCTGCCAATCCTTCTCGACATGCACGAAAAATTAGCCTGAGGCGAATATCGAAAAAGACAAATTATCACAAATATAATAAATGAAATATTTCCATTAAGAATATATGGGAGATAGCCCGAAATTCCAGAGGCAGGTATTTTGTATGCTGAGTAAACTATAATCATACATGATAAATATCCCAAAACTTCAAGCTTATCTGTTAAGTGGGAGAATAAAGAGGCAAGAAACCCCATAGTAATCGCATGCAGAAAAAACCACTTCTTTCCGAAGATATACACGGATTCAGCTACAACGCCACCAAGAACAACATAGTATCCCTTTACTTCTCGACCAACTCCCAAAAAGTGCTCCGCTATTTCATAGTTAATTCTTGCACCTTGAACATTTCCAATAATAAATTTTGGCACAGGTAATGTAAATACCCATTTTGCATATGATGCTAGATCAGCATGGACATTGGTGTTTATTACAAACATGCCCACATCGCGTGGAAACGAGGTCTCCATAATGATTAATTCTTCTACTGCAGATATTATTCCAGAGAAGTGATACTGATTGCCTAGGCGAATAACTTGCCATGCATGGAGGAAAACAAAAATAAATGGAGTCATGACAAGAGAAAGAACAGTTATTAACTTCCTCCGATCAGGTCTGTAAATCCAACTATACAGGCAAAACACGAGTACCGATATCATGATGGTGCCGCGTGCGATATATGCCTGTGATGTATAGTTAATATAGAGTGGCACGGCCACTAAAACCAGAAGCAGGGGTAATCTATTGCGTAACCTAGACAACGCCACGAAGTAAAATGGCAATAACAGAAGGCGGAGATAATAAACTAGAGTACCTAATAAAGTAGACGTTTCCTCGCCAGTCATACGTTCTTGAAAATGACTCCGTAGATCAGGTGCCTCGGGTTGAAATAGTTTAGCTAAGCGGTTCTCCGGGTAGATTAGATCAAAGATGCATAAAATGAGGTAGCATCCAATAATATAATTCCATCCATGTCCAATCCGCAGACTATTAAGATATGGATTAATCGATCTGGCAACATGGCCTCCAAAGCCACGCAGCAAATAATAACAAATGTGGAATGAAATCAGGAAGGAGATCAGAAATGCATAGTGGTAACCTGCGTAATTAATGGGCGTATCCCCGTAAGCGACTGCTGCCCCGGAGAAAATAAAAAGTGAAATCTGTAACAGAACTAGAAAAATAGCTGTAGGCGGAGCTGTCCTGAACCTTGAAAAGACCCATCCGATCAGTAAAGACAGAGATCCTGATAATAGAAACGTAATCCAGCTAAAGGTGTCGGAATTCATTATTATTTCAGAAGTGCCATTCAGACGTGGAATTGTTTGTTCGTTAGAATAATAGAATGAGGTTATGCTGGTTGATGGGGCTTGTCTGCGGCGGCTATCCAGGTCAGGCTTACAAATTGCCTGAGGTTCATTCTCGAATCGGGCCTAATGGTAATACTCAGGGTCTTCATACGCAGCAAAACAGTCCTCGCATAATATCTCATTCATCGAGCACCGCGCGGTACAAGCGCCTTTCGCGCCGGTCAGTGAATCGGTGGTTGTGCCAAAGGATCGTAAAATCCCCATGGTATTTCCTGCATTCGGCTTTCAGGGCCGACATGCGGTCAAATGCCTGACCGCCATGGCCCAATCCCTCGTACCGTTTGTCTATCACGCTGCATTCCATGACCACCAGTGGCCGTTCACGCAACTCAAGGGATTGACGGGCGTAAAGGTCATATAGCGGATACTCATAACACAACCCGCAGCGAAATCCTGCAAGTTCAGCATAGCCCAGTGATGAATCATATTGGAGTCCGGCTTGCTGCCACGCAATCGCGGATTGTGGGGTGCTCCACTTGAGGAAATGCTGTCTGCCGCCAATCTCATTCTGACTAATCCCCAATTCATAAAGGAGCCTCCTCAACTTCGAGGCTCCGCTCCCAATCATTAATGGATTCTCCATCGTCAGGTAGCCGGGATGCAGCCCGATTTCGTGTCCTCTTTCGTGAATTCGCTTGATCTGCATTTTTACCTGGGGATGACAAAGATCCAAACCGGAATCCATTTTTTCGTTAGTAACTTCCGGTATATAGTAGAAGGCACTACGCGTGTCAATAGCCTCCGATTGATCCATGATCCATTCGTGGGTTTGCCATGGATCCATCCCGTAATTTCCCAGGTAGTGCATTCCGGCACCACACATGTGATTCAGAGGCAAAAGGACATCCCTCTCATTGTATGCAAGCTTAAGAGTCGACTTGGTGATTACCGTCCAATGTCGTCCCGCGTAATAAGAAGGATGGTCTATGTCATGACTCGGCAATACGCGAAAGCAGCGCAACTTGCGCGTCAGAAAGGGGAACGAGCGCGAAAGCAATTTCCAAAGGAGCTCAATCAGCTCATTGCCAATCGCACGGCTTGCAATCACAGAAACTGGAACCACCGAATCAGCAGCGATAAAGCGTCCATGGAAATCCCGGCTGAGTGTCACCGCCTCCTCATAGCGCGACATCAAGAAAAAGAGTGACCCAAACAGGTCGATTCCGAGTTCGGTGAGATCATCACTTTCATTGAGCCACAGTCCGGAGTCCAGCTGTTTGCCATAGAGACACGCGACACGTCGATCAAGAAAAGGAATATCCGCCTCACTGTAACAGCAAAGTGACTGAGGCTTTAACCACTCACTCTTTGTTTGACGGACAAATGAACCGTCAATCACCAGCTTGCGAGCACTGCCACCATGAGTAATCTCGAAATTCTGGTAATTTTGTTCAAACATCACCTTAAAAGGTATGCCAAGAACATCATCAAATACCCAGGAAATCACATATTGCATTTCCCTGTCACAGCCTGCAGGTGCAAGTATTGTGAACTTGTGATCATTCATCTTCAGCTTGTATTATCAGAAAAAACTATTTTGGAACATTTCCGCATGAATGTTTTCCGGAAATAAGGGAGATCAGCCTGTGATACATCCATCGAATGCGATTTTTATGAGAGAACGACCAATATAAGGCACACGTCTTGCAGGTTTCCCGGCCGCATAACAAAGACTTTGGATCTTCCTTGATCTTTTGTAATTCCCAGTCCAGAGTACAGGCCATGTCAGTTAACATAGCTGGGGCCATTCCTATGGCTCCCGATCCGAGTATCGCTCCGATTTCCTCATATGCGGGATAATACTTAAGCCAAGCGTGAGAACAACCGCCAGACCAAAACACCTCAAATAACTCAACCTTGCCATCGGGAGTCTCATACATCACTCCCCTGGGTGGGTGATTCAGAATGACTCCCAGCCTCTCAATTGCAACGTGTGTCGTGCCAACTCCAGGCACCTTCACGTTGTCGCCTATTTTCAGGTTTCTGCCACCGCGATCCGCCAATTTTCCCAACAACTCATATGCCGGACTCTCAATGGTATGCCCAGAGGTCAACTCCTGAGCCAGAAAACCTATTCCCACAAACTTTTGAATTGGATGGGGGCTGCGAAATGCCATAGGATGCTTGATCATCTCGTTTGCCAGTGCCCCAGCGTAGGATTTGGAATCGGCCTTTGCAACCTTTGTCCTGTCTACTGCATTGAGGGGTAATGGGTAGGCTGAGATAAAAGCATCCGTGAAAATGGTTCCCGTAGTTCCAACCACCTGCAATAGCGCATCAATCACGGTCCGCGCCCCGCCCTTGACCAAACCTATGGATTTTAGCGAAACCTTAACATTCAAATGGTCCCCTTCTTTGACACCAAGATTCCTCAATTGATCTGCAATCATTAGCTGGGTGCAATTCATGTCCATTGTTCTTGTTGATTTGCATTGCCTCCGCGTCAAATGGAGCGTCGGCTCTTCTCTTTGAATAATTCGTGTTTTTCTAGAATTGAGAAAGCCCTTTTTTCCATAGGAGGGCCGACGAGATTGCCATCAAGCAATGTCGTCGCCTGTCCTTGCTTTCTACTTGTTTCAATGGCCTCAATGATTCTCCTGGCTTCAGCTACTTCTAGCTGTGATGGGCTAAATGATGCGTTTGCAATTTCAATCTGGCTGGGATGCAGAATCAGACTACCTGAAAATCCCAACTCACGCGCCAGTGCCATTTCCTTTCTAAATCCATCTGTATTTCTCACTTCTAGGAACGGCGTGTCAATGGCATCAATCTTCGCCGCTCGGGCAGCGATTACGATCATTGATCGCGGAACCAGTAGGCTTGTACCGTGCTCCTTATGCAGGCCATCCAGATCTGTCAGATAGTCCTCCCCTCCAAAGGCTAGCGCTATGACCCTGGAAGACGCCAGAGCTATCTCGTATGCACGCAATACGGCCGACGCCGTTTCTACAAGCGGGCACATGCAAAACCTTTGGTGCTCAAATCCGTTATCCACCTCCAATTGTCCGAGAAGTTTATCGTAATAGTGAATATCCTTCTCATCGACGGTTTTGGTAAACATGAATCCCTCAACATTCTCATGCAGAGTTGCCGTCATATCTTTGGATAGCAAACCTGAATCTATGGAGTTCACACGAATAAAGACACGTTGTTTGAATCTTCCCGCATCAAGATATGACCGGATATTCTCCCGCGCGGTATCCTTAAATGCGATGGGCACCGAGTCCTCAAGATCCAGGATTAAAGCATCACTTTGAAAATCGATTGCCTTATCCAGGAATTTGGTCATATAACCCGGAACAAAAGTCATCGTACGTAGTCTGCCTTGTTTGTAGTTTTTCATTGTATGTTTTATCTCGCAATTCTTATTAAATGCAGAATGGAAAGAATCCGGATCATCTATGCTTTGTCATGCTCGAGGATATTGATTGCTTTTTTCACAGCCGGCCCAGATATCACCCGCCCTTCCAATCTTCGGTAGCCCCCCATAGTGTCGCCACCACTTATGCGAATCATCTCACGACTCCATGCGATCATTTCAGGAGAAGGTGCATAGATATCATTAACCTCATCTATTTGTCGCGGGTGGATTGTGAATCTTCCATCAAATCCATAACTACGCGACTTTTGACAATCGTCACGAAACATCCTCATGTTATTGACTTCCATCGATACCGTGTCAATAGCCAGCACTCCTGCCGATTTTGCGGCTAACGCCACGACGCTTTTAATGGAATTCATTAAGCCTTCCATTTCCGCCGCGGCATGAATGGTTTTAGATAACATGTCTTCCAGTCCGATTCCGATACCTACTACTGATGGATGTTGTGTAATTGACTTGATCTCAGCAAGCGCGGAAAAACTCTCAATCAATGCTATGACTGAGACAGTCGCCGTGCTGCCACACATGCCTGTAAGAACATCATCCACAGTGGCAGGGCCTTCGACCTTCGGAATAATAAGCCTTGGATGCCGATGCAAGCACCGAAGTGCCTCCTTGTCCTCCTTCCAATATTCAGTGTCCACAGCATTGGTGCGAACATATACGTTCGGTGAATGCATGCCATCTAAATATTCAATCATATTCTGGCGGGCGAGGACCTTGTTTCTGCCATCGACACCATCTTCCAATTCCAGTATGATTTCATCCGCAGCCAATTTAGGAATGTGATCCAGAAATCTCCTCTGGTGTGCTGGCACAAAATGGAAGGAGCGCATAAGTTTCATCGCAATAATTAAATTGGGATTTCGAACACCAGTTACTCCTGTGACACGGGGACCAGGACACTCCGCTTAAAACTTAGGACCAGTCTATTATTCTGATCAAAAGCACGGGTAAGCACCTCCACGATGCCCCTGTCAGGTTTGGATTGCGACTTGCGCATAGCGAGAACCTCGGTTTCAGCGTGCAACGTATCACCCAGATGAACGGGTCCCACATGCCTCACCTCATCATATCCTAGGTTTGCTATGGCACATCCACTAATATCAGCTACTGTTAAGCCCACCACTAGCGAAAGCACCAATGTGCCCACCACCAGTAATTCCCCATGCTCGGATTTTCCAGCATACGCCTGATCCAAATGAACAGGATGATGATTCATGGTTAGCAAGCAAAATAGATTATTGTCACTTTCGGTAATCGTCTTTCTCACGGCATGTCGGTAGATTGCGCCTACCGAAAAGCTTTCGAAATCGCGCCCGAATGGTAATGCTTCTTTGGGATTCATATTTTTTTATTCAAACTCTCGCTTGTTATGAATTGGTTTTGGGATCATTCTCTATGGATTATAGTCAACGCATCTCCGGCTTAGACTCCTCGACAAACTGCTGATAGATAGCTTCAATTGCAGGATTACGGATATCCAATTTGTACCCGATTTCTTTAACAGAAATGATATAATCAAAATGTACGTGATAAGCCCAATCATGCTAAGCGCGCCCATCGAAATTCTTGCTGAGTTCATCAACACGCCAACGCCCAAAGCAAGAATTCTACCGGTAAGAATAGACGCATTCATCAGCAATCCACTTTTCTGGAGTTCTAAAACGCTGAAGAGTGTTGAAAGCGGGGAATATATAGACCAAACAATCACCCATGGGGACAAAAGTTGTACATATACGCCGGCCTCACTCCACTTTGCTCCAAAAGCAAAAACAAAAAGGTGACTTCCAAATATTCCAATACATGTGAATATTGGAATATTTACCAGCATAAGATTTGCCACGGTTTTTTCAACCAGTTGTTTTAGGCATTCCCGATTTCCCTTGGAAGCATTGGACGATGCATACTGGTATAACACCTGTCCTACAGCACTTCCAATTAGCGATACCGGCATCTGTAACAGCCTGAAGCCAAGTGCATAGAATCCCGCGACCGTCGGGGAGAAGTATTTTGCTAGAATTAGAGCCGGAAGCATCCAGGATGCCGTATTCAGAAGTACGGACCATGTTGTAAATATTGGGAAATTTCGGTAGCGGATAGCTAATGATTTAGCCTCATTTAGATTGAACGAAGCTAGGAAAGATGCATTGTTTGCTCTAAATACGCTCCAGCTCAATATTACCGTCGCCATGGCCTGTCCAAACAAATTACCTACAATCAATCCACCGGCTCCCGATACCGGACCCGCCAGGGCTAGTTGCCCGCCAAATGTTGAAGCTGATTGGCCAACATGGGCCCGAGCTATTTTCCCAAACTGTTTCTGTCTTATACTCCAATAATTCATTATTTGATAAGCACCACTCAATACTATCATGACAGGCAGCCACCACAAATAGATCTTGATAGACGACAGTTCAAACCATACCACAAAATGATCGTTGAATAGCAGCAATACGCCTAAAGTGAGGAAGCCGTAAAATATTGCAGAGACCAAACCAAGAGCCATCAGATTTACTGCATCACTGTCTTTAGCCGGCAGTCCGATTGTCAACTGAAACCCCATACAGACAATCGAGCAAATAATACCTGAAATTGAGAGAAAAACAGCCAACTGACCAAAGCTATCGGGTGTATATAATCGGGCAATAAGCGGCATGGATAGAACACTGAGAGCTTGCGCTATGATTGTGCCCGACGCCAATTTGGACGCATCTCTCAGAAATGAAGACGATTTCTGTAGGATATTCATGACATAATTGTTTTGGATAGAGCAAGGGGGGCTGCGTTTTTCGCAGACGCCAACTTATTTCTACAAAGTTAAAATATGTCTTGACTCATTTTCTAACCTCATGCACATTTCGCGCAGCGGGCTGTCAACCTGATTTTCCGCGCCAAGCAATCTAACATGCCGTCCCAGCGACGGTGAAAAAAAATGAATCCTGCCTTACGGCCACAGGTGTCGCCACGCGTCTCAAAACATTTTGCGGCATGATCACCCATTTGTTCGCTCCCACCCAGAAGCGCGCTGAGAACAACGCCATACACGCCAAGAAATACCTCCACGGTTTACTCTCAGAAACGCCTCGGAAAAACTCGGAGGCCATTGCTGACGCAGTAAAAGACACGCAATCCCAAGATATCCAGAATTTCATGACGGGCAGTCAGTGGGAATATGCTGATGTCTTTGCGCACGCGGCCAAGCAAGCCAACCAGCGTTTAGGAAATCACCATGAAACCATGCTGGCGATTGACGAATCAGGCTTCACCAAGAAAGGCGAATACTCAGCTGCGGTCGCCCGCCAATACAACGGGCGCATAGGCAAAGTCGACAACTGCCAGGTTGGCGTGTTTAGCAGCCTATCAAGCGGTTCGAATGCGACCCTCATAGGCGCACGCCTGCTGATTCCCGAGGAATGGATCAAAGACGAGGAACGCTGCCTTAAAGCGGGCATTCCCAAGGACATGATCAAGGCAGCGAGCAAAATCGACCTCGCTCGCGATCTCATTGAGCAAGCAGACGCCAATGGCGTTCAATATGCCCGAATCGGGGTTGATAGTTTCTACGGCCGTGACACTGGCTTTCTCTGCTGGATTGAAGATCGCGGCGGCGAGTTCTACGCCGACACACCTGAGAATACACACATTTGGCTCAGCAAACCCAAAGGCGACACGCGCCCCACCAGCCCGGCCAAGCACGGAGCGATCAAAGTCAGTGAACTCACCAGCATTGAGTCTTCGTGGAAAAAATCCAAGCGCATCAAGATACGGGATGGAGAAAACGGCCCTGTCATGGTCGACAGCTTGGTCTGCCGCGTGTGGATATGGCCCACCGAAGGACAAACTCCACGGGAATGGTGGCTACTTGTAAGCAGAGATAAGGGAGGAGAAATCAAACACACCCTCAGCAACGCTCCAATTACAACTACTCAGGAGCAACTAGCAAAGCACCAGGGACAGCGCCACTTTATCGAGCGAAACTTTCAAAACTCAAAAAGCCATCTTGGAATGGCCGACTATCAAATGCGCCAATGGAATGGGTGGCATAG
>Ga0268280_1001990_pt1 | contig 12644 bp, 14 predicted proteins | sample saktaG_9_FD_190139 | JGI IMG/M metagenome (GOLD analysis project Ga0268280, IMG submission 190139) | Saline water microbial communities from Sakinaw Lake, British Columbia, Canada - sak_2011_5_24_40m | ecosystem: Environmental > Aquatic > Non-marine Saline and Alkaline > Saline ...
AAGTTCCTTATGATAAGATAAGGGAAAATTTTAAAGCTAGCAAGGCCTTTTTGGAAACAAGACAAAATTTCGCAAAGAAATGTGATGATATAGATAAAAATGGCGAATCAAAATTGAACTTTATTTTATCAAAAAATAAAATCTCAGATTCAAACTTTAGTGAACTTAGGTTATTAATAAATAATATTTTAGGAGACATAGGAGAAAAATAAGGAATTATTATGCGAGATATAAATTTTTTCGGCTTGATTAGTAAGATGTAAAAAATTAGATGGACATAGGTGAAGAAATTTTTGCCAGTCTATCTGCCATGTAAAGCAGAGCCTGAAATGAGAGAGCGTTTCCGCTATTCTGCGATAGCAGAATATCAAGATAGAAAAATTTTCGTTTCCTTAATTGAAAAAGATTCGCGAGGGGGCTATTAAAAAATGTTTAGAAAATTTTTCTGTTTTGTTTGCCGAAGAGAAGCGAAAGCGAACGGAAACGCTGAACGACAATTAAAAATCAGCATCAGGATTTTCCTGATAATAAGTTCTAACTTTTTTTAACAAACGCCACCATAAGAAAAAAACAATAATGTCAAATTTTGAAAATATTCCAATTAAAGAAATCATTGAACATATAAGAAATAAGAGGATAGAAAATAGAAGGAAATTTGATGAGAACTATAAAAAAGCTGAAAAATTAATTGAGTCCGGTAAGTTTGAAGAAGCACAAAAATTAACTCGAGAAGACGTATTAGGTTATTATTCTGTCTATGCAGAAGCAGAAAAAAAGGAAAAAGCTGGCAAGCTAGAAGAAGCGGCTGAATTATATTGGAGAAATATTTATACTAATGGTACAGATGGGCCTGCCAACTTCAAAAGATTATTGATTGTCTTAGGGAAGCTAAGCCGATTATCAGATGAATTAAAAGTAGCAGAAATATATTTAAAGTTTATTAATAAAAGTGATTATCCGAAAATTAAAAAAAGAATCGAAGATATAAAGGGGAAAATGTCAAAATGAACATTTGCCACGTCAAATAACACCGTGTTTGCGATTCGCTTCGCTTACCAAAATGCCTTCGGCACTTCGCAAACACGCAGAACGTTAAATACAATAAAAAAATGCCCCACGTTAACTTTAAATAATACCTTGATTTCTCCTAATCTATGAATAATTTATTAGATCAATATTCAAAACCAATAAAACAAGAAGATACTAATTTGTCTACAATATATTGGTTAAACTTTAGAGTTTCCAAAAAAGGAAGATTATTTATGCCAATATATGATGAAAGATTTCCTTTTAAATTTCAAGTAAAATACTCATATCTTTCAAAATTTCTTGAAAAGGACAATGCGTCTGGAAATCATTATCATAAAATAAAAGAAGAAATATTAATTCCCTTACAGGGTTCTTTTGAAATTTTTTTAGAGGACATTGTAACAAAAGAAAAAGAAGTTATTTCAATGAATGGAAATGATAATAAAGGAATTTATATTCGTACAGAAATCTCACATAAGATTATTTCTAAAGATAATACTGGATTATTATTAGTTCTAGCATCGACCAACAGTACATCAGCTGATGAAAGTGAGTATATAGTTCGATAGTGGGGCGTTTTTTACTCTTCGGGATTTTGTTCAAAATGAGTTCTGACTTTTTTTAACAAACGCCACCATAATATCTCTTAAAGGGGCTTTTATAAAAGCTCTTTTTTTATTGTCCTTGTTTGTATTAGATACTGACAGAGTATAATTTTCGTAAAGGAAAAGGAGTCAAGATTATTTACTTGACTCCTTAGATTGATAAAGAAGGTTTAATAGCACATAGGCAGGTCTTCTTTATATAACCTACCGCCACAAATAACTGTATCAGCGCCTCCATAATATATATAGAGTGTGCCTTTGTCGTTTTCGGGACTGGGATCAACTATGGCATTTGAAAAACAAACGTTTTGTACCGAGCCAACTATTTCATAATCCTTTTCTGGCCACAAAATCGGGTCAGGATGTACATATTCAATCTTACTTGGATTATCTAAATTTAAAACCATAAATCCTAAACTGTATGCTCGATTGAATCTATTCTCTCCTTTGCCATGAACTACATGGGTCATAACTAGCCACCCTTTTGGAGTTTTAATCGGTGGACCGGCTATGCCGATTTTTGTTGGAGCGATTCCTGTCATGGGGCTTTTGTACCAATTACTTTTTCTAGATAGAATTTGACTATCCTGCCAACCTGTTTTTAATGTCAAATCTTTTGTGCGAGAAAGCCAAATATGTGGTGCTTTCCTGTGTAGTAAGTATGCCCAATTATTAATCAACTCCGGAAAAATAGTTGCATCCTTATCCTCTTGATCAAATGGAATGCCAACCCATTCGTAATCCAGAAAATTTTTGGTTTTCCAGATTCCAATCCGGCCACCATTAATATCACAAGCTGTGGCAAAAATATAGTAGAATTCATCAACCCATTTGACTATCCGCGGATCTTCAATACCGACTAAACAATGTTTATTAAAACCACTTCGCAATACTGGATCCACTAATGGATTCCAGTATATTCCGTCAGTACTTAAAGCCAATCCTAGATCTGAACCTACTTGCATATTAGCCCAGGCACCCCGAAGAAGCATTCTATAAATACCATCATCTCCTATGATTACTCCACAGTTAAACACATTTTGCCTCATCCACTTAATATTCTCATTCGGTGTTAGCAATGGATTTTCCTTAAACCTTTTGATTTTAATTCCTTCTTCTTTTTTCAATGTACAATCCCTCCTTTTTGGATTTTAGAACTTTATCAGCTTTGTGCTAATATCTAAGCATAACATAGACATTGACTACGTCAAGACCAACTGTACTAATTCTTTTGACAGATATTGACATTTGTGGTCTGATTTGATATTCTTCTAACAGGATTAGATTAAGTTATTTAATAATTTGAAAGGAGGATAAAATGACATTTCAATCAGAAAGATGGGCTCGTTGGGACCGTGGTGAATATGTTTATAGTGAAGTAGAAGAAGCGTTAATAAAATTAAAGAGTTGCGAGAAAATAGGACAGATATTAAATAATTGTACGATTTGTCCAGTGGGCAATGCTAGCTGTATTCATTATTTCACGATTATAGTTGCTGGATTTCATCCTGAAAAAAAGATGGAGAAAAAAGAGATACGGATCTGTCCGCTCGGGATACAAAATGTAGATAATTGTCCTTTAAACAAATAATTTAATTACAAAGGAGATGTATTTAATAATTTGAAAGGAGGAAAACTTCAATGGCTGGAGAAACTGGAGCAAAAAAGAAAGAGAACTTAGGAATACTAATAAGATTATTGCCAGTATTTGGTTTTTGTGCTCTTGTGGTTGCTTTTGTGCTTCTTCTATCAGGAAATGTTCAATGGTATGGCATAAGTCTAAATATTTCTGTTACGTTTTGGATAGCAGCATACATGGTAAAAGAATAATTTTTATAGACCTAGGGGATGAAAAACTCCTAGGTCTTTCTATTTTAGAGAACTTATTCAGAGGGCTTTTATAAAGGCCCTTTTATTTTTAAGCTAGATATTTTGACAGATATTGACATTTATGGTCTGGTTTGTTAGATTATAAGAAGAAAAGAACAGTAATTTAAAATAATAAAAAAGGAGGAGTAATATGGATACTCATAGTAAAAAAATCGGAAATTCTAAGACAAAACCTGTAATTGATAAATTTGTTCGTATTAAAAATAAGGGACAGGTAACAATTCCTAAAGAATTCTGGAAAGATTTAGGCCTTAATGTCGGTGATTTTTTAAGAATAGGTATAAAAAATGGTTGGATTATTCTAATTCCGCAACTTGTAATTGATAAAAAAGGAAAGCCAAACCCTTTATTGCTTAGAAAAGTTAATTTTCCAGTTTAATTTTCAGATTTCAAATAGGAGGTGAAAGGATGGATAAGGAAGCGCTTAGGGAAACATTAAGAACATTGGGTGCATGGGGAGTTATAATTATTTTTATACTTCTTGTATTATATGACCAATTTGTATTTGGTATACTTGGAATTTTACTGATATGTAGTTGGATAATAATTTCCACCAAAAAATAATAATTTGAAAGGAGGAGAGAACGATGGCTAATAGAAAAGACAAAATGTTAAGAAAATTAAAGAAGGGTTTATTTATTAGGAGAAGTGCTCGAGAAGAAGCTCCGAAAATGAATCCACATCAGTGCGAAGATAAACATGCTCAACAGCTTTCTGATACTTGGTTTTCTCAACGAGGGACAGCGACTATTGAGCAGAAAAATCAAGTTGGGTTAGCGTACATCTCAAAAGTGTTAGGACTTGGAGATCATGTCGCTCAGCGTTTTGCGCAGGGTAACGAAAATGCTGAGAGCCTTGTTGGAATGAGACAAGGAGGTGCAGAAGCTTACACACCTGACTTTGAGAGCTTTTGGATGCGAGTACGAAAAATTTTCCCAGGAGTATACAGCGATGAGGATATTTCTTTTTTAGAAGAAGAGGGTGGCGTAGAGGCAACATGGCATTTTCAATGGCAATTGGAGATTCCACTTGCTGAAAAATCTCCTGTTTTACGAGCTCTTGCGATAAATGCTCACATATACAAGTGAGCCAAAATAATACTCGTCGGTTTAGCCTTGGCTTACTGACGAGTATTTCTTTTTAAAAAATTTACCATCAGGGCTTTTATAAAAGTCTTTTTTTGTTTAGAATAGATTAATATGCAATCTCTAAAATTTATTTGGCACAACTTATCAATCCAAGAAACAGCTCAAGTTTTTGATATAGATTTAGAAAAAGGACTTTCTGAAAAGCAGGTAAAGATAAATCAGGAAAAGTTTGGCTTTAATGAACTTCCTCAAAAGAAACCCTTATCTCAATTGCAAATATTCTTAGACCAATTTAAGAATATTTTGATTTATATTTTAATGATTTCTGGAATAGTGACATTAATCTTGAAAGAATGGGCAGATACGATAATTATTTTCTTTGCTGTTATTTTGAGTACTGTTGTGGGGTATATCCAGGAGAAAAAAGCATCAAACGCCTTAAGAGAATTAAAAAAGGTTTTAATGATAGATGCTATTTGTATTAGAAATGGAAGAGAAAAACAAGTTTTGCAAAAAGATTTAGTTCCGGGAGATATTATAATTTTAAAAGAAGGAGATAAAGTGCCTGCTGACGCCAGAATTATTAAAAGTTCAAACCTAAGGATTAATGAGGCGCCTTTGACAGGTGAGTGGTTAACTGCTGCCAAGCATTCCCGTGCTCTTCAACAAGACATATCAGTAGCTGATAGAGAGAATATGGCTTATATGGGAACAATGGTGGAAGAAGGAGAAGGTATAGCAATAGTTATAGCCACTGGTCTGGATACGGAAATTGGTAAAGTAGCTCTTTTAATTAGAGAAACAAGAGAAGAAAAAACCCCTTATCAAAAAAAACTATCTCATTTCTCATCTATTGTTGGAGTTATTATCAGTTTTACTTGTTTTTTTATTTTTCTGGAAGGGTTAATAAAAGGAAAAGGTTTCATTGAGATGTTTACCACAGCAATAGCTGTAGCCGTAGCATCAATCCCAGAAGGACTACCTGTGGCCATGACGGTTATTTTAGCCTTGGGTATGCAAAGAGTTTTAAAGAAAAAGGGACTGGTTAGAAAATTATCTGCAGCAGAAACCCTAGGAAGCACTTCTATCATTTGTACTGATAAAACCTTGACTCTTACTCAAGGGAAAATGCAAGTTAGCGAGATAAGAACAAATGATAAAAAATTCTGTTCTACAATTTCTATTCTTTGCAATGAAGCATTTATTGAAAATCCAGAAGCTTTAAAAGAGTCTTGGAAATTAAGAGGCAATCCTACAGGCAAGGCATTAATTTTAGGAGCAGCAGAAATTAATTTATATAAATCAGAATTGGAAAAAGAATTTCTGAAGATTGATGAAATTCCATTTAATTCCAAGAATAAATTTCTGGCTACGCTTCACAAAAATGAAAACAAAAATCTTTTATTTCTGGCTGGTGCTCCAGAAAAACTTATTGCTTTAAGTTCTTCTATCCAGATTAAGAATAATAAAAAAGCAATTCTTAATAAAACAGAATTATTAAGACTAGAACAAGAATTAGAAGAGTTAACAAGTAAGGGGTTAAGAGTAATTGCCTTTGCCTATAAAAATGTCAAAAAAGAGAGTATAAATAAAAAAGATATATCTAATTTAACTTTTGTTGGGTTTATTGCTTTAAAGGATCCTTTAAGGAAAAATACAAAAAAGGCCGTTGAAATTTGCATAAAAGCAGGAATGAAACCAATTATTGTTACGGGAGATCATTTACTAACTGCTTGCGCAGTAGCCAGAGAATTAAATTTAGATGTGGGAAAAGACAATATAATAGAAGGAAAAGATTTAGACAAATTATCGGATAAGGAATTTCAAAAAAGAATAAGTAAAATCTATGTTTATGCCCGGGTTGAGCCCCATCATAAATTGCGGATTGTAAAGGCATGGCAGGAAAGAAATGAAGTTGTGGCTATGACTGGTGATGGGATTAATGATGCTCCGGCCCTTAAAAGAGCTGATATTGGAATAGCTCTTAATTCTGGGACAGATGTTGCTAAAGAAGTATCAGATCTTGTTTTGTTAAATGATGATTTCTCAGTAATTGTAGCAGCTGTTGAGGAGGGGAGATCTATTGTTGATAATATTAGAAAAGTTATTACCTATTTATTGTCTGATAGTTTTACGGAAATTATTTTAGTTGGGGTAAGTATTATGTTTGGTTTTCCTTTGCCGATTAGTGCTGTTCAAATTTTATGGGTTAATTTGATTGAAGATGGTTTCCCGAGCATTGCTTTGGCTTTTGAATCAAAAGAAAAAGGCCTAATGAAGCAAAAACCATATGGACATAATTCGCCATTATTAACTCGCGAAATGAAAGTTATAATTTTTATTATTGGTCTAGCTACTGATTTAATGCTCTTAGGTTTATTCTTCTGGCTTTGGAATAAAAACCATGATCTTGCTTATGTTCGAACAATGATTTTTGCGGCTCTAAGTATTGATTCTATTTTTTATGTTTTCTGCTGTAGAAGTTTGAGAAAAAATATTTGGCAGATGAATATCTTCACTAATAAATATTTGGTTATAGCTTGGGTTGTATCATTTTTTGCTCTTGTTGCTACTATATATCTGCCAGTCTTAAGTGGCTTGCTTAAAACAGTTCCATTAGGGGTTTATGATTGGATGCTTTTAATTGGGTTAGGATTGCTTGAGTTGGGGCTAATTGAGACAGCTAAACATTATTTCATTGTGAGGCATGAAACTAATATCTAATTTATGTTAATTCTATATATTTTAACTTTTATTGTGTCCTGTCTTTTCTTGGTAAAATCTGGTACATGGACTGTTCAATCTTTAACTCGCATAGCCAAGTCCTTAGAATGGAAAGAATTTATTTTATCTTTTATTTTAATCGCCTTTGTCACTTCTTTGCCAGAGTTTTTTGTTGGAATTAGTTCAGCTTTTCACAGCAGGCCCGAACTTTCTTTTGGAAACATTATTGGTGCTAATATTATTAATTTAACCTTGGCCATAGCTATAGCAGTTTTATTAGTCAAAAAGTTAGATTGTGGAACAAAGTTAATTCAACAAAATTCTATTTATACTGCGCTTATTGCTTTTCTACCAATTGTTTTAATGGTTGGAGATGGGATTTCAAGGATAGACGGAATAATATTGTTGCTTGTTTTATTTTTTTATTTTAAATATCTTTTTAAAGAACAAGCAAAATATAAAGAAGTTCTTGTTAATAAATTTAAAAGAGATTGGACAGGGTTCAAGTTATTTTTAAAGGATTTGGCAATGTTTTTTGGAGGAATAGGATTACTATTATTAAGTGCCGAAGCAATAGTTTGGAGCATTTTAGCTTTATCAAGTTCTTTAAATATTCCCTTACTTGTTATTGGAATCTTGGTAGTTCCCTTAGGCACCACTCTGCCAGAAATTGTATTTGGATTAAAAGCAATAACCATGGGGCACAAGGAAATGGTTTTAGGCGCTTTAATGGGCTCTGTAGTGGTTAATTCTACTTTAGTTCTTGGTTCAACCGTTTTAATTTCTCCTTTGCAAATCACAGAATATGCTCCGTATATTATAGGGATTCTTTTTACTATAATTACTTGTTTATTCTTTGCTATCTTTTCTAGGACAGAAAAAAAGATTACCGAAAAAGAAGCCCTTGTTTTATTAGTTGTTTATTTTCTTTTTATTTTTTCTCAGCTTGTAATAAAGTAAGAATTTTATTAACATAAATATATGTCTGATTTTGCTTTTATATTAATAGTATTTTTAATTTCATTAACAGGTATTGCTGTTTCTATTTTTTTTATTAAAAGAGAAACAAGGCAATTTAAAAAGGATGATGCGCCCTTAGTTGGAATAATCAAGCAAGACATTGAGAATTTAAGAAAAAAGTTTGAAGACGGATATTCTAAAATGGCTTATGAACTTGGCAAGGTTCAGGAGGTTGGGCATAATATAAAAGAGTTTCAAGAATTTCTGCGTTCTCCAAAATTAAGAGGCAATATTGGAGAGCAGATTTTAAGAGATTTATTGGAACAAATGTTGCCCAAAGAAAACTTTTCTTTGCAATATCAATTTCAGGAAGGGCAGATTGTTGATGCTATTGTTAAAACAAATCAGGGGATTATCCCAATTGATTCTAAGTTTCCAATGGAAAACTTTAGATTAATGCAAAAGTCAAAAGATTCTGCGGAAAAAGATATAGCCCAAAGAAATTTTACTAGAGATATAAAGAAACATATTAATGATATTTCTAAAAAATATATCTTGCCCAGCGAAGGAACAGTTGACTTTGCCTTAATGTATGTGCCCTCAGAACCAATCTATTATGAGATTACATTGAATCAACCAGAGATATTAGATTATGGATATGAACAGAAAGTTTATTTTGTTTCCCCAAATTCCTTTTATTATTTTTTAAAGATAATTATGGTTGGGCTGGAAGGAGCTAAGATCGAACAAGGCGCAAAAAGGATATTAAATGGCATGAAAGCTGTTCAGCAGGAGTCATTAAAGTTTGAAGAAGAGTTGTCTGTGTTGACTTCACACATTAATCATGCTAAAACATCATCAGATAGGACTCAAAATAGATTTGAAAGATTATCAGGGAAAATTGAAAGATTAGGAGAAATAGATGAGTTAAAAGAAAAAAAGAAATTAAAATAACATTATGTTTGCAGTAATAAGAACCGGTGGAAAACAATATCTTGTCTCTCCCGGTGATAAAATTAAAATTGAAAAATTAGATAAAGAAGAGGGGAAAGAAGTAACTTTTACTGATGTTCTATTGGTAGAGAAAAGTAATAAATTAGAAATAGGAACTCCTAAGGTAAAAGAAGCTAAAGTTATTGGAAAGATTCTGAAGCAGGACAAAGCCAAAAAAATTATTATTTTAAAATATAAACCTAAAACTCGTTATAAAAAGAAAACAGGGCATCGTCAGCCCTTTACAGAAGTAGAGATATTGAAGATAGAGAAATAAGTTTTACAGTTAAAATTAAGTGGCTATCCTAGCCGTTTTATTTTTGGAGAGTTGACAAATCTGTAAAATATGATATAATTAGAATATAGAATAAAACAGTTTTTTAAAAAAGAAAGGAGATAAAATGAAAAAATTGTTTATTATAGTTCTTATCCTTTGCTTATTTTTTGCTTCTAACTTCGTTGTTCTTTCTCAAGAGACTCAAGAAGAAAATACGGAAGCTTCAGCTAAAGAGGTAATTTACAGAATTGCTTCTTTAAAGATAAAGCAAACTGATTCTCTTGCCTTGCAAAGGGCAATAGAAAAATCGATTAAGATTCTGGTAAAACGCGAAATTGCAGTTTTTGCTCTTCGCCTGAAGCTTAACGATTTTAATACTCCAGAGCTTTCTGGCTCGATTGGGCCAGAGGAAATGAGAACTGCTTTATTGATTCTCGTTAAACCTTTTTACTCTTTTCTTGAAAAAGAGTACGAAGGTAATCTCAATCTCATGATTGAGGAATGTCCAGGATTTTCAGAGCTCCTTCGGTTAGCTGAAAGATACAGTTTGACCGAAGACTCTTCCAATGAGGAAGTAATAGTGAGCCCTCTCTAGGGCTTACAAAAATTAATGCCCCGTCATACAATATGATATTTCGGGGCATTTTATTTGATAAATAATTATTTTCTGCTTTCTAAAGCAGAAGAGATTGTTTCTTCGTCAGCATACTCTAGCTCTCCACCCACAGGCAAACCACAGCCCAGATGGGTGGTTTTTATATTTAGAGGTTTTAATTTCCTTTGAATCCACAAGCAAGTGTTATTTCCAGCCGGAGTTGGATTAATAGCTAAGATTATCTCTTGAATAACTTGTTTATCTTTTTTAATTCTATCTATTAATTTTTCTATTCTTTTTTCGATCTCTTTTTTATTTTTTTCTTGTTCAACTGATAAAAAAGTTCCTCCTAAAATAAGATAAGTTCCTTTGAACTTTCTTGTTTTCTCAATTGATTCTAAGTCAACTTCTTTTTCCACAACACAAATGATTTTTTTATCTCGGTGGGCATCCAAACAAATTGAACAAAGTTCTGGTTCTCCTTCAAAAGATTTAAAACAAGAAGGACAGATTTTTACTTTATTTTTTAATTCCGCGATAGAGTTTATTAATTCTTTTACTTCTGGTTTTGGTGTTTTCATCAAATAAAAAACAAACCTTTCAGCAGTTCGTCTCCCCACGGTAGGGAATTTAGAAAAATGCTCTATAAGTTTTTGAATTGTTTTAGAATACATGTCCTTTATTCTTCATATCCTTTTTCGATTTCCTTAAAACTCACTCTTGGTTCATCAAAATAAAGTTCTATTTTTCCAATAGGACCATTTCTGTGCTTGGCAATAAGAATATCCGCAATGTTCTTTCTCTCGCTGTTTGGCTTATATTTATCTTCTCTATGTATAAAAAGCACTACATCCGCATCCTGCTCAATGCTATTATGAATTATAATATTGTTTGCAAGAAAATTATGAGTTTCAGGAACAGTAGCATCATAAACTTCCTCTAGTTTAAGTTTTTTTATGGAAACAATCTGATCCCAGAATATATTAGACTTGGCAATTTCATTTAATGTTTGCGATTGTAAAAGATTGGCAATCTTAATAAGTCTTTCTGTCCCTATGCCACTCTTAAATAAGGTGGTGCCACAATAACTGGTTTCAATCCCTCTACTAAATTCTCTCCAGGAAATTTCTTCCTTTTCTCTAATCGGATTAATTATAAACTGCCAACTTTCCTTAGGCCAAATATCAAGGTTAGTATTTGGTATTATATTTTCAAGATCTTTTATAAGGCGAGGTATAATTTTGCCTCTGTTCCCGAAACATCCTATTATACGCAGAAAACTTAGCTGATGTTTGTTGCCTTGAACATGAATATGATAGCAAATCCTATAATTGTCTTTTTTTATTCCAGAAATTTTACTTCTTATGCCTAATCTAAGCAAAAGATGTTTTACGCCTTCTGCTAATTTTTTACTGGTAGTTGCATAATAAATAGAGGCGTTAGGCTTTCTGTTTTTTAAAAGTTTTGAACTGATATTGCCGTCCGTAGCCCAAAGATGACTTAAGAATAGCGATAGATGATTTTCATCTAAAGTAAATATCTTTTCAGGAAGTTGTTTTTTCCAGGAACGTACTGGTTTGATGCCTATTTCTTCATACCAATTCATAATTGGATTATGCTTGCCATGGGTTAAATGATAAGGGCTGGTCAAATAAACATGCCACCAATTTTTTTGTTTAACAATTCTTGATTTAATCTTGAATAATTTTTTAGCAAGTTTTGCTACAATCTTAATATTTTCTTGATCGCTACTTGTATAATGAATAGGTTGGCGAGGCAATACGCACCCATCGCCAAGAAGATGGGCTAAAAATACAATCTCATCTTTTGACAATCCATTCTTAGGAGAACTTATTTCTAGTTTTTTTGGCGTGACAATTAAATCCCCGATTTGGAGCTGATCTAATCTTGTCCATCTATCAATTTTTCGAAAAGGATGATTAGCCGAAGCTTTAATCTTAAAGCCACTTTTAGTTGTTAATTCATAGGTCATTTTTCTGCCACTGGAAAATACTTTAGAAATTTCCTTTTCTTGAATTTGCCATTTTTCATTAAGACTATGGATAGGAATGTTGGTTTTTCCCACTAAATTTTTTATAGAAATTCTTTCACCAGTGTCAGCCCGGGTAATAAGAGTATCACCTGTTAAACAACCTGATTCGCGAAGGTCAGACAATCTAGGAATTTGAGGCACTCTTTGTTCTACTGCTCTGGATAGTTGAGATAAAACTAATACTGGTATATTAAGTTCTCTGGCTAATCCTTTAAGCGCTCTTGAATTCTCAGTAACCTGCTGAATCATAGTGGCATTAGGGTTTCTTGATTCCATTAATTGCAAATAATCAATTATTAAGAGCCCCAGGCCTTGATCCGCTTGTAATCTTCTTGCCATTGCTCTCATCTGCAGAACATTAGAACTAGCAGTATCGTCAATATAAATAGGGGATTCTGATAAATTTGCCATTGCTCTTTGTATCCTTTCA
>Ga0268280_1001991_pt1 | contig 12641 bp, 13 predicted proteins | sample saktaG_9_FD_190139 | JGI IMG/M metagenome (GOLD analysis project Ga0268280, IMG submission 190139) | Saline water microbial communities from Sakinaw Lake, British Columbia, Canada - sak_2011_5_24_40m | ecosystem: Environmental > Aquatic > Non-marine Saline and Alkaline > Saline ...
GAGAGTATAATTTTCCTTATATAAAAAAGATACTTCCTCAAAGTGAATTAGTAGTAGTTAATTTAGCTTACCGGGAACAGGGGATAATGGTAAAAAAGGGAAATCCAAAAAATATCAAAGGAATAGAAGATTTGGTTAAGAAGGATATAAAGTTTATTAATAGGCAGAAAGGTTCAGGAACCAGAGTTTTATTGGATTATCTATTAAAAAAGAAAGGCATTAATCCTTTAGATATTCAGGGTTATTCAAAGGAAGAGTACACCCATTTAATGGTAGCTTCTGACGTAGCGGAGGGGAGCGTAGATGCAGGCATGGGGATTTTGTCTGCTGCCAAAGCCTTCCGTTTAGATTTTGTACCAGTAGCCAAAGAGAGATATGATATAATTATACCTAAAGAATATTACTCTTCTTTAAAGATTCAAAAATTATTGACCATTATTAGATCGGAAAAATTTAAGAAAAAAGTTTTGAATTTGGGAGGATATGACCTCTCTCAGAGTGGAAAGGTACTAAAAGAATGAATAAACTAATAGATAATTTTGGCAGAGAAATTTCCTACCTTCGGGTTTCTATTACCGATCGGTGTAATTATAGATGTATTTATTGCCAATCCGAAAAAGAATTTGAATTTATTCCTCACCAAGAGATTTTAAGATTTGAAGAGATAGTGGAAATTGTACAAGAGGCAGTAGACCTGGGAATAACTAAGGTTAGGGTAACTGGCGGAGAACCATTAGTTAGAGAGGGGATAGTAGATTTTATAAGACACTTAAGAAAGATAAATAAATTAGAAGACATATCTTTAACCACTAACGGTTTTTTTCTTCCTGAATATGCCGAAAAATTAAAAGACGCTGGACTGAATCGGGTAAATATTAGTTTAGATTCCTTGCAGGAAGAAAAATATAAAAAAATCACTCGAGGGGGAAGTTTAGAAAAAGCATTAAAAGGAATCGATTCTGCTTTAAAGGCAGGATTATTGCCTATCAAAATTAATACCGTACTAATTAGGGGAATTAACGATGATGAAGTAGAAGATTTTGTAAAATTGACTTTAGATAGACCATTAAATATTCGTTTTATTGAATTTATGCCCTCCGGGGAAGAAGTAATAAATGAATTTGAAGATGAATTTATTTCGGTTCAGGAAATAAAAGAGAAACTGATAAAGAAATATTTATTAACTCCTATAAAAATTAGTATTGCAAACGGACCGGCGAAATATTACCAGATTAAAGGTGGTCAAGGTACTATAGGTTTTATTACTGCCTTGAGCCAGCATTTTTGCAAAACCTGTAATCGGATAAGGCTAACTTCCGAAGGAAAACTAAGACCATGCCTTTTCTCTAATAAAGAAATCGATATTAAGGAGGCAATTAGGAAATTAGCAAGAGATAAAAAAGACGAAGGATTTCTAAGAAAGAAAATTATAAGGGATAAGTTAAAAGAAGCCGTTAAACTAAAACCAGAAGGTCATAAATTAAATGAGAAATTCTCAAATAGAGACTCTTTTAAAATGTCTAAAATTGGAGGATAGCAAATGAAAGAAAAAGAACTAAGCCATTTTAATAAAAATGGAAGGGCGCATATGGTGGATGTTGGAGGCAAAGAAGACACACAACGAATAGCTATTGCGGAAGGTTCTATAGTTATGCAACCAGAGACTTTGAAGATGATTAAAGATAGAAAGATTGCCAAGGGAGACGTTTTGGCAGTAGCCCAGGTAGCCGGTATCATGGCTGCTAAAAAGACCAGCCACATTATTCCCATGTGTCATCCTTTAATACTTACCAATGTGGATATTAATTTCACAATCGATGAGAATGAAAATAAGATTATTATTCAATCTAAAGTTAAAACTATAGGCAAAACCGGAGTGGAGATGGAAGCTTTAACAGCAGTAGCAGCTGCTGGTCTTACCATTTATGATATGTGTAAAGCAGTAGATAGGGGGATGGCTATTGAATCGATATATCTTTTAGAAAAAAGTGGAGGCAAGAGTGGGCATTTTTCGAGACCATTAAAAAAGAGGGATTGAATATGCAGATAAATGATAAGGAGAAAGAGGATAAAATGGATAAAACAAAAGGAAAGATAATAGCTGTATGTCGAAGTGAAAAGAAGGGGACTGTAAAAAAAGAGATAGCCGAAGGGTTATTAATCGAAGACTTTGGATTAGAAAAAGATGCTCATTCGGGCAAATGGCACCGGCAGATTAGCTTATTGGGAGTGGAAAGTATTGATAAGATGAAAGGAAAGGGATTTAAAATAAAATATGGGGACTTTGCTGAGAATTTAACCGTAGAAGGTATTGTCCTATATCAACTTCCTTTGGGAACAAGATTGAAAGTTGGAGAAAATGTTTTATTGGAAGTAACCCAGATAGGAAAAGAATGCCACCAGGGCTGCGAAATCAGGAAAAAGATTGGGGATTGTGTGATGCCTCGAGAAGGGATTTTTACCCGTGTTTTAAAGGGCGGAAAAGTAAAAGCAGGTGATGGAATTGAGGTGGTTTCAGAATGATTAAAGTTGGGATTTTAACCATAAGTGATAAAGGCTCGCGAGGAGAGAGAGAAGATCTAAGCGGAAAAGTAATCGAAGAAGTAATCAGGAAGATTAATGGAGAAGTTAAATATTATCAAATTATTCCAGATGAAAATGATATTATTCAAGAAGAGCTAATAAAGGCAGTTGATAAATTGCATCTTGATTTAATTTTGACTACCGGAGGAACGGGTTTAGGAAAAAGAGACGTCACTCCGGAGGCTACTTTGGCAATAATCGAAAGAGAAGTTCCGGGGATTAGCGAAATTATCAGAAGTGAAAATTTCAAGAAGACCAACCGAGCGATATTATCTCGAGGGGTGGCAGGGATTAGAAAAGAAAGTTTGATTATAAATTTACCCGGCAGTCCTAAAGGAGTAAGAGAATCTTTAGAAATAGTATTAGAAGCGTTGCCGCACGGTATAGAAATTTTAAAAGGTCAGACTACTGAGTGTGGAAGAAATGATGAAGAAATTAGGTGAAAATTAATGAAAGTTATATTTTTAGGCACCAGTTCGGGCATGCCCACTTTAAAACGTAATGTATCTTCTATTGCTCTTATTTTTATTAATAAAAATAAATTATGGTTATGGGATTGTGGAGAAGGAACTCAACAGCAGATTCAGAAAACATCTTTAAAGGTATCTAAATTAGAGAAGATTTTTATTTCTCATTTACACGGAGATCATCTATTTGGCCTTCCCGGACTATTGGCTTCCCGAGGTTTGAGGGGTGGAAAAAATCAGCAAAAAATTCAAATATTTGGTCCGGAAAACCTTGATAAATATTTAAAAGAAACCTTGAATATAACCAAAACCTATATCCCTTATGAAATTGAGATAAAAATTATCCCGCCAAATTTATCAGCAGGGATTATCTGGGAAGATGAGGAGTATATAGTTCGATACATAGAAGTAAATCACAATATTAAAACTTATGCCTATTCTGTAGAAGAAAAAAAAGATAGGAGTCATTTCTTAATAGATAAAGCCCGCCGATTCAATATCCCTCCCGGTCCAATTTATCGTACTCTAAAAGAAGGCAAAACAGTTGAATTGCCCAATGGAAGAATCTTTCAGGGTAATAATTTTATAAGCGAAATTAAAAAAGGGAGAAAAATAGTCTTTTGTGGCGATACTACCTATTGTAAAAATTTAGTGAATCTGGCTAAAGGTGCTGATCTTCTAATTCATGAGACAACTTTCTCCCAACAGGAAGAAGACTTAGCTAAGAGAAATTTCCATTCAACTACCACAATAGCTGCTAAGATTGCTAAAAAAGCTCAGGTTAAAAAATTGATAATAACTCACATTAGTCCACGTTATGGTTCAAGTAATAGCAAACCATTAATAACTGAAAAGGAATTACTTACTGAGGCCCAGAGCGTATTTCCTCAAACTATATTAGCAGAGGATTTTATGGAGTATGAGATGTAAGGATTATTAACGGCATATAAAAAAGTTGTTAAAAAACTTGAAATTTATCCTTTTTTAAGGTATGCTCTTTATGTTATAAATAAATTTTTCTCTTAATAGGGAAAATTATCTGATAAGATAATTAAAAAATTATTGGTCGAAATTACCTAGAAAATAAAAATTAAAGTGGTGTTGAATTTACACTTAATTACTCAATAAATTTTAAAATCGTTAATTATAATAGAAGGAGGAAAATGTAAAATGAAGGCTGTAGTTGATAAAGATTTATGTAGCGGGTGTGGATTATGCGAAGATACCTGTCCTGAAGTATTTGAAATGAAGGATGATATAGCAACAGTAAAGGTTAGCAAGGTACCAGATGATTTGATTGAATCATGCAAAGAGGCTGCTGATGGCTGTCCGGTAGAAGCTATAACTTGTGAATAAGATATAAGAAAAAAATGATATAGATAAAAAAGGAGCAGATTTTGTTTTGAATCTGCTCCTTTTTTATTTTAACAATTAGTATAATTTGTATACTCTTGCTTCATAAGGACGTAGATATATATTTTTAATATCTTCTTTTTCTTCAATATCATAACTACTGATTAGCAATTTTTTATCTTTATAGTCAATGTCTTCCGGAAGATTAAAAAATGTTTGGCTGGAAAAGAAGTTAAGAATAATTAGTAATCGGTCTTTATTAAGAGTACGCAAATAACTATAAATATGTTCATCATTTTCTACGATAAGATGATAATCTCCATAGATCATAATTAAATTTTCTTTTCTAAGGTGGATTATTTTTTGGTAATAATAAAATATTGAATTTAAATCTTTTAAATTATGGGCAACATTTATTTCTGGATAATTTGGGTTAACCTTAATCCAGGGCATGCCGGTAGTAAAACCAGTATAAGGACTATCATCCCATTGTATAGGAGTGCGGGCATTATCCCGACTTATTGGATGGATGGCTTCCATAATTCTTTCTTTAGGAAGACCCTTTTTGGTCATTTCACGGTAGAAATTTAGAGTTTCTATATCTCGGTAGTCTTCTATGTTATCGAAAGCAACATTCGTCATTCCAATTTCTTCGCCCTGATAGAGATAAGGAGTTCCCGGAAGGGTATATAGTAAAGTAGCCAACATTTTAGCTGATTCCACTTGGTATTTCTTATCATCACCGAATCGGGAAACCATACGGGGTTGATCATGGTTATTCATAAAAAGGCTGTTCCAGCCTTTTTCTTTTAAACCCTCATGCCACTTAGTAAAAATTTTTTTTAATTCAGTCAATTTCCATTCTTTAGACTTCCATTTATTTATAGGGTCATGGTCAATCTCCATCAATTCGAAATGAAAGACCATGTCAAGTTCATGTCTATCCCGGTTAACATACATGGCTGCAATTTGAGGGGGAGTCCCGGGGGTTTCTCCTACAGTCATAATGTCGTATTTTGAAAGCACTTTTTCGTTCATCTCTTGCAAGTATTCGTGAATACGCGGACCATTTAGAAAATAAGGGCTGCCATCGCTATATTTGTATCCTTCTATTATCTTTCCGTCGGGCAAACCGGGGACTTTAGAGAACAAATTTACTGTATCTATTCTGTAACCATCAATCCCCTTGTCTAACCACCATTTCATCATCTTGTAAATTTCTTCTCTTAGCCGAGGATTTTCCCAATTTAAGTCAGGTTGTTTTTTAGAAAAAAGATGTAAATAATATTCATCAGTAGTTTTATTATATTCCCACGCAGGACCACCAAAAACAGAACCCCAATTATTTGGAGGTGAACCATTTTTACCCTTTCTCCAGATATAAAAATCTCGATAAGGGTTATCTAAAGAAGAGCGGGATTCCATAAACCAGGGGTGTTCGTCAGAAGTGTGATTTACTACTAAATCCATAACTAATTTCATGTCTTTTTCATGTGTTTTGGCTAACAATCTTTCCATGTCTTTCATTGTACCAAATTCATCCATAATATCCTGGTAATTACTGATATCATAGCCATTATCATCATTGGGAGATTTATAGACCGGGCATAACCAGATAACATTTACCCCTAAGTTTTTTAAATAATCTAATTTCTGAATAATCCCCGATAAGTCTCCGATGCCATCTCCATTACTATCCTTAAAACTTCTGGGATAGATTTGATATACTACAGCCTCCTTCCACCATTTTTGCTTCATTTTATACCCCTTTTTATTTTTTAAAAATAATTGCTGTGTTTTGTATAATAAATTTTAATCTTATAGAAAGTATTATAAAGTATTGTTTAAAGTTTTTAAAGTAAAATCAGAAAAATATGATTTTTACACTACAAACCTAATTAAGTAAAAAAATACAATTAACCAAAAAGATATAGAGAGGTACTGCTTTCCCTTGATTTATTTTCTTTCTCTTTCTTAACATGATACTCAATACGAATTGCTAAAGCTAATGTAAACTTTCGTGGGGTACTTTAAAAAAGAAAAGAATATTTATTTTTTTTGTTTTCCTATTTTCTTTTTCTTATGGTACTTTTCTTTGTTTTTACTCGATACTTAATACTATATACTTGATACTTTCCTTTAGGAATGTTGACAAAAATAGTCATAAATAATATAATTTTTTAGTAAAGTCAAATTAATTAAGGAGAAAAACCAATGAAATTATCAACTCGAGGAAGATATGCGCTTCGGGCGATGATAGATTTAGCCCAAATTCAATGTAACAATTTAAAACCGATTTCTTTAAGAGATATCTCCATAAGACAAGAGATTTCTCTGCAATATTTAGAACAGTTATTCAATAAATTAAAGAAAGCAAATTTAGTAAAAAGCACCAGGGGTGCAGGTGGAGGGTATTTGTTAGCTAAAGAAGCAGAGAAGATTAATGCCGGTGACATTATTAGAGCAGTGGAAGGGCCGATAGTTTTAGTGGACTGCATTTTAGCTGGTCAAAAAATTAAGAAAAAATCCCCAAAAAAATGTAAAAAAATAGAGGATTGTGCCATCAAGGTATTGTTAGAGGAGGTAGCTAAGAAGATAAATCAAACTTTAGATGCTACTTCTTTGAAAGATTTATGTATTATAACTCAAAAAATAGGAGAAAGACAAAAAGATGAAAGATAAAATAAAGGCAGTTGTTTTATTTTCTGGCGGCCTGGATAGTATTTTAGCGGTAAAACTTATCCATGAACAAGGGATAGAAGTAAAAGGAGTTAATTTTAAAACTCCTTTTTTTGGTTTAGATAAGACCTTTTTAAAGACGAAAAGTTTAGATATGGATCTAGAAATTATAGATATAACCCAGGAATTACTGGAGATTTTAAAAAAACCCAAGTATGGATTCGGAAAGAATATGAATCCTTGTATAGACTGTCATGCCCTTATGTTCAAAAAGGCGGGGGAATATATGACCAAGATAGGGGCTTCTTTTATTTTGAGTGGTGAAGTTTTAGGAGAAAGGCCCATGTCTCAGAACCGAAACAGTTTAAATATAATTGAGAAAGAATCAGGGTTTGAAGGTAGAATTCTTCGTCCATTATCTGCTTTGTTATTAGCTGAGACCATTCCCGAAAAAGAGGGGTTGGTGGACAGGAATAAATTGTTGGATATTTCTGGCCGTTCGAGAAAAAGGCAGATGGAGTTGGCTGCCAAAATGGAGATAAAGGATTATCCGTCACCGGCTGGAGGTTGCAAATTAACCGAGCCGGCTTTTTCAAAAAGATTAAGAGATTTATTTACTCAAGGCGTTTTTTCTTTAGAAGAGATAGAACTGCTAAAATTAGGCCGGCACTTTAGATTAAGTAAAGATATTAAATTGGTAGTAGGAAGAAATAAAGAAGAAAATGAACAACTGGAAAATTTTTTTCAAGATGGAGACCTTCTTTTTAAAGCAAAAAATTTAAAAGGCCCGGTTTCTTTGTTAAAAGGGGGGTCTAAAGCAAATAACGAACTGATCGATAAATCCTGTAAGATTACTGCAAGGTATTGTGATAGAAATGAAGAAGAAAACGAAGAAGTCAATATTAATTATTACAATAAATCTAAAGAATTAGTCAGAACTATGAAAGTAAAACCATTAACAGAAGATGAATTAGAAATACTAAGAGTACAAGGATAAGTGTTAAACACAAAAAGAGAATAAACTATTATGATTAAAAATTTAAAAAAGAAAGTAGTGGTGGCAATGAGCGGAGGTGTGGACAGTTCATTAGCCGCAGCCATGTTAAAAAAAGAAGGTTATGATGTTCTTGGTATTACTATCCACCATTATGATGGTAACGAAAGTTTAGAATCGGCGGAAGAGACTGCTCAAAATCTTGAAATTCCTTGGCATGTTCTGGATTTTACCAAAGAATTTAAAAATATAGTTATAGATTATTTCTGCAATGAATATCTTACAGGCCGAACCCCCAACCCCTGTGTGGTCTGTAATCTGAAAATAAAATTTGGATTATTATTGGAGAAAGCAAAATCTTTAGGTGCGGATTATCTTGCTACCGGTCATTATGCCATTAATGAGTATGACCAGAAGAGCAAGAAATTTTTGCTTAAGAGAGGGGCAGATGAAAACAAAGACCAATCTTATTTTCTTTATAGATTAAACCAGGAAATATTGCCCTTTGTTTTGTTTCCTTTGGGCAAATTTAAGAAAAAGCAAACCAGAGAATTGGCTAAAAAATATGGTTTAAAAAATTATAAAAAAGCAGAGAGTCAGGAAATTTGTTTTATCCGGGATGATAATTATAGAAAATTTTTGACTCAACATATTAAAAACACTATCAAACCTGGTAAGTTTATAGACAAAGAAGGAAACATATTAGGAAAACATCAAGGTATTCCTTTTTATACTATTGGCCAGAGAAAGGGATTGGGAGTATCTTTGAATAAGCGAATGTATGTAACTGAAATAAATTCCCACCAAAACGTGATTACTTTGAGTGACGATAAAGATCTTTATAGGGATAAATTATTTGTAAAAGATTTAAGTTTTATTTCTGGAGATAAACTTTCAAATTCTATAAAGGCAGAAGTAAAGATAAGATATAATAGTAAAAAATCTCCGGCAATTATTTCTCCTTATGGTGAAGACAGGGTCCTAATTAATTTTGAAAAACCGCAAAGAGCGATTACCCCGGGACAATCAGCAGTACTTTACCAGGGAGATGTAGTTACAGGAGGTGGAATAATAGAAGGATAAGTAATTAGTCGTTTGCGAATAAACATAGCGTAGAGCGTACAGCGTTTAGCGTATAGTTTTGGATTAATAAAATTTGTCCTGATTAAATTAAAAATTTGAAGCTAAAAGAGAAAAACCATATTTCAAAACCCTTAACTTTAAAATCTACCGATCTACTAATCTGCCAATTTACCAATTGATATGGTCATTTGCAAATAGTTATTAACCTATCGCATTACGTATTGTGTATCACACATCGTGTTAAAGGAATTAGGATTCAGGTGTAGGGGCAGACCTTGTGTCTGCCCCTATTTGTACCTTACGACCTTATCTTTCTTCTTCTTTCTCTTTTTTCTTCACTATACGCTATTGAAATGTATGCAATACACCCCTACTTTTTTCTCTTATTTTTTTGCTATATAGATACTTAATACTATCTTATTCTGGATTCTGACTACTGGCTCCTGACTTCTATCTTGTAAACTTGCAACCCGTAACATGCAACTTTTTTTCTACCCGCTCTACGCTAATCCGCGAGAAGTGCTTTCCTATTAGAAAAAATCCCAAGAACGGTAGTATTTTAAATTCATTCATTTATTTTTCAAAAAAAGTTGATAGTGAAAAAAAGTTGTGTTATACTACGTGTATACAAAAATGTATACAGGAGATTTTAAGAATGCAGTTTATTCGAATTGGGGAAAAAGTAATATCTAAAGAAAAATTAAATAGGGAAATTAATAAAATTTTAGAATTAAGAACTAAAGGAGTGACACAAGAAGGAGTAGCCCGTAAATTAGGAGTGGAAAGAACTTTTGTCTCCAGGTTAGAAAGTTTGGGAGAAATAAGGAAAGGCAAGAAGATTGCCTTGATCGGTTTTCCCATCAAGAACAAAGAAGAGCTGACTAGTTTAGCAAAAGAGCTGGGGATTGAGTATGTCTTACTTTTAACTCAAGAAGAGCGCTTTGATTTTATAGAGAAAAAGGGAAAAAACGAATTATTTAATGAAATAGTTGAAATAATCGTCAACTTGGCAGATTTTGACTTGATTATTTTTATGGGTTCAGATATGAGAGTACCTATTGTGGAGAAAATATTTAGTGTTCAGGTGATTGGCATAATTATCGGTCATTCTCCTATTAAAGAGAGTAAATATGTTAATCCTGAAAAGATAATAGAAATAGTAAAAGAGGTTAAAAATTAATTTGAATTCTAAAGAAGAGAGGGTTTAAAAATGAAAAAAGTTTTAGGGGTTAGTCTGGGTTCTTCCACCAGAGATCATAAAGTTGTGGTCGAAATTTTAGGGGAGAAAGTTGAAATCGAAAGAAGAGGAACCGATGGCGATGTGAAAAAGATGATGCAAATATTCCAGGAGAATGATGGAAAGGTAGATGTCTTCAGTTTAGGAGGGACAGATCTATATTTGTATTCGGGACCTCACGGGAAAAGATATACTATAAGAGAATCAGAAAAGATAGTTAGTGTTATCAAAAAGACTCCTATTGTAGATGGTACCGGGATAAAATATGTATTAGAAAAGAGCGTAGTAAAATATATTGATAGTCAAACTGATATTTCCTTAAAAGGAAAAAAAGCTTTAGTTACTATTACGGTGGATAGATTTGGAATGGCAGAGGGTTTAATAGAAGCTGGATGTGAGATGGCTTTTGGAGATTTGATATTTTGTTTAAATATTCCTATCCCGCTTCATTCTTTTCGAAGTATTGAAATTTTTGCTCGATTACTTTTACCTGTATTAGTTTATGTTCCCATAAAATATTTATATCCAACAGGCGAAAAACAGGAGAAATCTAATTTAAAGTATGTTAAATATTTTCAAGATGCTGATATAATTGCCGGTGATTATTTAGGTATAAGCCAGTATATGCCTAAGGATATGGGAGGAAAGATTGTTATTACTAATACTGTTACCAGTTCCAATGTGGAGGATCTTAAGAAAAGAGGGGTAAATTATCTAATTACTACAACTCCGGAATTTGAAGGACGGTCTTTTGGAACCAATGTTTTTCAAGCAACTCTGGTAGCTATATCCGGGAAATCTCCGGAAGAATTACAACCAGAAGACTATTTAAAATTAATAGAAAAAACTGGCTTTAAGCCAAGGATAGAGAAGTTAAATTAGGCAAAAAAAATTATGCCAAAGGGAGAAAAAAAATGGTGATTCCATTAGAAGAAAAAATAAAAGAACTTAATCAAAGAATAAAAAAGATGAAAGATGGAAAACGGTATTTTTACTTAAAAAGTATAGACGGAGCTTCTGGAGCAAGAGTAACTATTGATGGCCGGGAGATGATAATGTTTGCTTCTTATAATTATTTGGGGTTGATTACTCATCCCAAAATAAAAAAAGCGGCTATTAAGGCCATTGAAGAATATGGGACAGGTGCTGCAGGAGTCAGATTGTTGGCTGGCACTACCAAGATACACGAAAAATTAGAGGCAAAGATTGCAAAGTTCAAAGGCGCAGAAGATGCAGTTACTTACAGCAGTGGGTATGTAACTAATTTGGCCGCCATAACCACGCTTTGTCAGAGAGGTGATTTGGTTATAATTGATAAATTAGATCACGCCAGTATAATCGATGGATGTCTTCTTTCGGGTGCCCATCACAAATCATTCTTACACAATGATATGAAAAGCCTGGAAAGGGTTTTGACTAATTCTGGAGATTATGTTAATAAATTAATCATTGTAGATGCTGTATATAGTATGGATGGGGATGTAGCTAATTTACCCGAAATATCACGTTTAGCTAAAAAGTATAATGCAAAACTAATGGTGGATGAAGCTCATTCTATAGGAGTATTAGGAAAAACCGGACATGGGATAGAGGAACATTTTGGCCTTAAAGGTTCTGTGGATATTCATATGGGGACACTAAGTAAAACCATTCCCAGTATCGGGGGTTATTTAGCGGGCGATAAAGATTTAATTAATTATTTAAAACACAATTCTAGGCCATTTATATTTTCTGCAAGTCTTCCTCCGGTGGCAGCCGCTACTGCCATAGCTTGTTTGGAGGTTATCGAAGATGAGCCTGAGCGCATAACAAAATTACAGAAAAATATGAAACATTTTAAAGATGGGTTAAATTCTATGGGTTACAATATTATGAATAGTACTACCTGTATTGTTCCTATATTAGTCGGTGAAGAGGAAGACACTTTAAAGTTGTGTAAAATGGTTAATGATGAAGGGATATTTATCTGTCCCATTCTTTTCCCGGCGATTCCCAAAGGGACTAATAGACTAAGGGCTCATGTTCAGGCAACTCATACTTCTGAAGATATTGATAAAGCTTTGGATATTTTTGAAAGGGCTGGAAAAAAATTAGGTTTAATCTAATAAATAATCTAATAATATCGTATTAAATCTAAACCTTAGTGAGGCACTTAAAGAAAGGAAAAAATAGTTACCACCTTTGTTTTTCCAATCTTTTTTTCGTTTTTTTTCTTCACGCAATACGCAATACGCAATACGAATAT
>Ga0268280_1001992_pt1 | contig 12638 bp, 8 predicted proteins | sample saktaG_9_FD_190139 | JGI IMG/M metagenome (GOLD analysis project Ga0268280, IMG submission 190139) | Saline water microbial communities from Sakinaw Lake, British Columbia, Canada - sak_2011_5_24_40m | ecosystem: Environmental > Aquatic > Non-marine Saline and Alkaline > Saline ...
TCACGAATCACCACGTGCTTTGGAAAAATGCGATCCGTTTCCTCGGCGGCGTCGCCGTCGTCATGGGAATCCGACTGGGATTGAAGGCCATCTTCGGCCTTATCGTCGATGGCGAAGAACTAGCAGAAGGTGAAATCGCGCTGGCAATACTAGCCGTCCTGTTCGATGGTCTGCGCTATTTCGTGATGGTATTCATTGGTATCGGCGCCTATCCGTACGTATTTCGCAAATGGAACTTATAAGGAGATGAAACCAAATGCGGGTCTATAACGAAACGACATATGACAAGGAAATGGTTCTTCGGTATAATCGCTACTACCTGATCGATTTTTTTAAGAAAAACTATTCGATCATCGCCGTGGCCGGCCTTGCCGGCGCAATCTACTCCTTTGTCATCAATGAATGGATCACGGCGCTCATGTTGATCGGATTCGTATTGCTCTATGCCGGACTGACGGTCCTGATCCAGAAAGCCTCGCAGAACCGCGCCCTGAAAAAGAGCCCCATCGTCAATAATCCGATTGTCCGCACTTATCTGTTCGAAGACGAAGAAATATCGATCAGCGGCAGATTCGTGGATCCGGCCAAGCAGGAAGCAGGCACGACACCCAAACAGCGGACGATTCGGTATGAAGAGATCGAACGCATCACTTCCTACAAAGATTTCCTGATGATATACGATATGAACCGACACAGCTATCTCGTCGATCTCACTCATTTTGAAAATCCGGGGGACTTTGAAGTATTAAAACAGCATCTGATCAGCAAAATCGGCAAAAGATATCGTTGACCAGCCGAAACAATAAGCATCGCCATTTGGGCGATGCTTTTTATTTGAAGGAATCTTAATAATTGTCGAAAAGTGGCCGAAAATAAACATTTATCGAAGAATTGGTTGACTTTTTTAAAGCAATCATTCATAATTATACCAGATGGTATAGACCAAGTGGTATACAAAAGAGGTCCGAAGATGAAAAACGTCATGGATGACAGAACCTATTTCTTGAAAAGCAACCATGAACTCTGGGATGTAACACTGGACGAATTCGCCAGGAAAAGTTTCGAATCGGCATCGCTTAATGAAATTCTGAAACGTTCCGGATTCAATAAGGGCAGTTTTTATTACCGGTTCTCGGAAAAAAAGGATTTATACACAGCTCTTATCGCAGATTTATACACCCAGCACTCGATGCTCCTTGACGATTCCTTCCAAACCCTTAAATTCACCTCAAATCTTCGCGACGCCACCGCTGTAATACTTTCATCTTGCGTTGCCTTAGCGGCGATCGATCGACGTTATCTCGATTTATATGATTCCAATTTTCATGAACCGGAAGCTTTACGCGATGAAATCCGGCAGTCATGCGGCGCTTCTCCCATCGAGCAACATCTCAAGGATGCCGCAATCCGCCTTGAAAGCGATCCAGAAATTGCCAAGGTCGATGCGGATGTATTCAATCGCCTAGGGAGACTGATCTTCCATAGTTTCGGAAAAATGTTATCGGCCGACGGATCGATGCCGGCGGTTTCGCGTTTGGCCGATACAGTCATTACGGGCTGTTTTAGTAAAAAAACCGTCGATCATCGGACGATACTAAAAATGGAAGAAGATGATTTTTCTATTGAATCGGATCGTTCGCTTTTGCCGGAAACGGCATTTTCACTGCTGGAAGGCGAAATCGTGGCGTTCGTCGGGAATCGTGATGCCAGGAACCGGACATTGATGGCTGAACTTGGCGGAAAAATTAATGCTTCCCTACGACCGGTTTCATATTTCACGGATCAGCTGATCAGTCGAAAAGAAAAAGATCGAGAGGGAAACCTTGCCATCGTGCCTTCACCGATCCGATGGCGGTCGACGCCGCGCCAGATGCTGAAGCGACGATCTCCCGACATTTCGCCCGAGCAGGTTTTTGCTTGGCTTGACCTGTTGGGGCTCACGGAAGTGGCCGACATCCGGTTTGACCGGCTGACGGATGCCGCCCGTATCAAGACCGATTTATTGCGGATGATCGCATCCGGCCATAAAACCATCTTGCTTGATGACGTTTTAGCCTTGCTCCATGAAACGGATAAACAACGAATTTACCGATTGTTATTGAAATGCAAGCATAATGGAAATACAATAGTATTATCAACATCACGCATGGACGAAGCGCTGGAAGTCGCGGACCGCGTATTTTTCCTCTCCCAGGGTCGCGTGGTCAAGATTGAAAACGTGACGGATTTGCAGCAAAAATACGGTCAGCCATCCATCCTCGTCGAATACGAAGAAAATGGAATCATCCGCCAAGCACTGTTTTCCGCCGGTTCGCTGGCCGAACCGCGGTTCCGCAATCTGGTCGAAACGAAAACCATCGTCAAAATCGAAACGGTCAAAAACATCGGCAACGAAATATTCCGCAAGGAAACGGGGGTTCGACTGCAATGAAGACTTTCATCCATCTGGTTTGGAGCGACTTGAAACGGCTCTGGAGTTATCGGATCATCCTTTTCATCTTTGTCCTCACAGTCATCTTTACGCTGGCGATCGCCCTTTTTCCGGCCCTCGACCCCTCGAACTTCATTTATGTCAGCATCTTCATTCTTCCCGTGATCATTTTCTCGATTTCTCTGTTCATCGATCGGGAAGAAGGCACTTTGCTTCCGTTCGTGTTCTCACCGATGAAATCGGCGTATCTGGTGTTTTCGAAAGTCATTTCGGCGCTGATCGTCCAGTTGATTCCGATCATTTTCATCCTTGGAGCGATGGCTTTCACGATGTCAGATGAGATGGCGTTCATGGAAACCGCGGAAATCAACGCGCTGTTCTTCGACTTTTTTCTTATTTTCCTTGCCTATCTTCTCGGTTCGATTCTGCACATCCTGATCGGCCTCTCCCTGTCCATCATCAGCAAGACCAGTTCGATCCTTTCGCTCAGCTATGTCGTTTACATCATCGTTTTCTCTCTTACCGCGATCATGTACAGCAACGGTATCATTCCACTTAAGTTCCAGTACTTCCTGATCGTTTCTCCGGCTTTCCTGTCGGGGGTTTTGATCGACAACGTCATCGCCGGCGCCGCCTATTCCGAAACCTGGCTGATCGTCCTTGCGGTCGGGCTTCAGGTCGCATACGCCGTCCTGCTCACGCTTTTTGTCATCATCCCTTACTTCAAACAATACGTCGTCGCCACCGAAACGGCGAAAAACTGATCGACGAAACGAAGAAAAGTAGATTTATGGATATCAAGATGATGCCGGCGGCGGTATCATCTTTTATGGAAGGGTGCTGCTATGGAAACCCGCTATTATCTTGGCATCGACGGCGGCGGTACGAAAACCCACGCCTGTCTGATCGATGAATTTGACAACACGATCAGTGAAGCATTTGGTCCCGCTTCCTCCATCGACACCGTTTCTTTGGAAACATCGCTGGCAAGCATCGAGAAAACCTATGCCGGATTGAACGTCAAACCCGCTTTGACCGGTCTTTTCATCGGTCTTGGCGGCATCGCCGGCGAAACCGACATCCGCAAATACGTCGCCGCCGTCCGGGCCTTGCCGTTCGTATCCCCTGAGACCTTGGTCGCCGCGGATAATGATGTGATGAATGCTCTTGCGAGCGGGACGGGAACGCTGGAGGGAATGGCGCTCATCATCGGCACCGGCGCGGTCTGTTTTGGCATGAAGGCGGGTCAAAGCTGGCGCACTGGCGGCTATCATTACAAAGAAGGGGATGCCGGCAGCGGTTTTGATCTCGGACTGCAGGCACTCAAGCATTACGCCCGTGTCATTGACGGCCGTCACCCGGTTACCGATTTCAGTTTGGCGATCGGATCGGTGCTCGCAATCACCGATTTCGCCAGTCTTGTCCAGTATTTCGACAAACTCAACCGGACGGAAGTGGCGAAACTCGCCCCCATCGTCACGGCGTTCGCCACGATCGACCAGTACGCCTACAAGATCGTCGCCGATGCCGCGGATGAAATCCGCCTGCTCGTGGAAACCGTGTATCACAAGCTAGGTTTCGCAGATTGCGATCTGACGATCGTCGGCGGTCTTGGCAATGCCGACACCAGCTATCGTGATCTTTTCCTGCACAACATCAAGAAAATCTCCTCGGCCATCCGCATCGTCAAGCCCATCCATTCGCCGGCGCGCGCCGCGGCGGCGATTGCCAAGACGAAATGGCTCGAATCCATCCCATCGGGGAAGTGATACGATGATCCGATACGATGATAAAGCGAAGTTTTTCCATCTCTCGACCGACCTGACTTCCTATGTCTGCCGGATCCTTCCGAGCGGTCATTTCGGTCACGTCTACTACGGCAAGCGCCTCGAAGATCCACTCGACGTCGCCGCCTTGGAAATCCGCCACAAGATCGAGGTCGGTTCCCAGGTCATCTATCAGGAAGATGACCGATCCTTCAACCTCAATCTCGCCCGGCTCGAGATTTCTTCCTTTGGTAAAGGCGATTTCCGCGACCCGATGGTCCATTTCCGCCTGCCCGACGGGTCCCGCATCACGGATTTCCATTATCAGGAGCATCGCATTCTGGCCGAAAAACCGTCTTTCCCGACCATGCCGGAAGTCTTTGCGGCCGCCGGTGAAAGCGTCGAAACCCTGCAGGTCACGGTGACGGATCCGATCGCGGCTCTGGAAGTCGACCTGTATTATTCCGTATTCGCTTCCGCCGACGTCATCACCCGTCGCGCCGTCGTCCGCAATGTCGGAATCGGCCGCGTCATGGCCGAGAAATTTCTCAGTTTCAATCTCGATTTCGCCGATGCGGATTTCGAGTTCGTGTCGCTGGACGGCGCCTGGATCCGCGAACGCCACGTCCATGAGCGCACGTTGCGGCCCGGAATCGTTAAAATCGATTCCAAGCGCGGCGTTTCCTCCTCTGACCACAATCCCTTCGTGGCGATCAAGCGGCCATTTACGACCGAAGACGCCGGCGACTGCTACGGTTTTTCGCTGCTCTACAGCGGGAATTTCGAAGCAAGCGCGGAAGTGAACCCGCATGGTCAGTTACGGCTGATGATGGGGATCAATTCGTTTGACTTCTACTGGAACATCGAACCGGGAGAATCCTTCACCACCCCGGAAGCCGTACTGACCTTTGCGGCCAATGGAATGACGAAACTGTCGCAGAACCTCCACCGGCTGGTGAACAAAAACATCATCAATCCGCATTGGCAGGAACGGGAACGACCGATCCTCGCCAATAATTGGGAAGCGACGTTTTTCGATTTCACCGAACGCAAACTATTGAAACTCGCCCGTCTTGCAAAGCAAGCGGGCGTTGAACTCTTTGTCCTTGACGATGGCTGGTTCGGCAAGCGCAACGACGATACGTCCTCGCTTGGCGACTGGTTCGCCAATCCGAAGAAACTGCCTTCGGGCATCGGTGGATTCGCCACCAAAATCAGACGGATCGGACTTGATTTCGGCATCTGGGTCGAACCGGAAATGGTGAATCCGGACAGCGATCTCTACCGCAAACATCCTGAATGGGCGATCCGCCATCCTCAGCGCGCTCCCTCGCTCGGACGCCACCAACTGGTTCTTGACATGACGCGCACCGATGTCCGCGACTATCTGTTTGAACGGCTTTCCACCCTGTTCGACGAAGCCGGCGTGACGTACTGCAAATGGGACATGAACCGCAGTCTCTCCGACCTGTTTTCCGGCAGCCTTGATAGCCTTCATCAGGGCGAATTCGCGCATCGCTATGTCCTCGGGCTTTATGAACTGCTCGGACGGGTTACCCGCGGCTATCCGGACATCCTGTTCGAATCCTGCGCTTCTGGTGGCAACCGCTTCGATCTCGGGATGCTGTATTACATGCCCCAGACCTGGACTTCCGACGATACCGACGGAATGGAACGCCTGTACATCCAATACGGAACGAGCTTTGCGTATCCGCCTTCGACGATGGGTGCCCACGTCTCGGCCGTGCCCAACGCCCAGACGATTCGGTCGACGCCGCTGGAAACCCGATTCAACACCGCCATCTTCGGCCTTCTTGGCTACGAACTTGATTTCGCCAAACTGTCGTCGTTTGACCGCAAGGTCATCCGGCGCCAGATTGAATTCTACAAGGAACATCGCAAATTGCTCCAGTTCGGGCGGTTCTATCGCCTGCAAAGCCCGTATGACACGAACGAATGTCTCTGGATGACGGTGTCAGAAGACGGCGGCGAAGCCATCACCGGCGTCTATCAGATGCTGGCCAAGCCAAACGGTCCCGCGCAGAAGATACCGGTCGCCGGCCTGAATCCGGCGCACCGTTTCCGCATCCGCAACCGCCGGCAGTATTTCAACCTCCGCACCTTCGGCGATCTTGCCCGCCATGCGCTGCCAATCCGGCTCGCCGCCAAAGGCGTCCTCTTCCATTTCCTCGCCAATCATTACCTGATGGCGGCGGAAACCGAGGATCTGCTCGTCGCCGGCGATGTCCTCAACCGCTTCGGGTTCGTTCCGAAACAACGATACATCGGTTCAGGCTACAATGCCGACATCCGCCTGATGGGCGATTTCGGTTCCCGCGTCTACCATATCAAAGCGACAGAAGCAGAAAGGATCGATTGACATGAGAAAAAACATCCCTTTGAATTTCGAATGGTTCTACCGGGCCGATTTTGACGCCGCCTATCTTGGCGTCAATCACCCGCTGGCCGGTTTTGAAGCCGTTTCGCTCCCGCATACCAACAAGGAACTGCCCTATAACAACTTCAACGAACGGGACTATCAGTTCGTCTGTTCGTATGTCCGCGATCTCGGCGTGGTGGACATGGCGGATGACGACCGTCTGATCCTGCATTTCGGCGCCGTCATGACCGCGTGCGAAGTCTATCTCAACGGATCGCTCGTCGGGGGGCACGAAGGTGGGTTCACTCCCTTTGACATCGATCTTACTGACGGGTTCGTAAAAGCCGGTCCCAATCGTCTTTTCGTCAAAGTCGATGCCCGAGAAATCAAGGACGTTCCGCCGTTTGGCAACGTCGTCGATTATCTGTGTTACGGCGGCATCTACCGCGAAGTGTCGCTTTTCGTGAGACCGGCGACGCATATCACCCGTCTCCTCGTGAAAACGCTGGAGGCGCCGAGTCTGGCACTGACCGAAATGATGCTGGAAGCGACCGTCCTGACCTCGGGCAAACTGCCGGAAAACACGACGGCGGAAGTTCTGCTTTACAAGGATGGCGTCGTGACGATGCGCTATGAAAACGCCGTGGAAACTTTCGAAAACACGCTGACGCTCCGCCTGCTCGTTCCCGATGTTGAGCGCTGGGATCTCGACCATCCGATGCTATACGAACTCGAAGTGACGCTCCGGACGGCAACCGGGGAAATCGACCGCGACCGCACCCGCTTTGGCTTCCGTACCGCGGAATTCACGACCGAAGGCTTCGTCCTCAACAGCAAGCGGATCAAACTCATCGGCCTCAACCGTCACCAGAGTTTCCCCTATGTCGGTTTCGCGATGCCCAAACGGATCCAGCAAAAAGACGCCGACATCCTTAAATACGATCTCGGCTGCACCATCGTCCGCACGTCGCATTACATGCAAAGCGACCATTTCATCGACCGTTGCGACGAAGTCGGGCTGCTCGTGTTCGAAGAAATCCCGGGCTGGCAGTACATCGGCGACGACCATTTCAAGGAATTGACCCTCGCCAACGAAAAGGCGATGATCCTCGCCCATTTCAACCATCCCTCGATCATCCTGTGGGGCGTCCGGATCAACGAATCCCCCGACGATCACGACTTTTACGTCAAGACCAACGAACTGGCGCACAACCTCGACGAGGGGCGCCCGACCGGCGGCGTCCGCAACTTCAAGAAGAGCGATTTTCTCGAAGACGTCTACACCTACAACGATTTCAGCCACACCGGCCAAAATGCCGGTCTCATTCCGCCCCGGCGCGTCACGAAGCGGATGGTCCCGTATCTCGTCACCGAACACAACGGCCACATCTTCCCGACAAAGAAGTTCGACACCGAAGCGAAGCGCATCGAACAGGCGCTCCGCCACATGAAGGTCATCGACGCCAGTTTCGGTCACGAAGATTCCGCCGGCGCGATTGGCTGGTGCATGAGCGACTACAACACCCACGTCGAATTCGGCGCCGGCGACCGCATCTGTTATCACGGCGTCCTCGACATGTTCCGGATCCCGAAATATGCGGCCGGCGCCTATGCCGCGCAACAAACCGCCAGACCGGTGATGACCGTCGCCTCGAACATGACGATGGGCGACCATTCGCTGGCGATGATTCCACCGACGGTCATCTTCACGAACTGCGATTACGTCAAGGTCTATCGCAACGAAGTCTGCGTCGGTACCTGGTATTCGGCCTGGGGGGAATACAAGCATGTGCCGTTCGCACCGGTGATCGTCGATGATTATTTCGGCGACCTGATCAAGGACAATGAACCCTATCGGCCGCGGATTGCGGCGATGATCAAGAAGGTCCTGATCGCCTACAACCGCCATGGGTTCAAGATGCCCTTGGTCGACCGCCTCAGGATGGCCCGGCTGATGCTTTTCCATAAGCTTACCTATCATACGGCGATGAACCTCTACGGAAAATACGTCGGCGACTGGGGCAAGGAAGGCGCGAAATACGTCTATGAAGGCTATCAGAAGGATCAAGTCGTCATCCGCGCTGAAAAGGGCGCGAGCCACGGATCGGTCCTTACCGCCGTCGCCGATGACGTCGTTCTCTGCCATGGCGACACCTACGACGTCACCCGTATCGTCGTCCGCATGACCGACGAGCACAATAACGATCTCACCTACGCCAGCGACGCCTTTACGGTCAAAACGTCCGCCGGACTCGCCGTCATCGGTCCGGAAAAGCAGGCCCTGATCGGCGGCTCGATCGGCGTCTATGTCCGGACGACCGGCATCACCGGCAAGCAGACGGTGACGATCTGTCCCGCCGGACGTCCGGAAATCCGGATTCCGATCCGGGTGGAATAAGACATTTCTAGAGAAAAAGCGGCTTCCGGATGAACGGAAACCGCTTTTCTATTGGCAGAACGGAATCAGGTGAGGCCGTGGTTGACGAGGAAGACATGGATGATGTAGATCGGGATCGCAAACGACGTTTCATCGGAAGTGTCGGTTCCCCAGGCGTTGAGGCCGATGAGGTTGCCATCAAAATCGACAAGGGCGCCGCCCGACGACCCTTCGTGGATCGTGGCGGTATGGTAGATGACCTTGAACGGCGAATTGGCGATCGACTCGAGGTTGCGGAATTCACCAAAGGTAACGTTGTTGTCCACCGACAGCGGATTTCCGACAGCGAAGACGAGTTCGCCAGGGGTGAAGCGGGTATACAGCCGGGTCGTGATGTTGAGGACCGTGACCTGGTCCTGACTCGTCTTCGTGAACTTGAGGACGGCAAGGTCGAGATCAGCGTCGTAGGCCACGAGTTCACCCATGACGGCGACCGTTTCACCGAACGTAAGGATCTCGTATTTAGCCGAATAGCCATCGGGATCGACGACATGATAATTGGTCAGGGCATAATAATCGGTATCCGTGACTTTGAACACGACGCCGGAACCGGAAGAAGTCGATTCAACGATCGTCTGCGTCAAACCAGGGAATATCGTTCCCGTCCGATAGATGGTCGCCCGGATCTGGATGTTGGCGCGCCGGATCAGATCGCGGGTCGCCAAAATGATGTCGTTGTAGGCGTCGATGTTGTCAAGCTGATAGTTGGGAGAACTGTAATAGGGGTATGCATAATAGTCGGATTCGACGAACGTGATCGTACCGTTCACTGTTGCCGGTAACGACGATAGAGTCGTCGTTCGCGCGGAAGGCCAGAGCGAAAAACCGTCGCATCCGCCGAGGAAAAGCGTCGCCGCAAGGACGAACACCACCATTAATTTTTTCGTATTTTCCACCTCTTTCTGATGCGTAATGTCGAAAATGATCGCAAAAAAGCGGATTTGGATCGATATTTCGTCGTGGCACCCCGAATATATCGCCCCTAGGGTTGATAAATCGGACGAAATTCTATATAATAGAGAAAAGAATATTTCTCATAAGTCTCTGCTTGGAGGGTGTATATAAAATGCCAGATAATCTGGATTTCCCACTATATCTAAATATCATGTTCTTCTCGGGTCTTGGACTCGGGGCGCTTTTCGGTTTTTTGAAAGGGTTCAAAAAATCGATTTTTACTTTTGTCACCTATCTGTTGTTCATCATCGGATTCTTCCTGTCGGTCGGTCCGGTGGTGAATTTTTTATGGAGTTATGCCAACCCGCAAATCGGCACCCTGCTCGGCAAGGTGATGCCCGCTCTTGCCAGCGCGACTTCGATCGCCCAGGCGGTACCGCTCGCGATGCAGCAGCTGCTGCCGGTCGAATTCGCCGATCTGCTCGGCAACCCGCATCTGCTTGCCCTGGTCACTGGCATCGGCATGTTCGCCCTGAAACTCGTGTATGCCATACTCTATTTTACCATAATTTACCTTTTGTATAAACTTGTCTGCGCCATCCTGTACGGAATTTTCCTGAAAGGCCGCAAAGGCACCAATAAATACGTATCGAAGAACCGGTTCCTCGGAGCCGTTTTCGGCGTTTTGGAAGCCGCCGTCGTATTATTCGTCTCCCTGATCATCATGGGCGGCGTCATCGACATCGCCGCGAGCATGACCACGCTGATCCCTTCCGGCGAACAGGAAGTCGATCTCGAATTTCCGCGCTCCGACGTTTACGAAGCATCACAGAGTCTGATCGTAGCGGCACCGGCGATTGAAATTCCGCCGGAAGTCCGCGAAGCCGTCCAGATGATGAACGACATCGTCACCGCCTACAACGCCAATATCTTCATCCAGGCGATCAGCGAGATCACCTATGATGATGCCGGAACGGCAGTTCCCCTCAACATCTATCTGTTCGATTCGATCCTTTCGATCGACTATACCGTATCCGAAACCGAAACCGAAGTCATATCGATCCGTCATGAACTGTCCGTCTTCGCCGGCATCGCCGCGTATGCGCTCGACATGGAGTTTCTCGATACGCAGGAGTTCTCGACGATCACGAGCGACGATGTCGTCGCCGTCTTCGGCATGATCGGCGATTCCAATCTGTTCACGACGATCCTGCCGCTGGCGATAGAAATCGCCGCGGGGTACTTTGAAATTCCGCTCGATCTGCCGACGGAAGAACTGTACGCCATCGACTGGAAAAACGAAATCGACCAGCTCGGCGTCATCGCCGCGATCGGCATCGACATCGTCAACCAGGCGGGCCTGCTCAACGATGAACTCGACCTGACCCAAGTCACCATCGACGGCGATGTCGTCCGCGACATGTTCGATGCCCTGGCCGATTCCGATCTTGTGAACCTGGCGGCGTTCGTCGCCGTCGGACCGGTTCTCGAGATGATCGGCGGCAAGGTGGCGGCGATCGTCACACTGCCGGAAGATCTTGTCTGGGCCGACGAATTCCGGGCGATGGGAACCCTGCTCGGCGCTGTTCTCGATACCGGCATCACGATGGCCGACGTCCAGTCGGGTGACTATCTGTCAATACTCGCCGCTATCGCCACTGTCGATTTCACGCTTCTTCTCGATTCTAAGATCATCACGAACGCGATCATCAACGTTCTTGAAGGCAAGGGCGACCTTTTCCAACTGGACATGCTCGTCATCCCGGCCGGCATCCAATGGCTCATCTATGATCTGGACGGCAACGTCATCGGCGGCGAACTCCAGAGCATCCTGCTGGCGCTCAACGCCGTCTCCGGCATCATCTCCCAGGTGGATTTCGCCAATCTGACGCCCCAGGACATCGGTCTTCTGACCGACGAGGCGATTGACGCGCTCTTTGAATCCGAGATTCTCGTTGCGAGTCTTTCCGATTACCTGTTGACCGCCCAACTCGGCAGCTTCACGCTGATCATCCCCGATTCGGCGTATGACGAAACGACGGGATATATCAAGAAATCTGAATTTTCCTATGCCGCAAAAGCCCTGAAACTGGCGGTTGAAACGCTCCTCTGCGCCGAAGGCGACGATACCTGCGGCGAACTGGGCATCAACATCGGGAATGCCTTTAACATGTCTGCCGAGGATCTCGACACTCTGTTACTTTCCGACATTCTCGCAGCCACCCTCGGCAACATCGTGATCGAAATGGCACCGGACATGCTCGTCATTCCGGATTCCGCCCTCGATACCAGCGTCTTCGTCAACGAAGCGCCGATCGACGTCATCTCCCGTCAGGAAATCAAGGACGTCTTCAGCGCCATCTCGCTTCTTGGCATCGAGGATTTCGAGAATTTCGCCTTCAGCGCCGATATCCTCGTCAACCTTGAAAACACGGAAGCTCCCGGCGAACTTGACGAAACCAAGCTTGACCGACTGTTCGCCTCGACGATCCTGCGGGCCACGATCGCGAAATTCCTGCTTGACATGGCCATCGCGGAGGATGCGATGATCGTCGTGCCGACGCATGCGGAAGACGGCACCGAAATCCTCACTGAGGAAGCGGATGGGACCCAGATGCTGGCGATTGCCGAACTGAAGGCGATCCTGCGCGGCGTCTACGCGCTTGACCTCGATTTTGACAATTTCAACCTCGACGACCTCGGTCCGGTCTTTGCCAATATCGACCTCTT
>Ga0268280_1001993_pt1 | contig 12635 bp, 9 predicted proteins | sample saktaG_9_FD_190139 | JGI IMG/M metagenome (GOLD analysis project Ga0268280, IMG submission 190139) | Saline water microbial communities from Sakinaw Lake, British Columbia, Canada - sak_2011_5_24_40m | ecosystem: Environmental > Aquatic > Non-marine Saline and Alkaline > Saline ...
AAAAGAATTGCGTGCAAAGCCGCTGACTGTTTTTTCCTGTTGTCCGACCTCACCGCTGAAGTGGAGCGAGATCACCTCACAGAATGTGATCGACTGCGGTGCCTGCGGCATCCCGGTGGAATTCATCTCCATGCCGCTCTCGGGTTTCATGGCCCCGGTGACCCTGGTGGGTACCCTGGTGCAGCACACCGCCGAAACCATCAGCGGCATCGTCATCAGCCAGGTCAGCTGTCCCGGCGCGCCGGTTTTGTACGGCGGCTCACCGGCGGTATTCGACATGCGCTATGAGACCACGCCCATGGGCGCGGTGGAGACGCAGATGATCGATTGCGCTTACAACGAGATCGGCAAATATCTTGGCCTGCCCACCCAGGCCTACATCTCCTTGAGCGACGCCAAGCTGCTCGATGCCCAGGCCGGTTTGGAAACAGCCATGGGTGCCACCCTGGCCGCCCTTTCCGGGATCAACAGCATTTCCGGACCCGGCATGCTCGATTTTGAAAGCTGTCAGAGTTTGGAAAAACTGGTTCTGGATAATGAGATCTGCGGCATGACCCTGCGCCTGGTGCAGGGCATCGAGCCCAGGGAAGACTTCCCGGCCCGGCCCATTTTCGAGGAACTACTGCGCGAACAGCATCTGCTGATCTCACCGCACACCCGTCGTCATTTGAAAAGCGAACACTATTTCCCCGGCCCGGTTATAGACCGGGCCAATCTCTCCCGTTGGCACGAAGAAGGAAGCCTGACCCTGGGGCAGCGGGCCCACCGGGAAGTGGAAAAACTGACCGCGTCCTGGCTTCCATCACGACTGGCTGCCGAGCGAAAAAAAGAGCTGTGCACTCTGATGGAAAAAGAAGCACGGCGGCTGGGTATGGAAAAACTTCCTGCCCGCCCGGTTGAAGCATGATCGATTTTCCACTCCCGCGCCTGCAACCACAGGAAGCGGCCGTGTATGCCGCTTTGGGTCTGAAAAGCGGCAGCCGGCCTTCATCGCGCTCATCCGCCTTGCTGCAGCGGGCGCTGGAGTTGTTCCAGACCTGCAGCGAACCTCTGGGATTATGCGCAGCCATAGCTTCAGATGAATTTGCCGACGTATTTTCCGGCCAGGGCCGCAATGCCCCGGTCACGCCGCTGAAAAAGATATTCCCCCGAGCTGACAGTTTGCACCTTTTCGCTTTCACCATGGGCGCCCGGATCAGCGAAGAAATCAAGCGCTTGTTCGCAAGTGACGATTTTGCCCTGGGTTCGGTATTGGACGCCGTGGCTTCCCTGGCAGCCGACCAGGCCGGGCGCGTTGCCGAGGAGTGGATTGAACGTCAGGACACAGAGCAAAAAAACAGTTCATTGCCCAGGGCGTTTCTATACAGCCCCGGCTATTGCGGCTGGCACATAAGTGCCCAGGAAAAACTTTTCGCCCGCCTGCGCCCGGAAAAAATAGGCATTACCCTGAATGAAAGTTTCCTGATGAGTCCCCTGAAATCGATTTCAGGCGTGCTGGTGACCGGACCGGCGGAGATCCATCAATTTTCCGAAGTGTATCCATTTTGCGCCCATTGCAAAAGTCCGGCCTGCCGGGAACGAGGAATGGCGCGCTCGGCATAAAAAGCGGAGGATTGACATGAAAATTTTAAAACAGATTGCCCAATGCCTGGAAAGCGGAGATGAAGCCGGTGTTCCGCCTTTGGTGCGCCAGGCATTGGCAGAGGGTATTGTTCCAAAAAACATCCTTGATGATGGCTTGATCGCGGGCATGAACACGGTAGGCGAAAAATTCCGCGTGCATGAAATCTTTTTGCCAGATGTACTGCTGGCGGCCAAAGCCATGTACGCCGGCATGGATGTGCTTAAGCCCCTTCTGCTCAGCGCCGGCGTTTCCAGCCGCGGCCGGGTGGTGATAGGCTCGGTTCAGGGCGATCTGCACGATATCGGCAAGAACCTGGTTGGCATTATGCTGAAAGGGGCCGGTTTTGAAGTGATCGATTTGGGCAACGATGTGGCCGCCGAAAAATTCGTGGCTGCGGCCAAAAGCAATGACGCCAGCGTTATCGGCATGTCGGCGCTGCTGACCACCACCATGCCGGTGATGAAGGAGGTAGTGGATCTGCTGAAAAAGGAAAGCCTTTCCGGAAAAATCAAAACCATTATCGGCGGTGCCCCGGTTTCGCAAAACTACGCTGGCGAGATAGGCGCCGACGCCTACGGTTATGATTGCGCCCAGGCGGTCGCGGGTGTAAAAAAACTGGCCGCGGCAGTTCAATAAATGGAAGCCATTGCCTCCCGGATCGGTCGCGGCCAAGTCCTGCTTGCCGATGGGGCTATCGGGTCCCTGCTCATGATGCGCGGCCTGCCCAGGGGTGCCCCCCCTGAGGGGGTCAACCTGGAGCATACTGAAATTCTGGAAGAGATCGCCCGTCTTTACCTTGAGGCAGGCGCCGAGATCATCCAGACCAACACTTTCGGCGCTTCACCATTGAAGCTGGCCAATTACGGGCTTGCCGGACAAGCGGTAGCCATTAATGAAAACGCCGTGCGAGCGGTACGACGGGCGGTCGGTGAACAGGCCTACGTATCAGCCTCCTGCGGTCCGAGCGGCAAGATCCTGCAACCTTACGGGGATACGGAAGCCGAAAGCATGTTCGAGAGCTTTCAGACGCAAATGGCGGCACTGGTCCAGGCCGGTACCGATATCATCTGCGTCGAGACCATGTCCGATATCAGCGAGGCACAGCTTGCCATCCAGGCGGCCCGCAGTGTTTCCCCATCCATTCCGGTCATGGCCACCATGACCTTTGAAGCCACGGCCCGGGGATTTTTCACCATCATGGGCGTAACGATCGAAAAGGCCTGCCGGGAACTCGAAAAGGCTGGAGCAGATTTGATCGGCTCCAATTGCGGCAACGGCAGTTTGCAGATGGTCGCCATCGCCAAAGAATTCAGAAAATATACCAGTCTGCCGCTGCTGATCCAGGCAAATGCCGGTGTTCCGGAATTGCGCTCCGGCCAGGTGCACTACCCCGAAACTCCGGAATTCATGGCCGAAATGTGCCACGAACTGATCGAGGCCGGGGTAGCCGTGATCGGCGGCTGCTGCGGCACCACCCCTGAACATATCCGGGCCATGCGCAAGGCCCTGGACAAGGAGAAAGTCACCAGACATGGCCATTCACCGGCTTGAGAATATTTTCAACCCCCAGCGCATCGCCCTGATCGGAGTAACGGCCAATCCAAAAAGCGTCGGCGGCAAGGTTCTGGGAAACCTGGTCGGAAGCGGATTCCGCGGTGTCGTCTACCCGGTCAACCCCGATTTCGAAGCCGTGATGGGCATCCCTTGTTTTTCAAGCCTCCGGCAGCTGCCGCGACGCGCCGATGTCGGAGTGATCTGCGCTCCGGCTGCCAAGGTGCCGGCCCTGGTGCGCGAGTGCGGCGAAGCGGGCATTCGGGGCGTGGTCATTGTTTCGGCAGGGTTTCGCGAGACCGGTCCGGCCGGACAGGCCCTGGAAAATGATATTTTGACCGAGGCCCGACGTTTCGACAACATGCGCATTCTCGGCCCGAATTGCCTTGGAGTGATCGTTCCGGGCCGGCAATTAAACATGAGCTTTGCCGGCGCAATGCCCAAAAGCGGCCATATCGCTTTTATTTCCCAGTCCGGCGCCCTGTGCGCCGCCGTCCTGGACTGGGCCATCGAGGAAAATATCGGTTTTTCCTGTATCGCCTCGATCGGCAACGCCCTGGACGTGGATTTCGGCGACCTGATCGATTATCTGGGAGAAGACGATAAAACCCGTTCCATCATCCTCTACATGGAATCGATCGGCCAGGCGCGCAAGTTCATGACCGCGGCCCGGGCTTTCGCCCGCGGCAAACCCATCGTGGCCTACAAAGCGGGCCGTTTTCCGGAATCGGCACAGGTTGCCGCTTCGCATACCGGCGCCCTGGCCGCCGAAGACGCGATCTACGATGCCGCCTTCCAGCGCGCCGGGCTGGCCCGGGTTCTGGATATCGGCGAGATATTCGACTGCGCCGAGCTGATCGGCCGGCAGAAAATTCCCCTGGGACCGCGCCTGGCCATTGTGACTAATGCCGGCGGTCCCGGCGTGATGGCCAGCGATGTCCTGATTGCTTCCCGTGGTGTTTTGGCCAGGCTCTCCCCCGAATCCATGGCGCGCCTGGACGAGGTACTGCCCCCATGCTGGTCGCACGGCAACCCGATCGATGTTCTGGGTGATGCCCGTTCCAAGCGCCTGGCCAAAGCCGTGGAGATCGTCCTGCAAGATCCCGGTGCCGACGCCGTCCTGGTGATCGTCACGCCCCAGGCCATGACCAACCCCACAGCCATGGCCCAGGCGCTTTCCCAGTTGAAGGACATGTCGGCCAAGCCGATCCTGGCGGCCTGGCTGGGCGGAAGCAGCATGCTGGCCGGCCGGCGCATCCTGGCTGACGCCGGCATCGCCAGTTACCGGACTCCGGAACAGGCGGTGCGCGCTTTCATGATCCTGGTGGCCTATGCGCGCAATTTGGACAGCCTTTACGAGACGCCCCGTGACATACCCATGGCATTCACTCCCGAGCGGGAAAAACTGGCCGCTGATCTGAAGGAAATGGCGGCGCGACCGGAGCGGCTGCTTTCCGAGACGGAAGCCAAGATGCTCCTGGAAGCGTACGGCATCCCGACCTCCCGGCCGCAGACGGCGGCCACAGCGGATGCAGCCGTGGCTTTGGCCGAGGAAATCGGTTTCCCCGTTGTCTTGAAAATCCTTTCTCCAGACATTACCCACAAAAGCGATGTGGGCGGAGTGGTACTGGACCTGAAAGATGCAGCCATGGTCAATCAGGCGTTTTCCCGGATCATGGCGAACGCCAGGGAAAAAGCTCCTGCGGCAAGGTTGCAGGGAGTGACCGTCCAAGCCATGATCCAGGACGCCCACGGCGTTGAGATGATCCTGGGGATCAAAAATGATCCGGTTTTCGGCACGGTGGTCATGGCCGGCATGGGTGGCATTTATGCCGAACTTTTCTCCGACCGCAGCTTGGGTTTCCCGCCCTTGAACGAGCGGCTGGCCCGGCGCATGCTCGAATCGCTGCGCATCTGGCCGTTGCTCAACGGCTACCGCGGCCGGCCGCCCGTCCACATCGATCGTTTGCTCGAGGTTTTAATCAGGCTTTCCTATTTCGCTGCGGATTATCCCGAGATCGCCGAACTGGATATCAATCCGCTGCTGATCACTCCGGAGCGGGTGCTGGCCCTGGATGCTCGCCTGCTCCTGGCTCAACCGGCGACGCTGCCGGTGCAGCGCCCTTATGCCCATCTGGCGCTATGCCCTTATCCCCAGGAATATGTTCGCCAAGCGCACCTGCCCGACGGCTGCGAAGTGTTGCTGCGGCCGATCCGGCCTGAAGACGAACCCATGTGGATGGAACTTCTGGCGGGATGTTCCCGGGAATCCATCTATGCCCGATTCCGCCATTTTTTCCAATGGCAGTCGCACCAGGCGGCGATCCGCTATTGCTTCATCGATTATGACCGGGAAATCGCCATGGTGGCGGAATGGAACAGGGATGGCCGGCGTGAATTGCTGGGAGTAGGGAGGCTGGTGGCCGATCCCGACCACGAAAGCGTCGAATATGCGGTTTTGGTCGGGGACAAATGGCAGAACCGCGGCTTGGGAAGCGTTTTGACCGAATGCTGCCTGGATATCGCCAGTCGCTGGGGATTGAAACGCGTGGTCGCCCAGACCGGCAGCGATAACACGCGCATGCTGACGTTGTTCAAGCGCCTCGGCTTCACCACCACCCCTTCGGCCGATGGGTCGGTGATCGACGCGGTGAAAGAACTGCCGCCGCGTGAGACGGTGCTTTAACCGTGGATCATGCGGCTTAACAACGGCCTTTTGATAGCAATCGCCGCGGATGGGCACATCTCCTGGCAGCAATAGCAGCGTATGCAGCGCTTGTAATCAAACGTCGGCAGGTGAGTTCTGCCGCCCGCATGGCTACTTACCGCCTTGGGTTCCAGAGGACAGACTTCGATGCAGACCCCGCAGTCATCGCAATGAGAATTATTGATAAACGGCCGCGGCGTGATCCATTTTTTCAAGTAATAAGGGAAAGCGCGGTCGAAAGGCGCCGCCGACTGGCGAACTACCTTGAAATCCGCAGCGACCAGGTGGGAAAGTTCAGCGCCGCAAATTTCGATCTCTTCATCAGCCCATGTTCCCAGGCCGCTTTCAGAGGCGGCTTTCATGGTCGGTACGAATGGAGCCGGCAGGCGGATCAGCTTGCAGAAAACGGCGTCCAGAGCAGCCGGATCGCTGGAAAGCAGCAGGACCTTCATTTTTCGGGGTGAGCCCGAACCCGGGCCGTTGCCCTCCATGGCCATAATGCCATCGAGTACGTACAAGCGCGGCTTAAGGTAGCGGTTGATGTCGACCAACATGGCAGCAAAATGTTCGCTCCGCGGCATCTTGACGTGATATTCACCCTTGCGTATCCCCGGTACGCATCCGAACTGGTTTTTGACGGCACCGGTGATGCGCATGAATCCGTGCGTTTTCATTTTGGCCAGGCTGATTATCCCGTCGGTTTCCAAGGCACCTTTGGCCAGGATCAGCTGTTTGGCGATCAGGGCTTCCTTGAATGAGACCTGGGCCGGGGTATTAAAATCGGCTTGTTCCATGCCGAGTTCCCCGGCCACCGCCGCCAGTCCGGATTTGGCGGCGGCGGTCTGGGCGCTGATGAATCCTGGAGAATCGCCGAAACTGACCCGGGCGCCGTTTTCCTGGCAAAGCAGGCCCATGGCTTTGAGCAGGGAAGGGTGGGTGGTAACGCATTTTTCCGGAGCGGCACCGTTCAGGATGTTGGGCTTGAGCAGGATCTTCTCACCCGGGCGGGCGAAACGGGTGATGCCGCCCAAAAGATCGATGCCTTTGCGCAGCGCCCGCGCAACGATTTCTTCATCGTAATCCGGGCATTCGATCAAAGCGACCTTGGTCCTGGCAAGAGAACTGTTTTTGGCCGCCCTCATTCAAAAAGCTGGCGCACCGGAGGGCTAGTATCGCTTTTGTTGCCTTTTTTATCCACGGCCGCGATCGCGTATATGTAAAGCTCTCCCTTGACGACCTGTCTGTCCCGGTAGAAATTCTCGGTCACAGTGGCATCCAGAAGCTTGTATTCCTCATTTCTGGATAACTTGCGGTATACAATGTAGTGATCCAGATCACGGTCGCGCACGGCTTCCCATGTCAGGAAAATATGGTCCTTGGCGGTGAAAATGACCAGGTTGGTAGGAATATCAGGGGGAAAAGTGTCATGGATTTTAATTTTCATCTGGTTGGACGGGGCGCTCTCGATGCGCTCCGACAGGAGGCTGACCACCTGGTACTCGTACTCGCCGTCGCTGCCTGTGTCGTAGTCTTCATAATATTCCCCGGTCAGTTTTATTGAGTTGATAGCCTGGAAAACACCCGGATTTTTACCTTGATTAATCCTGCGGTAAACCGTGTAGCCTGCCAGCGTGCCCAAAGGCCGGCCTTCGCTGTCGACCTGCGGGCGGCTCCAGTTCAGGACAACGACCTTGCCCTCGTGGCCGATTTTAAGATCGCTGACCGCTTTTGGCGGGGTGCGGGTTAAGATCTTCTGGATGGCGCTCAGCGCCGAGCGCGTCCTGCCGAGGGTATATGCCAGGGCAAAGGCGTGCTCCTTGTCCTGGAGCAGCTTGTCTTTGAAGGTCACGGCGTAGGCGACGGTGCCGTCCGGGCGCATGCCGAGCTCGCTGGCCTTCGGCTTGGCCAGCAGTTCGCTCTTCTTCAGGAAGGTATCCGGAACGAAGGGTTTGGCCAAATGGTAGATGTAGATGTTGCGCACCTGGGCCGGCAGCATGGACGTCTTGCCGTCGGAAAGCAGCGCCGGGAATTTCCAGCTGAGTTCTATCTGGTTGCCGATCTGCCGGACCTGCAGACTAACCACGGCCAGGGGAAGTTTTTCGGGTTCGAGGACCAGGGGCGCCTTTTTGCCGCAGTAGGAAAAAAGCAGGATCAACGTCAAAAGTTTCATAATATTTTTTTTCATTTTATTTTATAGGATGTACTTGCTTAGATCGCTGTCCTTGATGATGCTTTTCACTTTTTTGTTCACATACTCGCTGTCAATTTTAACTTGGCCGTGCTCCAGGTCGGATGCCTCGTAGGAGATATCTTCCATGACTTTTTCCATGATCGTGTGCAGGCGGCGGGCGCCGATGTTTTCCTGAGATGTGTTGATCTCCACGGCCATGGTGGCGATCTCCTCGATGGCATCCTCGCTGAAAAGGATCTCCAGTCCTTCGGTGCCCAGCAGGTTCTGGTACTGCTTGACCAGGGCGTTTTTCGGCTCGGTGAGGATGCGTATGAAATCGGCCTTGCTCAGCGATTCGAGTTCCACGCGGATGGGAAAACGCCCCTGGAGTTCGGGGATCATGTCCGCGGGCTTGGCCACGTGGAAGGCGCCGGCGCCGATGAAAAGTATATGATCGGTTTTGACCATGCCGTACTTGGTGTTGACCGTAGTCCCCTCGATGACCGGTAACAGGTCGCGCTGCACTCCTTCTCTGGAAACCATGGGGCCGTGGCTGCTGCTTTCACGGCCGGCGATCTTGTCGATCTCATCGAGAAACACGATGCCCATCTGCTCGGTCCGGCCGACGGCGATCTTGGCTACCTGGTCCATGTCCAGCAGCCGGTTCTGTTCTTCCATAAGCATGTAATCGAAAGCTTCACCAAGCATCATTTTGCGCCTTTTGGGGCCTTTTGCTCCCATCAGGTTGGGCATCATTTCGCTGATCTGGATGCCGATCTCCTCAACCCCGGAAGCGGAAAATATCTCAAAAGGAGTGAAGGAATTGGACTTGACATCCACTTCGATGATGCGGTCGTTTAATTTTCCATCGTGCAGCATTTTGCGAAATTTTTCCCTGCTTTCCTTAAAATTCTCGGCTTCATTCTCGTTTTCCTCGGCCGTCCCCTTGGCAGCCTTTGGCGGCGGCAACAGGATGGACAATATTTTTTCCTCAGTGTTGCGCCGGGCTTTTTCGCTGTTTTCCGCCATCTTCTCGGCCTTGACCAAATCGACGGCAATGCGCACCAGGTCGCGGACGATCGATTCCACGTCGCGGCCCACGTAGCCGACCTCGGTGAATTTCGACGCTTCCACCTTCAGGAATGGGGAGCGGGTCAGTTTGGCCAAGCGGCGGGCGATCTCGGTTTTACCTACCCCGGTGGGGCCGATCATCAGGATGTTTTTAGGAATGATGTCTTCGGCGATTTCGACGGGCAGCTTCTGGCGGCGGAAACGGTTGCGCAGGGCGATACTCACAGCTTTCTTGGCATTGTTCTGGCCGATGATGTACTTGTCCAACTCACGCACGATCTCTTTGGGGGTCAGATCTTCGCCTTTACTGATGATGGCTTTGCTCATTTTAAAGTTCCTCGATGGTGAAGTTCTTGTTGGTATAGATGCAGATGTCGGAAGCGATTTCCAGGGATTTCTCGACGATGACCCTGGCGTCGAGCTGGGTGTCGCGGCTCAGGGCCAGAGCGGCGGCCAAGGCATAGGGGCCTCCCGAGCCGATGGCCAGGACGTTCTCGTCGGGCTCGATGATGTCGCCTGTTCCCGACAAAATGTACATCTTCTCTTCATTGGCCACGATGAGCATGGCTTCCAGGCGGCGCAGGATCTTATCGGTGCGCCAGTCCTTGGACAGTTCCACGGCGGCACGCGATATATTGCCGTTATACTCTTCAAGCTTGGCTTCGAAGCGCTGGAAAAGCGAAAAGGCATCCGAGGTCGCCCCGGCAAATCCGGCCAGGATCTTTTCGTTGTACAAGCGGCGGATCTTTTTTGTCTTGTGCTTTAACACCGTGTTCTGGAAGGTCACCTGGCCGTCGGCACCCATGACCAACTTGCCCTTCTGGCGGACGCACAACACGGTTGTGGCGTGCATTTTTTCTTTCATCCATCAATTTTATATCTTTTGCCCTGGCAAGTCAACGCGGGCGTAATATGGAGCGAGAGCTTCGTGACGCGTAACGCGTGACAAGTGACGAGGGAGGAAAATATAAAGTAAAAAAGATATTTTCACATTGTTGCCGTGGACATACTCATACCCGCAATCGCAGTAAATAATTGTGAGAAATGCGGACTAAGAACACATCCTTGGCAGACGCTTGATCCGGGTGATTGACAGTTTCCGGGATTTTACGCTATGATAAAATTTCAAGCCCATGAAGAATTTCAAAAAACACATCTGGATCGGATTGTCCTGGTCTTTGTTGCTTTTTGCCCTTTCCTTTATCCTGTTTTTTAACTTTTCCTACATGGGCGTCAGGGACCAGTCGGCCGAGAAGATCATCACCGCCAATTTCAAGACCGTCATCGTTTTATTCAACCTGAAGATCCTCATTGTCTACTGTACCGTCGCCCTGTTTGTTTCTCTTTTTTCCCTGCTGCTCAACATCGAGCGCAAGGGCAATATCTTCCTTTTCCATATATTTATGTGGTTCTGGTTCCTGCTGCGGGCTGTAAAAATATCGCCCCAGCTGTTCGTCGACCCGCTTTACATGAAGGGGGGGATACTGCAAAAATTGCAGATCTTCATCACCGACCTGCTGCCGCTGTGGGTCATTTACGCCATCATACCTCTGATCGTTCTTGCCGCGGCCTGGAGAAAAAAGCGCCTGGCGCATGGTTTGTCTGTCATCATGCTGTTGGCGCTGTTCATCTATCCTTATAAAACCGCGGCAGTTAAAGCGCAAAGCTCGGGCGGGCGTCCCAACATCCTGGTTCTGGGCACCGATTCGCTGCGGCCGGACCACATTTCTCATAACGGCTATTTCAGGTCCACGCCCAACATCGACAGGCTGCTGGCCCGCGGCGTCAATTTCCTCAATGCCAAATCGTCGTTGGCCAGGACCTTCTCCTCTTTCACCTCGGTCTTTACCTCCAATTTCCCTCCCGACCACGGTGTGCGCCACATGTTCCCCCGCCCAGAGGAACTGCGCTTGCGATTACCGACACTGATCCAGGCCTTTAAAAAGCAGGGTTACGACACGGGCATGATCAGTGATTTCGCCGGCGATATCTTCTCCCGCCTCGGCTACGGCTTCGACCATATCCAGGCTCCGCATCTGACACTGCAAAACCTGATCAAACAGCGCAGTTTGGAATTCCATTATTTCCTGCTCAGTTTACTCATCAACCCGATCGGCCGCGATATCTTTCCGGTGATGTGGCTGATGCCTCTGAACATCGACCCCTATTACGTGACCAATACCAGCAAGAAATTCATCCGCAATGCTGTCAGGGCCGGCAAGCCCTTCTTCATGGTCTATTTCAGCTCCAACAGTCATTTTCCCTACGGCAGCCAGTATCCTTACTACCAGATGTATACCAGAAAATCGTATCGCGGTCCCCATAAATATCGCAAGGTCGATATGATGAAGACCTATTCTGCTTTTGACCTGAATCCTGAGAACAAGGAACAAATCGTGGCCTTGTACGACGGGGCGGTGCGCATGTTCGACGACCAGGTGGGGGAGATGCTCGGGTTTCTTAAAAAAAGCGGCCTGGACCGGAACACGATCATTGTCCTGTTTTCCGATCACGGTGAAAGCCTTTATGAAAACGGTTACGGAACCGGGCACGGCGATCATTTGCGCGGTCCTTATTCCAACAATATGGTCTTCGCCCTTTATTCGCCCTATGAAGATTTTGGCGGCCGCAGGATCGTTCCGACCGTGCGCGACATCGACATCGCGCCCACATTGCTGGACCTTGTTAAAATCAATCCGCCGGCTTCTTTCAAGGGACATTCGCTGTTGCCGGTTATGCGCGGCGGCGCATTTGCCGGCTACCCGGCCTATATGGAAACAGAACTGTGGTACACTCCGGAAACCCCCTACATTAAAAACCGCGTGCGCATGGCCTATCCCGGGATCATGAAGGTCATCGAACTGGAGCCGAAAACAGGGGAGATCATCCTGAAAAAAGAATTCAATGATGTCGTCATCCAGGGCAAATACCGGGGCGTGCAGCTGAACAACAAGAAATATATCTATATGCCCGACGAAATGGAATTCCAGGAGGAATGGTACGTTGATGAAAAGCCCGTGGCCCGGGAGTCGATCCATGATGATGAGCTGCTGAACCTGAAGTACAAACTGCTGGAGCTATTCAAAAACAAGTTCGTCATCTTGAGCAACGGCAGGATCAAGGAAAGGATCGATTAGATTTTTCCTGGCAGAATTCTATTAAATACTTATCCCCCCAGCTGCGCCACCCCCCTTAGCCAAGGGGGGATGAAGGGGGGATCGGCACATCTGAATAAACAACAATGCCTTCTCAAAACAGGATTGCTGTTTTAAAAAGTGAGGTTTTAGCCCGCCGTATAGAAGATCCGTTCACCCACAATGACCGGTCTGATTTTTTTTTCTTTTTCCAGAATATCCAGGTATTGACGCAGTTCGTTTTCCCCTTTCGAAGTCAATGCCGCCAGGTCGTCAAGGCTCAGCGGCCGGCGGCTGATGGTGTTCAGCAGGCTGTTTTCCAGGTTGGAACTGAAGGCCGGGATCTCTTCGCGGTGGTGGGCGCGCTTGATGATCTCC
>Ga0268280_1001994_pt1 | contig 12634 bp, 9 predicted proteins | sample saktaG_9_FD_190139 | JGI IMG/M metagenome (GOLD analysis project Ga0268280, IMG submission 190139) | Saline water microbial communities from Sakinaw Lake, British Columbia, Canada - sak_2011_5_24_40m | ecosystem: Environmental > Aquatic > Non-marine Saline and Alkaline > Saline ...
AGCAGTATATCCGGGAAGGAAAATTTCTGGAATACGCCGAATTCGTCGGCGAATATTATGGCACGCCGCTCGAATACATCGAAAAACAACTGGCAAGCGGCAAGGAAGTCATCATTGAAATCGAAGTGCAGGGTGCTTTGCAGGTTCGCGAAAAAATGCCGGACGCCGTTTTCGTTTTCATCGTCCCGCCGTCCAAAAAAGCCCTGATCGACCGTTTGAAAAGCCGTGGTACCGAAGATCCGGCAGGAATCCAGAAACGTCTGGACAAAGCCGAACGCGAGTACAATCTGGCATACAAATACGACTACATCGTCGTTAATGATGATGTCTATAACGCCGCCGATCGGATTTATGCGATCATCCGCGCCGAGCACGCGAAGACCGAACGATCGATTTACAAATACAACAAGCTCATGGAGGGTACCGAATAATATGGCAGCACGAAACACGGATGGTCTACGTTATCCATCGATCGACGATCTTCTGGAAGTCATCGATTCGAAATACAAACTCGCCTACATCGCGGCGAAACGCGCTAAAATCATCAAGCAGGACGGCATTTCCTCAGTCGACAACCGTTGCGTCAAACCGGTCGGTCAGGCGTTGGAAGAAATCCTTGCCGGCAAAGTCAAAGCGGAATTCTGAAAACGGCCTTCTGGCCGTTTCAGAGTGTAGACAAACCCAGTCCTAGGAAGCGATTCCGAAGACTGGGTTTCGTTTTTTCTGGATTCGAAGGATGATTTTGTGGAAAAGCGAGGTGACGAAGGTGCCGATGCGCGTGAATTCCCCTTTGAACTGCGCAATCAAGAGGGCCAACTTCTTGATGTTGGCCGCGGCGAACACGATCAGGTTCCGGTCCCGGTTCTTGGGAAGCCCACGGACCAGCGTGAACCCAAGGCAGTTGCTGATCTTGCCGAGGGCGAACGCCCGCTCCACCGTGAACTTCCGCTTCGGATAGAGTTCCTTTCCCCAGTCGCTCAGCCGAATCTCCCGCACGATCTTCTTCGTGTACTCGAGGAGATGGACGACTAGACTCTTCGTGTCGCAGTTGGTGCACTTGTATTTGAACGGGCAGTTCATGCAGTCCTTCTTCGACGTCTTGTACAGTTTGTACCCCTGCGAATCGATTCCCTTGTACATTAGTTTCTTGAGCCACGGACAGATGAAGTAGTTTTCGTCCTCCTGGTATTTGAAAGATTGCTTGGAATACCGCTCTTCCGTTTCTTCCGTTTCGGGATTGACCAGTTTCGTGCCTTTCGGCTTGGCATAGGGAACGACCGGCGCGACGCCCTTGTTCAGGAGGAGGTCATGTAACACCGGCGAGGTATATCCCGCGTCCATCACCGCCGCCGTCACGTTCGGAAACTCTTCCGTCAGTCGGTCCAGGAAGCCCATCGCGGCGTTGTTGTCGTTCGTGCTCCCCGGCGTCGTCTCGCATCCCACCACCCAGCCGCGCTCGTCCACCGCCGTCTGGACCGCATACGCCAGCTGCTTTTCCTTTTCCCCCTTGTGAAACATCCCAGAGTCCGGGTCGACGTCGCTCACCGCGACCTTCTTCGTCGCCGTGAAGTCGATCGTCTTGCTGCCTTCGGCGATCCGTTCCTGGTTGATCTCGTCGTGTAATGCCGTCACGTACTTGTTGAAGGGCACTTCCAGTACTTCGTTGTGAACGTTCCGTTTGTTCGCATACGCCTTGATGTGCGTCGAGTCCACGAAAACCGTCTCTTCCTTCACGAACCCCTGTCGGATCAGTTGCTCCAAAATCATCTTGAAGATCCGTTCGAAGATTTGGCTTTCGGCGAACCGCCGCACATAGTTCTTCCCGAACGTCGAGAAATGCGGTACGGGGTCCGTGACCCCCAACCCGAGAAACCATCGGTATGCGATATTCACTTCGATTTCCTTGATCGTCTGACGCATCGATCGGATCCCGAACAGAAATTGGATGAACACGATCTTGATCAGTACGACGGGATCGATCGATGGTCTTCCGTTGTCTTCACTATAAAGATCCTTGACCATCGGTCGGATGAATTCGAAGTCGATTACCGCGTCTACCTTGCGGACAAGGTGGTCCTTCGGAATGATTGATTCCATGTCGATGACCTGCATCTCGTTCCGCCGTCCGTCGTCTTGTTTTGTCATCATTTTCATCACCTAATCGCATCTTATCACTTTACTATATACATGTATATAGTAATTCGTATTATTGCTAAAAGTTGTGGAAAACTCAAACAAAAAGTACCCGATTAAGTTCAATCGGATACTTTGTCTACACTCTGAGAGGGAACCGGAATCCGGTTCCCTCTTGCATCATGCGGCGCGTTTTTCCTTGGGTTCCCGCAACAGATATTTCTGGACGTAAATCAATCGCAGCGCGTTCAGGACGCACAGCAGGGTGACGCCGACATCAGCGAAGATCGAAAGCCACATCAACATCACGCCGAAAGTCGAAAGGGCGAGGAACAGGACTTTGATGCCCATCGAGAAAACGATGTTTTCCGTGGCGATGAAACGCGTTTTCTTCGCAATCTGGATGGCTTTTTCGAGCAGACGGATATCGTTGTTGATGATGATGACGTCGGAAACTTCGATTGCGAGGTCGGAAGCGGAGCCCATCGAAACGCCGATGTCGGCGTTTTTGAGGAGCGGCGCGTCGTTGATGCCGTCGCCGACAAACAGAGAGATGGAATTGGTGCGGATGGCGTTGAACTTTTCCAGTTTCTGTTCGGGTAGGAGGTCGGCGTAATATTCGATGCCGCCGAGTTTGAGGGCGATATCGGCAGCGGAAGCTTCGTTGTCACCGGTCAGCATCACGGTATCGTAATGCTTGGTGAATCTTCGGACGGTTTCCATCGAGGTTTCCTTGAGTTCGTCATTGACGACCACGGAACCGAGAAAAACTCCATCGCCGCCGACGAACGTATAGGAACCGACCGGGAGTTTGTCGATTGGCACCGTGATGCCGTTCTGTTCGAGGAAGCGGCTGCTGCCCGCGAGGACCGGTTTGCCGCTGAGGAGACCCTGGATGCCGTATCCGGGAATTTCCTTGACGGCGGTCAGATCATAGATGGGTTTTCGGTAATAGTTGACGATTGCTTCGGCGATCGGATGGTTGGAGTATTTTTCGAGCGAAGCAGCGATTTTGAGTGACTCATCGTCAGAAAAACTAGAGACGAAGAAGGAGCCGTACGTCAGCGTGCCGGTCTTGTCGAGGGCGATCGTCTTCACGTCGGTCAGGGTCTGCAGAAAGGTGGATCCTTTGAAGAGGATGCCGTTCTTGGCGGCTACGCCGATACCGGCGAAATACGTGAGCGGCACCGACAACACCAGCGAGCAGGGACAGGAAATGACGAGGAACGTGGCGGCGCGATAGATATATCCCGTTTCCGGGCGGCTGGCAACGACGACGTTCGTCGGATCAAAGATCAGTCCGTAGAGAACAAGCAAAATCGCCAGCGAAACGACGATCGGGGTATACACTTTGGAAAACTTGGTGATGAACAGTTCCGTTTTCGACTTGTTGTTGGTCGAGTTCTCGATCAGGTCGATGATCTTCGCCAGCGTGGAATCGCTGTATTCCTTGGCGGCGCGCATCCGGATCACTTCGCCGACGTTGATATTGCCGGATAAAAGCGGCGTTCCCGGTTCGACGCGGAGCAACTTGACTTCGCCGGTCAGTTCGGAGGTGTTCATCGAAGAAGTGCCCTCGATGACGATGCCGTCGACGGGGACGCGTTCGCCGTTCTTGATCACGAGGACGTCGCCGACGCGGATCTGCATCGGATCCTTCACGACGATCTGCTCGCCCTGGACGACGTTGGCATATTCGATCTTGATGTCCATCAGGGCGGTGATTTCGTCCTTCGATTTTTGAACGGCCCGCGTCTGCAGGAGTTCGCCGACCGTGTAAAGCAGAATGACGGCGATGCTTTCTTCGAATTTACCCAAAGACATTCCGGCCACTGTGGCGATGAACATCAACGAGTTTTCGTTGAAAAAGTCAAGATTGCGGATGCATTTGACCAGTACCGTCGCAATCCGGGAGACCAGGAACAAATAGCCAACCCAGTAAATAATCTGGGTCGCCAGATACGGCAACGGCTGACTAAGGTCGGTCTGGAATACCCGGTTGAAGAATCCGGGCAAACGGAACAGCATGAAGTTGATGGCGATGAGACCGATGCCGATCAGGACAAATCGGTATTCCTTCCAGGGATTCGGTTTCGGATTTTCCGTGCGGCGGTCGAGATAATGGGTATCCACGCCGTTCTCGAGGACATCGACGAGCCCTTTGATTTCCTTGAGGGCTTTCACTTCATCGAAGCCGTCTTTGAAATCGACAAGCATGATCTGGTTGGTGTAATTGAAGCTTGCGCTGTTCACATACGGAAGACGGCCGGTCCGCTTTTCGATTTTGTGGATGCAACTTGCGCAGGTTAGATTCTTCATCACAATTTTTCGAATCATATCATCAGCCCAAATAAATTAATAATTTATTGGTCTCCGTTCTTCATTGGCGTGCCTTGATTACTTTCATTATACGAATAATCCTTCATTTGTCAATCGTTTCCGGTTTACGGCCGTTGTTTCGCGGTTTTCACGCCATCGAATCATCGCAGGGTGTTTGACTTGCATTATTGGCAAAAGGGCGTTGATATGGTAAAATAATATAAATGGGGTGACTATGATGGATTGGTTGAAAATCGCCAAAACCTATGAACGTGAATATATCGAAAAAACACAAGCGCTATTACGGATTCCGACGGTGCTCGAAAAGTATGACCCGAACTGTCCCGAAGCCCCCTTCGGAAACGATATCCGCCGAGCACTCGACCATGTCCTGACGGTCGCTGAGATCGACGGGTTCAAGACGAAGAACATCATGAATTACGCCGGTCACATCGAACTTGGCGAAGGCAAGGAAATCGTCGGCATCCTCGGCCATCTCGACGTCGTTCCCACGGGTGGCAAATGGGACTTTCCGCCTTTTGGCGCCGAACTCCGGGACGGCAGGATCTATGCCCGCGGCGCTATCGATGACAAAGGGCCGACGATGGCCGCCTACATCGCGCTCAAGATGATCCGCGATCAAGGCATCAAACTCAACCGGCGCGTCCGCCTGATTCTGGGCTGTGACGAAGAATCGGGGATGCGGTGCATCGCGAAATATCTCGAATACGAGAACATGCCCGATCTCGGGTTTGCCCCCGATGCCGAATTTCCGCTCATCTACGCGGAAAAAGGCAGCGTCAGTTTCGATGTCGTCGGCACCGAAGACGATTCCCTCATCACATCGCTCGTCGCCGGCGAGCGTTATAACGTCGTTCCCGACGAGTGTGTCGCGGTTCTGAAAAAGGATGTCTCACAGGCTTTTCTTTCCTATCTGGAGACTGCGAAACAGCAGGGAAAGGTCGAAGGGAACAAATACACGGTCTATGGCAAGAACGCGCACGGAGCTACGCCGATGCTGGGTCTCAACGCCATCTTCCTGATGGTCGATTTCCTGAAAACGGTGACCGCTTCCTCCTTCGTCCAATTCCTCGACCGCTTCCTGACCTACGATCATTACGGCGAACGACTGGGCATTGCGTACCACGATCCGGAAATGAAGGATTTGACGCTGAACACGGCGATCATCAAATATCAGGACGGCGCGTTCAAACTCGGATGCAACATCCGGTATCCGCGCGGCTGGGATCAACCGAAACAAGGAGCGAAGATCCAGGCTGCCGTCGAATCGTTTGGCTTCGTTTACAACCAACTCCGCAACTCGCCGCCCCATTACGTGTCGCCGAAAGATCCGCTGATCCACGTTCTTGAAGCGGCTTATCGCAAATATACCGGCGATCAGACTTCGCCGCTTCTCACCATCGGTGGCGGCACCTACGCCCGGAACATGAAGAAAGCGGTCGCTTTCGGCCCCTGTATGCCCGGAAGTCCGGAATTGGCGCATCAGCCGAATGAATACGTGATCGTCGCCGATATGCTCGTCGCTGCCGCGATCTATGCGGAAAGCATCGAAAAACTCGCGGGCGCGGCCCGCTGAACGATGCGGCTCCGTAAAGTCAGGGATGCCGGTCAGACATTGGCCGCACATCCGGAATTCGTGATCGCCGATCCCGTCGCCGGCCACTGGCGGGAACGATTCGGAAACGAAGCCCCGATTCACTTGGAAATCGGCATCGGCAAAGGGAAATTCCTGTTCGAAACGGCAAAAAAGCATCCGGAAATCGACTATGTCGGTATTGAAAAATACGATTCCGTCCTCGTTCGGGCATTGGAAAAAATCATCCTTGAACCGTTGTCAAACGTGAAACTCGTGCATATGGACGCCGCGGCGCTGCCAATGGCATTCGCACCGGGGGAAGTCGCGCTTCTCTACCTTAACTTTTCCGATCCGTGGCCGAAACATCATCATGCCAAACGTCGGCTGACGAGTCCGCTTTTCCTAGCTCGATACGAAGCCATCCTGAAACCAGGCGCGCCGATTCGGTTCAAGACGGACAATTATGGCTTTTTCGAATCCACGCTGATGACCTTGGTCGCGCAAGAAAAGACGATCGAACGCATCAGCCTCGATCTGCACGCCGAGGTCGATATCGACAACGTCGAAACCGAATTCGAAACCCGGTTCGTCCAAAGAGGGCAACCGATCTATTATATCGCTTTCCATAACTGAGGAGGAAACCATGCTGAAACAACATTATCGGGATCTCGTTGAACTGCCGGGCATATCCGGTCATGAAAAGGCGGTCCGTGACTATGTCCGCAAAGCCCTTGAGCCGCTTGCTGAAAAAATCTTGCAAGACAAGCTCGGATCCATCTTCGGCGCTGTGAATCTGGACAGGAACGGTCCGAAAGTGATGATGGCCGGACATATGGATGAAGTCGGAACCATGGTCGTCGGCATCTCCGACAAGGGTTATCTGAAACTGATTCCGATCGGTTCGATCACCCCCGTCATCATGCTGAGTCAGCATCTTGACGTCATCCTCGACGACGGCAGCGTCGTCCCCGGCGTGATCGGCGCCAAACCGCCGCACCTGCTGCGCGACGGTGCAACCAAGCAAGTCACCGATTTCGAAGACTTCGTCCTCGACATCGGCGCCGATTCGAAAGAACATGCGCTCAAGCTCGGTGTGAAGATCGGCCAGCAGGCCGTCTTCCATAACAACTATACTGTCACGAAGGATGGCAAGAAAATCATCTCGAAAGCCTGGGACGACCGGTTCGGCACGGCCATGGCGATTGATCTTCTCCAATCTGTCGACAAACAGTCGCTCCCCTGTCAGCTGTATTGCGGGGCGAACGTCCAGGAGGAAGTCGGACTCCGTGGCGCCGGCACGTCGGCCTATTTGATCAAACCCGATGTGTTCATCGCCGTCGACTGCTCCCCCTGTTCTGACACGTTCGAGGAATCCGAAGTCGGCGGAAAACTCGGCGGCGGGTTCATGATCCGTTTCTACGATCCCCGGTGCATCATGCATCAGGGAATGAAACAATTCGTGGAAGAAACAGCGCAGAAAAACGGAATCAAGTTCCAGTATTATAAATCGCTAGGCGGCACCGACGCCGCGCAAGTGCAGTTGTCCGAGGACGGCGTATTGGTCTGTACCATCGGCATGCCGGCACGTTATATCCACTCGACCGCATCGATGATCAACATCGACGATTACGAAGCGGTGAAAGCGGTCATCCTGGCGATGTTGCAACAACTCGATTTCAAGAAAGTCGACGAAATCAAAGCAAACGTCTGACTTTATGAAATAAACTTATGAGACCACGAATGTGGCTTAAAAAGGAGAAAAATGAAGAATGGAACAGTATTGGGTAACAAAGCAAAGATTCGGGAAATGACGTTGTTGGCGATGTTCATCGCCATCATCCTGGTCATGATTTTCGTGCCTTACATGGGCTTCATCACCATCCCCCCGGGACTATCAGTGACGCTCATCCATCTCCCCGTCCTGATCGGTGCAGTTTTGCTCGGTCGCAAAGGCGGCATCATCCTCGGCCTGACCTTTGGCATCGGATCGTTTCTCCGAGCCCTGACGTCGGTCGGTCTCGACTACCTGTTCATCTTCCCCTGGGTATCGATCCTGCCACGGTTCATCTTCGGGCTCCTCATCTATGATTTTTACCGGTTACTGCACCGCTTTGTCAAAGTCCGGCTCGTCGCTTTAATGATCACGTTCTTCACGATGACCGTGATTCATACGATGATCGTCCTGCCGATGCTGGTCTCGACGTTTCCAATCGCTCTTGGTAACACCTCGCTTCTTGCCATTCTCGGTGATGCGACCGCGACCGCGGAAACCTTCTCTTCCTGGTCGGGACTTTGGTTGCTCATCGTCGTCGTCATGGGATCCAACGGCATCATCGAAGCGGCGATTGCCGGTACCATCGGCGCCATCATCGCGGACCGGCTGATCGCGTTCCGTGACAAGAATGCCGGCAAAACCGTTGCCGGAGAAAGCGGTGAAACCGATGCTGACACTGATTGACATCGGCAATACGACGATATCGATCGGTCTTTCCGAAGATCACGCCAAGATCGACAAGACCTATAAGATCAATACCGAAAAAAACAAATCAAGCGATGAATACGCGACGACGCTCAACATCCTGTTTAAAACGACGACGCCATCGCACGTCATCATTTCTTCCGTTGTTCCGGAACTGAACGACGTTTTTCGTGAATACTTTCATGACTGGTTTGACATCACCCCGCTTTTCCTCGGCCAGGGCGTCAAGACCGGCATCAAGATCATCTCGGACAATCCGAAGGAAGTCGGATCCGATTTGATCGCCAACATCGTCGCGGCGACGGAATTTTATGGCAAAACCTGTCTGGTCGTCGATCTTGGCACGGCCACGACCTTCACCTATGCCGAAAATGCGACGCTCAAGGGCGTCATCATCGCCGCCGGACTAACCACGAGCAAGAACGCCTTGATTTCGAAAGCATCCCTGTTGCCGCAGATCGAACTTGAAATCCCCAACAAACTGCTCGGCACGACCTCCGCGGAATGCATCAAGTCCGGGTTGATGTACGGGCACGCTTCGATGATTGATGGCATGATCGCCCGCATCAAGAAGCAGCTTGGCAATCCCGCCTTGCCCGTGATCATGACGGGGGGGCATGCCAGATTGATTTATCCGCTGTGCGAGCAGCCGATCATCCTGGACGAACGCCTGATCCTCAACGGGCTTATGCTCATCTTCCAGCGGAATCTGCTAAAACCCAGCTGATCCGCTTTGTCCAAATCAAACGGCGAGGTGCGAACGATGAAGAAACTGCTCCTGATCGACGGCAACAATATTTTGTTCCGTTCCTATTTCGCGACCGCCGCGATGGGAAACCTGATGAAAAACAGCCAAGGCGTTTATACGAACGCCGTTTTCGGTTTCGCGTCGACGATGCAACAACTCCTGAAAACCGAATTCACCCACATTCTCGTCGCCTTCGATCCCAAGGGAAAAACGCATCGGCATTTGGAATTTCCTGAATACAAGGGCACACGGGCGGAAACGCCGCCGGAACTGATTTCGCAGATGCCGCTTGTCCGCGAGTATCTGGATGCCGCCGGCATTCCCCGCTATGAACAGGATCTCTATGAAGCCGACGACATCATCGGCTATTGCGCGACCCATTACGCCGACCAAGTCGATCGCGTCGAGATCATCTCCAACGATCATGACCTGATGCAACTGCTAAACGACAAGGTTTCGCAGATCGTTTCCAAAAAAGGTTTGAGTGAAATCGAAATCTTCACACCCGAAACGATGCATGAAAAACTCGGCATCTTCCCCGCTCAGATTCCCGATTACAAGGGGATGGTCGGCGATGCGAGCGACAATATCCCGGGTGTGCCGGGCATCGGCGACAAAACAGCCGTCAAATTACTGAGCGAATTCGACAATCTGGAAAACATTCTGGCCAACACCGAGAAACTGACCGGGAAACTCAAAGAGAAGATGATCACCCATGCAAAAATCGCCCATTACTCCAAACATCTTGCCACGATCGTGACCGATTTTCCCAATCAGTTGACGCTGGATACTTTGGAATACCAAGGCAGCGACAGTGACAGCATCCGCGCTTTCATGCAGAAGATGGAATTTCATTCTCTGCTGAAGCGGATCGAGATCGCGCGGCCGAAAATGCCAGCGTCGACCGCTGCGTTCACCGTCGTGACGACGCCGGCCGAAATCGCCCAGATCACCACCGGTCCCGCTGCCGTCTGCATCGAAACATTCGGTACGAACTACCATTCCGCAACCATCCTCGGGTTTGGCTTTGCCAACGCTAGCGGCGCTTATTTCGTCGACTATGAACTGTTTCGGCATTCGCCCGAACTCGTAGCCTGGATGAAGAATCCGGATTTTGCCAAAGATACGTACGATTGCAAACAAATGAAAGTGGCCCTGATGTGGGATGGGTTTGCCGTTGCCGGCATCCGCTTCGACCTCATGCTCGCTGCTTATCTGACCAACCCCAACCTGACGCGTGATGATTTCCGCTCGGTCGCCGCCAATTTCGGCTCCGATCGCGTCGCTTACGACGAGGAGATCTTCGGAAAAGGCGCCAAGTATGCGATTCCGGAAGATCGAAACCTTTATCGTAAGCACGCCGCCGACAAAGCGGCCGCCGTCCGCGATCTCAAGGCGAAAATTTTGGCAATCAACGAAGAATACGGCCAGACGTCGCTATTGGAAACGATCGAGATTCCTTTGGCTGAAACCCTGGCGGAAATGGAATTCGCCGGCATCCGCATCGATCTCGATCAACTGGAAGCGTTTGGCGGCGATCTCGCCAGAAAAGCGTCAATTCTGGAAAAAGACATCCACGGTCTCGCCGGCGAAGTTTTCAACATCAACAGTCCCAAGCAACTCGGAACCATCCTGTTCGAACGGCTGCAGTTGCCCTATTACAAGAAAACAAAAAGCGGCTATTCGACCGATTCGTCCGTTCTCGACCAGCTGTCCGGATTTCATCCGATCATCGATAAAATCTCCGAATACCGCTCGGCAACGAAACTCTTTTCCACATACTATGAAGGCATCAAGGCCGCCGTCGCCGTCAAGGGAGACGGAAAAGTACATACCATTTACAAACAGACTTTGACGCAGACGGGACGCCTGTCTTCCGTGGAGCCGAATCTGCAGAACATTCCCGTCCGGAACGAGGAAGGCAAGGAACTGCGTCGCATCTTCATTCCTTCCGCGCCGGACCGCCTGCTCTATTCTTGCGATTATTCGCAGATCGAACTGCGCGTCCTGGCGGAAATGGCGGGCGTTGAGAATCTGCTCGCCGCGTTTCGCGCCGGCAACGACATCCATACGCATACCGCCCGGCTCGTCTTTGACAAGCAGGATATTTCCGCCGACGAGCGCCGCCAGGCGAAGGCCGTCAATTTCGGCATCATCTACGGGAAAACATCGTGGGGGCTTGCCGAGGACCTGAAAATATCGCCCAAGCAGGCCGAGGCGTTCATCGCCGACTATTTTGACCATTTTCCCGAAATCAAGCAGTTCATGAACCGCCAGATCGAAGATGCGAAGACAAAAGGTTTCGTCACGACGCTCTTCCATCGCCGTCGGTATATCCCGGAAGCGACCGCCGACAACTATCAGGTGCGCGAAGTCGGCAAGCGGATGGCGATGAACGCCCCGATTCAGGGAACAGCCGCCGACATCCTGAAGATCGCGATGGTCGCAATCCGGAACGAATTTTACAAACGCGGGATGCAATCATGCATCATCCTGCAGATTCACGACGAACTTGTCCTTGACGTGCTTGCGACGGAACGCGCCGCGGTCGAAGAACTCGTCGTCCGGATCATGGAAGGAACGGCGAATTTCGCCATTCCGCTCAAAGTCGAAGGCAGCTTCGGCAAGAACCTGTTCGAGGTGAAGTGACATGCCCGAATTGCCGGAAGTGGAAACGGTACGGCGGACCTTGGAACCGGTGATCGTCGGCAAGACGATCGCCGCGGTCGCGATTCGCTGTCCCCGCATCATCCAAAACGACAGCCCGGAAGGATTCGCCGCGAAACTGAGCGGCGAAACGATCCGTGCCATCGATCGCTATGGAAAATACCTGTTTTTCATCATGGAAGAAGTCACCCTCGTTTCGCATCTGCGGATGGAGGGAAAGTTTTTCGTGAAGCCGGCCATCGACCCAGCCGAAAAACACGAACATGTGGTCTTCACTTTCACCGATGGTACCACCCTTCGCTTTCATGACACCCGCAAATTCGGCACAATGGAACTTGTTCCCAAGGGCATGGAACGCGATATGAAGGCCATCAGGGCGATGGGCTTGGAGCCATTCGCATCGGAATTCTCCGGTCGTTATCTCGCCGAGAAAAACAGGTCCTCGGTTCGCCCGGTCAAAAGCTTCCTGCTCGACCAGAATGTCATTTCCGGACTTGGAAACATCTATGCGGACGAAGTATTGTTCCGGGCCCGGCTGCACCCCGCCACGCCGGTCCGGTTCCTGACGCAAGGCGACTTCAATCGTCTGGCTGACGCCGCCCGCACCGTTTTGCAGGCGGCGGTCGATCAAGGCGGCACGACCATCCGCAGTTATGTTTCGAGTCTCGGGGTCACCGGCCGTTTCCAGAAC
>Ga0268280_1001995_pt1 | contig 12634 bp, 6 predicted proteins | sample saktaG_9_FD_190139 | JGI IMG/M metagenome (GOLD analysis project Ga0268280, IMG submission 190139) | Saline water microbial communities from Sakinaw Lake, British Columbia, Canada - sak_2011_5_24_40m | ecosystem: Environmental > Aquatic > Non-marine Saline and Alkaline > Saline ...
TCTTTTGATGTCTTCGTTTTGCGAAAGTTAGCAATGAGTTTTTCCATACCTTCTTTAGATCTAAGTTCGTTTAATCTGCTTAAAATTTGATTTTTATACTTGCTAGGATTATCGCTTAATTTTAGGTTGCTAAAAGCTTTGTTAATAACATTTTCTTGATAATCACTTAATAGCGTTTTAAGTAGTTTTTCCGCGTCTTCGTTATCTTCATTTAGTAGTTTGGTTAAATACTTCTTTATGCTTGAATTTAGTCCTCTCAAACGGTTCATAAGAGTCTCAGTATTATCATATACTTGCTCTATGATTGAAATTCCTTGATTGTAATCAAAATATCTCAAGAGGTTATCAATAACATAAATATATCCTGTATACTCTTTTGGAGCCGAGTTGCTACTAATGTCTTCAAGGGCTTTCAGTAAAATTAATGCATTGTCATCAAACTGAATAATGTCGACATAGTTTTCAACTTTTTCCTCAATTAACCAACCATTTCTTTTGAATAGGTTTAGTTTATTTAGTGCTTTTTCTCTAGAACTTGATGTTGAGATATCATTACCTTCATCATCCAACACCTTATCAAAATCTCTTTGATTTATGTAATCTGTCAAGTGATTGACTAAATCTTCTTTTTCTACGAATGAAGTATTATTATGACGCTTAAAAAAATCGGAGACAACCATGATAATTTCTGCATGAATTCGTCTGTTCTCTCCTGAAAAAACTTGAAAGAATTTATAGTCGATTGCATCAAAAACGTTTTTCATCTATTGCCTCCTTTGTATATAATGATTTAATTTTCCAAACTTTTATTTTTGAATAGAACAGTTCTTATAGACATATTTTCTCTTAATAAATATATGAATTATTAGAAAAGAATTCATCTATGTAATCAAAATAATACAAAAACTACTTTGTAATATATTTCTCTTCAGCTTCTTTAAATTCATTCTTAATTTCACCGATGATTGTAGATCTGTTTTCCCATAATTCTTTTATTTTATTATACAATCTTTCATATATAATTTTATGTGCATCATTGCCTATTAAATCTTTATTAAATTCATCAGCAAAATCCTTAAGATTTTCATCTTCTTTAGCTAAAAATATCTTTTTAAAAATAGATAATATGTCATCTTTACCGATTTCATCGAGATTTACAAATTCTTTATCTTTTTCTGTTCTAAAGAAAACTTTATTATCCTCTATTTTTAACAACATCATATATATCCACTTTCCTTTCTTCGTAGGCTTTTTCACCCGACTCGAAGCTATTCATCAATGCAATATAATTCTTAATTATCTTTCCTTCTTTATTCCTCAAACTAGCTGCATCAGGGCACCCTGAGAATATATAATACTCGCTCCCATCAGGTTTATCTTCCCTGATTAGATGAAATATATAATCCGGTTTTATAGACAACCCCACCGTATGGTTGTGCGTCACTATTACCACTGGAAGATATTCTGACATCTCTTTTATAGTCTTGTTTATCTCTTCCCTCAAAAACATATTATCAAATGACGATTCAGGTTCGTCAATAAGCAGCATTTGGTAACTATATGCATCTTTTAATGCTCTCATTAGCCTAAATTCTGATCGTTCACCACCAGATACAGGATTGCCATATTTATTCAGGACATCATACTGAAAATCAAAGAACGCTTTCTCGATTCCAACATCATTAGCTAATCCTTCATTGCTCATTTTGATAAGATAATCATATGGTTTGTCATATAGTTCGAAAATGTGAGTAACTTTTGACGGCTTCTTAATTTTCTTTTTTAAAGTAGCTGCAGAATCAATAGCATTTCTGGTAACTCGTATGCTGAAATTACCAATATTTGTTAAGCTTATTACTTTACTCTCTTTCATCGACTTCACTAACTTATTAAAATTATGAACCGTCATCAAATTTTTCATATGTAACAGTTGATCATAATTTGTGATTATTGGTGAATCTGATTTAGATTGTAAAATAGGCTGCACTGAATCTAATATCTCATTAACATACTCTCTAATTTTATTATTATATTTCTCTTTTCTAAAGTTGCTTACTAATTCTTTTAACAATTCATTGAAATTAACATCTGAAAGATATTTTTTTAGAGTTTCATCTTTTTTCATATTTTCCAATAGTGTAATAATAGCTTCAATGCTAGATTTCAGCGATGATTCTGGCAATTTCACAAATTTTTCTTCACTGAATAACTTTGTTTTCGCATAGCTGTTTTTTTTCGTTGTGTCATTTGCAAATTTATGTAAGCTCTCAATATACTTATCAAGCGCATTATGGTTAATTTGCAAATCAATCAGAGCAACAGTCGAAGCAATATCTTTAAATTGGTTTAAGTGGTTTTCAATGAACTTTTGTTCATCCAGTTTAACCTCTTTTTGAAATTCTTCTATAGATTTCTCTTCATCATCCTGATTTTGAACTAACTCAAATTGTCGAATATATTTCACGTTTTCGTTGGCTGCATACATTTTCTTTAGTAAAACAGTTTTTCCAGTTGAACGTTTCCCAGTTATGACATTTATACCAGGGTAAATAAAGTCCCCTTCACCTGTTGCGTCAAATAAGTCAGTTCCTTCGATATCTAAATATACTTTTGATCTATCTTTCAATGCTGCTTTTATAGTATCAAATTCTAACGCTTCAATGTTCAAATAGGTTTGTCTAAGTGAAAAGTGTTCAATTAGCATTTGCTTGCTAATCCTAGAATCACTAAAGAAAACTGGTGTTAGTGAACTGTTTTTATCCTTCTTCAATAGATTGAACTTAGATTGGTTTGGTACTTCACCGCAGTAAACATACCCTTGAGGAAACTCTTTTATCACTTCAAGCGACAGTGATTTAGGTTTGCCTTCAATATGTGGAATGAAAAGATAATCTAGTGGATTTGAACATAGTTTTATTAACAACTCTAGCGAAATGTATTTTGTGTCGATAAATTTATCCTTAAGATTTTCACTTAATAATCTGATTCTTTCAATACCAAATTTATCATGTGAACAAATTACTAGAATATGTCCTTTCTCAACATCAATTTCTATTCCTGGAAATACTTTTGCATCTATACTACCTTGTATCTCATTAAATTGACTTATGTCAAAAACATTATGATTAGTAATTGCAATTGCATCAATTTCTCTTTGTGAAATATACTTTCCAAGGTTTTCTATAGAGAACTCAAAACTTCCGTCTTTATCAGTCGAAATTGTATGAATATGAAAATCAATTTTTTTCATAATAATGTTCACCTCTTCCTATATCATAGAAATAATAATGTATTGCAAATATATCTTATTTTTTTACTATATTTTCCCTCAGGTTTTTAGACTTCTAAGTTTGCTTACCACTTCAAATTTAACTCCTGTATCAAGCACTTCAAAATGCTTTCTACCACATAGAATTTTATTACTTTCGCGTTCACGAAGTTCTTCGTTCTTTTCAGAACCTTTGGTTTCAGCAACGAAGTATAGTTTGTCTTCTCCACTCGATTGAATAACAACAACCCAGTCAGGATTATAACTTCCAAAAGGTGTGTCAACCATGAATTTTCTTGGTAGTTTAGCATAGAGAACTACATCTTCATCATCTTCAGCATCTAATGCAAATTGTTTTTCAATAGTCGAGTCAAATATAACATGATCATAAACATTCTTCTCATCTGAAATGTCAATCACATTCTTGTCTTTGTAGCCAAATAACTCAGTATCATCAAATACATCCTCTTGTACATAAAATTCGTCAGACTGATAATACTTCAGTCCTTTTGATAGATTTGATTTCTTAACAGAATTCAGAATAGAAGATACATTCTTAATGAATGATTCTGGATTTTCGTAGAACTCAGGTAGTCTACCTGATTCTTTAATGATTTCAATAATAGTTAATCGCATAAGACGTGTCGCATCTTGAAGCCTTCTTATGAAATCTGGATAAACGATTGGATCAAATTCATTAATATCTCCAACAGTTCCATATCTAGATGAACCTTCTTGAACTACTCCAGCACCAGTAATATTCAACCTTGTTCTTTCTCTTTCAATTCTCTCAGGTAATATTTTAGGCATGTATTTTAATTTTTCAACTGCTTCATCCTTAAATTTGTTAATATCCATTTCAACTGAATATAGTGTTTTCCTTCTAATTCGATTCCACATATCTTTGAAAGTTTCTGAAATAAATATTTTTTTATTGATGCTCACTTTAACTTTAGCATTTGAATCTTTAATTTCAATCTCACGAGACAATTTTTTAATAGTAAAAATTACTTTGTCCTGGAAAACTGCAAATTCTTCTTGAAGTTTAAACTCTTCATTTTGAACATCAGCAAAGAATTTTTCTTCAACTTTTCCATTTGCTTTAAGATATCCATTTTGTTTTAAATGAGCAAATATTTTTGCAGAGTCCTCTTGAGATAAAGTTAACTCAACTCCATAAGCTGTGGTTAGTTCAATGCCCGCGAAACTAACTTTCTCGATAACTCCAAATTTATATCCTGCATCAGATTCAAGTTCTTTTTGCAGACTACTTGCAAAATCTTTGTAAGATTCGTTTGCAACAACACTCAAGATATTGAATTTAGGTTCATTGACACGGTCTCCATCTTGATTAACACAAATTCGTAGTCCTCGGCCGATTTTTTGGCGTTTCGTCATTGTATCTTTCGTTTCAACAAGTGTACACACCTGAAAGACATTTGGATTGTCCCATCCTTCTTTTAATGCCGAATGAGAGAATATAAATCTCAATGGTTCCTCTATGCTTAAAAGACGTTCTTTGTCACGCATGATTTTTTCATAAGTAGACTCATCTGCGATGGAGTCTCCTTTAGTGTCTTTAACTCTTCCTTTATTATCAACTGAAAAATATCCATCATGAACTTTTTCAGGATCAAATGACATCTTACCACTATAGGTATCCCTTAGTCTTTTAAATCTACCATTGATTAGTTTTGTAAACTCCTCTTCAAACCAAATAGCATATATACCTTTTTGTGCTTGCTTCTCATCATACACACGATACTTATCTACTTGATCAATGAAAAACAAACTCAAAACTTTGATACCTTGTTTCAAATACGTTTCTTCTTTTTTTAAGTGAAGTTCTATTGTTTCTCTAATTTGAGCACGTTTGATTGCGTCTTGATTGATTTCACCAATTGCTTCGCCTTTATTTACAGTAATACCATTTGCAAAATAAATATAGTCAACTTCTTCAAAAGTTCCAATGTCATCTAAGATATAGTTCATATCTTTGTAATAATCTACTCCACCAGATTTTTCCCATAGATCTTCATTTGTCTTGGTTGTCACAGTTCCTTTAGAAATAGATCCATCTTTATTGAGCGTGTTAATTTCTAGTTTTGCTGTGTACCCATTCTTATCACTAATAGATATTAGTTTCACATATGGTTTTGCGGTAGTTTCATCACTTTGTAGTGAAGAAACTTCAATATGTTTAACGAGGTTTTCTTGATATGCATCTACTGGAGTTAATCTATACATTAAATTAAACAACTCACGATGAGTTGCTGAATATCTCAGTGTACATAGTGGATTAAGTGATTTAATCGCATCTTTTGCTTTTGGAGTATTATCTACAGATTGAGGTTCATCAATAATCACAATTGGATTTGTACTAGCAATTAAATCAATTGGCTTATTACCACTTAATTTATCACTAGCACGGTGAATGATATTTGCTTTAGTTTCTTTCTCTGGATCATCAAAACTCTTTCTAAAAGCATCAATATTGATAATCATAACTTCAATATTGGAACTGGTCGCAAATGTTTGAATTTGCGTAAGTTTACTTGAATCATATACGAAGTAATTGTATATATCGTTATCATATCTAAGTTTAAAATGTTCTTCTGTGATTTGAAAACTTTTGTATACTCCTTCTTTAATAGCAATACCAGGAACTACAATAATATATTTAGTAAAGCCATACTTTTTATGTAATTCAAGTATCGTTTTTGTATAAACATAAGTTTTACCAGTTCCCGTTTCCATTTCGATTGTAAAATTACGTCCATTGATATCTTTACTTTTTTCAATTCCATTATGTTCTTCGATTTTACGAACGTTTTCTAAAAGTTCTGTATTATCAAGATGTAGTTTATTGGCATACCCAAGTTCATAAGTAACACCTACTCCTTCAACTCTTGATTCAGTCAACTCAGAAAGTCCTCTTGATATGTCTATAGTGAAAAGAGAGTCTTTTACTTTAGACCCTTCAAATATATTTACAATAGATTCGACAGCATCGGTTTGATATTGCTGATCGATAAATTTAAGTTTCATCAATATTCCTCCTAGATGCTTTTAATTTCTTCTACTCCAAGTTTTTCTAATGTATATGTTGCATTAATCTTATCATTGTCATTTGCAAATCCTGATTCTTTGAAAATAACGTTATGTGGTTTAAGTTTTCCTATTTCTTTTACGTCATCTAATGTTATATTATTATCTAAACATACAATTAGATACCCCAAAGAAACGCTATACATCGTTTTTCCGTTAATCTTGATTTCTTGTGTGGGTTTATCAAACACTCCGTATTTCAGCATGATTTCATATAATACATCAATGTCTGATCTATCATCTTTTATGACTTCTAATTGAGTAAATATGGTTGTTTCATCTAATTTAATTGTACCGTCCCAAGGAATGATATTTGTGGATTCTAGTTTAAACACTTTGAAGCCATTATCAAATGAATCTGGATCAACAATATTATCGTCTAATAATCCAGCTTTGTTCTTTTTATCAATAAGTTCTTGTTTAATTTGTTCGCCAGCTCTACGAATTCGTTCTTTACCGATTTCACATATGTTTTTATACCCAGCTTTATACGCTTCTGAGGATTCATCTGTTAATTCAGGAAGCTGAACCATTATGAACTTGCGATTCCCTCCATCTTCAGCATTCAGTTGCATAACAGCATGAGCTGTGGTTGAAGAACCTGAAAAAAAATCAAGCACTATGCTGTTTCCCTCAGTGTAAAGATGTATCATTCTCTTAATTAGCTCAACTGATTTCGGATAATCAAAATATGCTTTACCATCAAATAGAGATTTCAGTGATTGCTGTGCATCCTGCGAATGCCCAACATCCGTATATCTCCAAACTGTCATAGGAGTAATACCAATTTTAACTTCTGATAAAAATCTTTTAATTCTAGGAACATTCCCTCCGTCATTTCCAAACCATATGCGGTTATCGTATAAGTATTCATTATATCTATCTGGATTTAATCTCCAGCTGTAGCCACTCGGAGGAAAAACTTTTCTTCCATTAGGTGTTGTAATTTCGTAAATATTGCTCTGAACAGCTGGTCCTACTGATAGATCTCCAGAAGTCCATGGACCTCTGATATCGTTATCTAAATTTTGATAACGTTCACTAGTTTCTTCACCGCGTTTTAAACCATTATTAGTGGTTATTCCTATATTTTTGGAATAACAGTATGCATAATCATGGTTTGTAGAAAAATGCTTTTTTGTATTTACTGGTGAAAAAGCTCTTTCCCAGACTATAGTTGCAATAAAGTTATTTTCTCCAAATATTTCGTTACAGATATTCTTTAAATTGTGATTTTCATTATCATCAATACTAATAAAGATAACCCCATCATTGGATAGTAGATTCTTTGCAAGCATTAATCTAGAATACATCATATTTAGCCAATCAGTATGATATCTACCGTTTGTCTCGGGATTCGCTCTAGTCGTTTGTTGAGTCTGTTCTTTATAATTTTTTATATTGTCTGTGAAATCATCTTTATACACAAAATCTCCACCAGTATTATATGGAGGATCAATATATATCATTTTTATTTTTCCGTAATAAGTCTTTTGAAGCTGTTTTAGAACTTCAAGGTTATCTCCTTCAATATATAAGTTCTCGGTTGTGTCCCAGTTCTTGCTATCTTCTTTCGAAGAGATTAATGTTCCTGTAGATGGAGATTGCGCGAGTTTAATCGTGCTGCTTTTTCCACTCCAAGTAAACTGGAATTTCTCAATCTTATTTTCAACTTCATCCCCTAAAACTATTCTTAATTTGTCAAAATCAATTTTCCCTTCTGTGCAGACATTAGGAAAAAGCTCTTTAATTTTATCAATGTTTATTGTTTCCAAATTTAGGCTAGCGCCATCAATTTTATTCATATTATACTCTCCTCCTTCATAATTAAGTCATAACCAATAATACAATAACTATTCGGATATGTGTAGGTAAAACTTGGATTATTATTTCAAACACATATATCTTTTAAAAATCTTAATATTATCAAAATACAGGAGGCACTGATACTTTAATTACCTCTTCAATATACCTTTTAATATTATTGATACCTTTGATAATTCGTTGTGGAGGTGTTTCTCCCCCAACATAATAAATGCCACTTAAATCTAGATGGTCGATTACTGAAATACCCACCACCTCTTTTTCTTTGTCCTTAGCATTTTTTGTTAATAATAAGTGCGGAACATTTAATCGGTTAGCTAATTTGACTGTGCTAAGCCAAGTGTTATAAATTGGACCTCTTTTATGAAAAAATCTAGCTGGATCTGCTTGAAAATTTTCAATATCAACAAATCCGATTGATATATCATCTATAATACATAAAACATTTTCAAATTTTGAATCTACAATAAATGCATCAATGTTTCCTCCCCATGCAAAACCATGAGATTCTAAAATTTCATCAAAGATAGTATTTGCAGCTCTAGAAGAAGCTCCGTTATTTAACGGGTGTGTCTGGGTGGTCTTTTTTATTACCGCCCACCAAGAAACAAATTCTTCTTCATTAAGTTCTTCCACAATATTCAAAGAAATTTCTGATAACATTCCATTTTCAGTTCTAAGAATTTCTATCGCTTCAAAAATTGAAAAAACCCCCATTTTTAAACATACAAAATATAGCGGAACCGAAAGTTCATTAGCTATTAGCCATTTTGCAAGAACATCCTCTTCCGAGAATGCAGAAAACACATTTAGTTCCTCATTTTTTTCAAATTGAATCGCCTCAACAATGGCTGTAAATTCTCTGTTTTTATCCATTGTCAAGCCTTCTATGTGATATGCATGTAAACTATTGTATAGTTTAGCAATAAAGGGATGAATACTTTCAGTTGTTCTTTTTTTCATAGTGAATTTCTCCTTTAAGATTTATTATGCAATCAACTAATTCATTTTCTTTATTCTTAATTTTCATGTGATAATCCATTTTCTCAGCCATCATTGATGCTTGATTATATTTGTCTTTAAGTCCGTTAAGAATAGTAACCTCATTTTCAACTCTCTTAATGCCAATCTTTAAATCAAAACTATTTGGAATCTTATCAGGATACTTCCCGATTAGTTTTATTAATCTTTCAGAGTAGATTATGTCTGTAAGTTTTTCATAAAATTCTTTCAGGTTTAAAGCTTGGATATGTTGAAAATCTAGCAATTTAATGAAAGAATAATGGTCCTCATCTATGCCAAATAAGTTTGTTGAATAGAATGTCTCAATCACACTTTTTTCTTTAATGCTTTTATTTACGCGCTTCAAAGCAACTGAAATCAAATTATTATTTTCAAACAAATAGAGAATTATAATTGGATTTGGAAAAGCCATATGAAGTCTTTCATTAATAGTATTTATATGTAAATCCGTCTTAAGAAATACTTGAAGTACATAAATAGCTTCATAAACACATTCTTCATCCACAAATGATTGAACTCTTAATGTATTAGAATCCAAAACTCCGACTAGATGAATTGAAGCAATCTCCGAATTTAAGATCTTTTTTTCCTGAGATGATAAATTTAATTGTTCAAAAATATCTTTCATTGATATTCTTTGTTTTGTTTTACCAGCGGTTGGAATATGAATAGATTCTAATATATCACTCATTTTACCACCATAAATGTTACAAGTTCAAAATCATCTAGTCCAGTTACTTTATTGTCAAGTATCGTAGATTTACCGAGTCTAAATAAGGATTTCACACCTTTCTCCTCAATATATCCTTTTATATCGAATATTGCTTTTTCTAGTAAAGATGTATACTTATCCATTTTATTTCCATTTTTAGTCTCTTGATTGAAATCTTCAACTAAATATTTAATCACTTCGTCTTTTCCACTAGATATCGCTTTATATACATCAAGTATCTTCTTAGGGTTCGTGTTTTTTACTAAAATACTACCATCATCTTTAACATATACCAAATGATATGGATACAATGAATTTTGACTCTTTTCGCTCTCAGTAAAATTCTTTTGTTTTAGACAAAAGATTACTCCAGGACTAGCTTCGTCACTTAACTTTTCATTAATATTTGTAACTGCATAGATTCCGGTTGGATAAGATTCTAGTAGCCCAGGATGTGATTTTAAGTACTTGTCAAGCGTCATGATAAAATCATCTAATGTCAAATCTGTAATTGAGATTCCACCAGAGAGATCTTCCAAATCAACAACTTCTTCTTGTAGTTGCTTTAATTGGTCTTTTCTATATTTTAAATTCTTACTTTCAGGATTAAGTAAATCATCTTCTCCGGTCGCTGATAAATCAACCATCATCATTCTGTTTTTAACGCGAGCTTCAAGATTAATGTATTCATCAAGCTCAATATTAGGCCAGAAATTGACTAACTGAATATCTTTATTCTCAGAACCGATACGATCAATACGACCAAAACGTTGAATGATTCTCACTGGATTCCAATGGATATCGTAGTTAATTAAATAATCACAATCTTGCAGGTTTTGACCTTCACTAATACAGTCCGTAGCAATCAATACATCAATTTGTTTTTTTACTTCTGTCTTATTTGATTTTGGTGAGAAATGCACCAATATTTCTTCAAACTCATTTCGAGCTTTTGGAACATTAGTTTTAATAGCTTGTGATCCTGTAACAATACCAGAATACAAACTATATTTATCAAATAACCATTTTGACAAATTATCATAAAGGTAAACAGCAGTATCTGCATACGCTGTAAATATAATCACTTTTTTATTTCCTGGATTGACAGGAGTTTTAAGTTTGCTAATTATCTGTTCTTTAAGTTTTAATAACTTAGCATCATCATCAATAGTAACTTTTGAAGCTACTTTAAGTAAATATTCAAGTGCTGCTTTATCTTCCATTAAATCTGCTTTTAGACGAATAATATCAACATCTTTTAGCTTTACTTTGACTTTTGTTCCAAGTTCAAGATCATCCACATCTTCATCGTCTATCTCTTCATCAACATCAGTTTGATAATCTGTTCCTGATTCTATTTTTGAAATCATGGCATCCATTTTATCTTTAATACGCTCGATGGTTAACTTAAATGAGTGCACGCTACTCTCAAGACGTTTTAAAATATTGACGCGCATTAAATTAACAAGATTTCGTTCGCGGTCAGATTGTTTAAAGCTTCCTTGTCCACCCTTAACTATTTGTTCATACAATTTATCATATTCATCCATCTTGGATGGCATTACATATAAAAGAGGTGAATAAATTGGTAAATTTAGCTTTGATATAAGTCCATTTACTTCATTGAGTTCCGGAAACTCATTCTTAATATCAATATCTGCTTTTACTGTGATTGGTGTTAATCTATTGGGAAAATTACCAATATCCTTGGTGTCATAATATTTTTGAATATGCTTTCTACTTCTTGCGATTGTTACAGTATTTAAAAGATTAAAAAAACTGTAATCCAACATTGGAAGTAAGTTTTCTGTAGTTTGATCCTTCTTAGGAAGTTTAGACCATTCTCCAAAGCGATATTGTGCGATTCTTAAGGTGTTCTCAATACTCTCAATATTTAGGTCATCTTTAAAAGCATCATCTTTATCCTCTGTTATAAACATGATTTGATTCTTTAAGTCTGCTAATCTATTATTGACAGGGGTAGCTGATAGCATTAAGACTTTTGTCTTGATACCACTTTTAATGATTTCTTCCATCAATTTTTGATATCTTGTGATTTTACCTTTTAGAGCTGGGTTATTTCTAAAATTATGAGATTCATCAATAACAACTAAATCATAATTTCCCCAATTGACTTTAGATAAATTAATGTCTCCAGAATATCCATAGTCTCTCGATAAATCAGTATGGTTTAATACATCATAATTAAAACGATCCTCTACTAAAGGGTTTGTTGCTGTATTTTGTTTAAATCCAACCCAGTTACCTCTTAGTTTTTTAGGAGAAAGTACTAAAACTCTAGCATTTCTTAACTCGTAATATTTCATAACCGCAAGTGCTTCAAATGTTTTTCCTAAACCAACTGAATCTGCAATGATACAGCCATTATAAAGCTCTAACTTTTTAATTGCTCCTACTGCGGCATCTTGTTGGAAATTATACAACATTTGCCATACTTTTGTATTGTGAATTCCAGTTTTTTCTTTTATCTTAGCCATGTCATCCATATTAATTAGTTTTTCATTAAAAAGATGATAAAGCGTGACAAAATACACCAATTCTGGTGCATTTTCTTTATATAAGTTCGTGATGTGTTCTAGCAATGTTGTTTTGACATCAACAACTAATTTTGGGTTACTCCAAATTGAATTGAAATATTCTTGATAATCTTCAAGTATGTTTTTTTCGGTTAATACGGT
>Ga0268280_1001996_pt1 | contig 12633 bp, 11 predicted proteins | sample saktaG_9_FD_190139 | JGI IMG/M metagenome (GOLD analysis project Ga0268280, IMG submission 190139) | Saline water microbial communities from Sakinaw Lake, British Columbia, Canada - sak_2011_5_24_40m | ecosystem: Environmental > Aquatic > Non-marine Saline and Alkaline > Saline ...
ATCTTTCCGCCATCCAACAATGGTTGCGTTGCGGCGGAGAGACTTCAGCAAATGAACTCTGATATCTTGGGCAATGTCTTCGGCGTTGGGAGACTTTTGAGAGACGACGCTGGCGATGATCGGATCGCAGGCCGCAATGAGTTTTCCGAGATCTCCCTCGTCACCAGTTTCGAGATAACGGTTGAAGGCCGCTTCGATTTCCGTCTTGTTGTAGTGCATGGAAAGCCCTTTTACTTGGCCTGGGAAGGCCTCTCTCTGGCTCATAGAGGCATTTTCTATGGGCCGGCCGTATGTTGATGTGCGTCTGCTTGAAGTCCATCATCCACGCCCTTTTGCCGCGATTGCACTTGTGGTCGACCAGTCGCCAAATTTTTCCACAGGGTGAACGCGAGCGCCAGCCTCGTGGATAGCAACCAATTCGTCGGCCGTGCTGATTTGATCGTGACCGCGAAAAACGATGTCTGGCCGAATCGCCCTGATGGCGAAGGCCGCAGTCATATCGAATAATGCTGTTACAAAGTCAATGAAAAAAAGATCTTCTATCGTCCTTATCCTGCGCTCGAATCCAACGACAGGGCGGTCGTCTCCCTTGGTTTGCCTGACCGACGTGTCGGTGTTAACGGCAACAATAAGACAACCGCTTTGAACCTGTGTTTTACACGAACGCAGAAATGCAAGGTGCCCGATGTGAAAAAGATCGAAACATCCGTTGGCGAATCCGATAACGGGAGGCTTACGCAGTTTGTGAAGGAACTTTGCCAGGTTCTCCGCCTGCTCGAGCGACATGAATTTATTTTGCTGCATCTGGCCACTCCTTTATTTTCTTTCCGCCGAGCGCCATCGCCAATTCCATCCCAGACACATAAGTGAACTGACCGGCCTCGCCGATTGCCTGGGAAATTTCCTCTCGCGTCGACGCGGCAGGATCGTTCGTCGGCAGCACGGCGACGAACACATTGACGTCGGCGACAGATTCGACAAGCATCCTTGCCGCCCGTCCGATGTCGTGTTTAATGTTCGGATCCTTAGCAAGCGAATCAAACATGATCACGAATGATCTGTTGATGCGGGCCACAAGAAGTTTCTTCGCCTGGGCATCGGTGATGTTCTTCGACAGCGTGCTAACGCAAATCGTATTGGGAAACCGCAACCGCTCCACAGCGATGGCATCAAAAATACCTTCTGTGATAACGACCGTCTGCGAAACATGCGTTGGCGTTTCGATCTTATCGTAATTAAAAATAGAATCAGAGGCCGACAGAATCGTTTCTCCCTTCGCTGGAAAGAGATACTTCGGTTTTACGGCGGACTCGAGGAAACTCCGCGCGCTGAAGCAAACGGCGCTGCCGGCCTCTTTGACGGGGATGATGACGCGGCCGGCGTAGCGGCCGGTCGGAGCGTAACGGATATCGTAGACATGGATCTCGATATCAGACAAGCCACGCTCATGAAGATAACGCCAGGCCCTGTAGCCCAACGAGAATTCATCTGCGGGTTGATGTTCGAGAAGAGGAACGCGCCGGAAATTCTCGAATTCGATCTCCTTAATAACAGGCGCATCGATTTCCTTGTATATCGGAACGGCCGAATCATATTCAGGAGTCGTCGCAAGTTTGTCGGCGTGATCGCGAACAAGTTTAGAAATCGTGCCGGCCTCGCCGCAATAAAAGCAATGGAAGATCCGCTTGGCAACGCTGACAAAACAATGACTATGATCTTTGGCGTCTCCGCAATATGGGCACGGTATGCAATACTCTGACGAACCTTCCCATTTTCCATCAGGGAAAAGCTCTTGAATATTTATCGTTCCGCGAACTTCATTCATGATCTCACCGGGGAGGTGTGGCGTGGTGGGACGCCACGGCCGCGTGTCCGACCGATATCGTCGGCAAACACGGCGCTCCCTCCTTTGATATCGCTAACGAGACCTGGCGTCCGTATGGTCCGCAGCGATCAACCGCGCCATCGAGTCCGCACAGAGTCTTCACCCTTCGGCCCCGTCCGGTGCCTTGTCAGATTTAACGATCGAGCGGATATAACGAGACTTGCCTTGGAGTTTGTAAAAACCCCAATCGATCCACTCGATAAAATCCTTGAGAAGAACAAACATCACGGCCATTCCTTCAACCCCTCCCTTAGTCGCGCCGTAAACAGCTCCAGGGAAAAGGCCGAAATATTCGCGCAACTTGTTGAAGTCGCCAGCCTGAATCAACACAATGTTTTCGGCCCTATAGAGTTTGAAGACAACGATCGGGATCTTTCCCGATGGAGTGGCGTCGCTGACGGCCTGCTTCATCCAACCGAAGATGTCGCTGTCGGCCGAATAGAGACCGCTGAAAAAATGCTTGACGTCTTTCCAATTCTTGCACTCGACGGAGAACGGGAAAGCCGAATCGAGCACGGCGTTCGAACCGGCCTCGGCATACAGAGACTGAGACGTCGACGTGAATTTCAATGGAATAAGATCTCCCGGCGCCGCCCGCTTGTCCCATCCGCCAGACATCGGCGTCCTTCGGAATTCTCCATCGCCGTCGATATAAAATGCCTTCGTGAAGATGGCGGCGATTGAGCGCTCGTGCGCGTTTGATTTCTGTTTCTGCCGGCCCTGTTTCAATCTGTTCTCCTGTATGCTTTGATAGCCTTGACGATGTTAGAAACGACGGTAAAAAATCTCGCCGTTGAAGCGATGATGAGATAACAGGTTGCTGTCACCCACCATTCTGCTCCGAGCACACGGAACATTAGGCCCAAACAGATGGCGAGGAAAAAGTTGAGGATCGAATTGATAGCGCTTGCCATCAATAGAAGCGAAAGACTTCCGACGGCCTTTTGTAACAGTGGATTCTTCTCTACAAATCCGAGCAGCCTGGCGCGATCCGAATTAAGAAAGGCCCAAGTCAGCATCATGTCGAAAATGCCGAGTGCCGAGAAGAAAGCGAACATCAACCATGCTGTTTGTTCGCTCATTCCGCATCTACCTTCAAAGTTGATACTCCGTTTTTCTTTTCGACAATAATTACGTTATCGAAATAGTCTGAAAATTCCTGACTATGACTGATAACAAAGATTGTTTTCTGCTGGGCCTCTTCCCCGAGTAGCCCAATGGTTTTCTCGATGCCAGTGATATCGAGACTGTCGAAAACCTCGTCAAATGCGATAACATTGCAGGATCCAGCGCTCCGCTCGAAAATAAGACTCTGAAGGGCGAGTAAGACGGCCACATCAACGCGCCGTTTCTCCCCCGACGAAAGTGTCTTGTAATCGACCGCCTGGCCGCTAATGACAAGTTTGATATCGAACTTGTCCCGAACATCCCCGCTCTTCAGCGTCGACTCCGTGCTGAACGTGATCTGCGAATCGCCGTCCATCAAGACGGAGGCATAATAGTTTGCCCGGGCCGTTAGCGCCGGGATGATGTCGTCGAGAAGGAACGACTTGATCCCGCGATTGCCGAATCCTTCGATCCAAAAATTAAAATAACGAAGTTCGTTTTCTATATCGGCAATAATATAAGCGACTTCTTCTGCCTTCGTTAAATAAATTGTAACGCTCTCTTCTGCAAGTTTTGCTGTCTGAAGAATCGTGCTATTATCTCCAACCTGATTTTCAAGCACGTGACAATCGCGAATCAGGCGAGCCACGTCTGCTTGCTTGTTGCTGATAGTGTGCTGAAGACTTATCATAACTCCGCTTCCGTCACCGATAACAGAATCAAATTGATGAAGCGAATTATTAAGTTTCGCCAACCGATCGTCATATTCTTTTGTAACGGCCTTCTTTTCTGTTTCAACAACTTCCCATTCGGCTTTGGCAACTTTCAATTCTGCCGTTAGACGCGCTTCCTCAGAAGCAAAATGCGCAGCAACTTCAGCTGTCGATTCGTTTGTTATCGGCTGGTGACACGTAGGACAACGCGTCCCAACCCCTTTTCCAAACTGAGCTCGGGAAACCTGTCGAAGCGACTCTTCTACCCTTGAAACCTGCGACATGTATCGAACAACAAGAGGCGTAAATGCATTGACAGATTCTGTTGCTTCCTTTTGAAGAACTTCACAAGCCGACCTGGCCGGAATGGCTTTCGCTTTTGCCTCAGCAACATCGGCACTAATTTTGTCGAACTGTTTCTGTAGCGCATCAACTTCGGACTGAAGCGTTGTAGCCTGAACAGTAAGTTCTTCCATACGCGGAACGATCTCTTCTCGCCTTTTGTCCCAAACTTCAAGATCTATTTTCGCTTGTTCAAGTTGTGCAACCGCAACCTCGGCCTTACTTTGATACGTATTTAATTCTGACTTACGAAGAACAAGCGAAGACTCAGCGGCATCGCGGTCAACCTTTGTTGCCTTCAATGCGTCTTGATAGTCTTGGAACATTAGGATCTCGTCGAAAATTTCTTTTTTCTCCGAATCCTTGGCCTCGGCAAAACGTTGAGCCTTCTCACCGAAGACGACAGCCGTCGAGAACACCAGCCAGTTCATCTTGATAACGCTGTTGATCGTGTCTTGCGTTGCCTTGCTGTCGCTAGCGGTGATATCCTTGTCTCCCTGGAAAAGCGTAAACGAATTCCCGAATTCCTTGTGGCTGCGATAGCGCGTCACAATAAAAGGATTCCCAGAATCGTCTTCGAATATCACCTCGACAAAGCAATTGCGCTTTGCCTTGTAATTAACGATGTCGTCTTTTCCCGTCGACCTGAGCGACTGACCATACATCCCCCAACACAGGGCCTCGAAAATGGCCGACTTTCCGGCCCCATTTGAATTGGACATTCCACCGCCGCCCGTGACCTTGCCACCGACGAAGACGAGCCCGGACGGAGGGAATATGAAGTCGAATTCCTTGAACGACATAAAGTTCTGAGCGCGAAGCGAAAGGAACTTCATACTAAATACCTTTCCCCAACTTCAAGCAAATGCTTCGGATCCAAGTCTGAATTCTTGGCCCCGATGTATTTCTCCATGATAACGGGATAACTGTCGGAGACGCCGATAGAAATGCGCTGCTTGCGTTCGGTCGACACATCATAATTAATGCGTTTCCAACGGATACGGTCGAGACCAGTAGGAGCGGCCGTTCCCTTGACGGTGATCTTGTAGAAATTCTTGACATCATCGAAATCGATAGCCTGGCCAGACTCGAGCACGAGCGACTTGAAGACAGGTGACTCCGTATTCTCAACAAACACGACGTCATTCTTGTCGGCATCGATTTCCATCCATCCTTTGCGCTGTGTAACCTCGCCGAAATTCAACATCAACGGCGAACCGATGTGCCACACGTTTGGACGAATTTGCTCGTGACCGTGGAAATGTCCGACCAACGAATACGTGAATTTTTCAGCCGCCAAATCTGGATCGAGTCCTTCCTTGACCGGGATGCTGTTGTAAAATGTTCCGAGCACAGGTTGATGGAACAGCCCGATACTGTTTTTAACGGGCGTCATTGTGCGCAGTGCATCGTTGATCTCGGACGAATTGCGGTTATAAGGGAATGAATAAAAGCTCCAGCGTTTTTTATTGGCATCGTCGTGCGTCGCGAGTTGGCCCATGATTGATGAACCGACAAAACCCTGAAGCATCTCGAGCAATACGGGTTTGCGATTCCAATAATAGAAGTCGTGATTGCCTGGATTCATAATGAAATGATTCCCTGCGGCCGCCCGAATTCCGCTAATGGCCTTGAGCGTAAGTTCGAGAGCCAGACTATCAACGTTATTTTTCAGGTGGAAAAGATCTCCGTCAAACACGACCATATCGAAATGAGTTTCGCTGACACGCAGGCGTATTCGCTCGAAGACGTCTAGAACATCGGCCAGTCGGCTGTTGATTCCCTGTTCGCCAACAACCTCAGAGAATTCCTTATAGTTGTGTGCGTGAGAATCGGTGAACGCGAGAATTTTCATCACTTCTCCTTTTTCGCCATGATTAGGTGTTCAAAGAAGGGAAGGAATCCACCCGACTTGTCTGCCAACGAGTGGAAACCATATTGAGCGCAGACGGCGAAGAATTCCTCTTGGAACTTAGCCACGGTCAAATCTTGACCAGGAATAAAGCCGGCCTTCATTTCTTCGTCAGGCATATAACGGAATTCGACGAGATCCATCATGAGTTTGAACGTATCGAATTGCGTGGCGATCTTTTCCCAGTCGGCCTGTTTCAACTCGGGCCTGGCTTTCATCCAACCCTCATATGCGCTGGCCTCAGGTTCATGAGCGGCCCCTCCACACCATTCGAAATATTCGACTGTGCGCGCGAGCAATGGGAGAGCTTTGGCCGGACCAAGCCCGTGCACGCCTGGCAAGTTATCCGACTTGTCGCCAATGATGGCCTTCCAATAAAGGAAATATGACGGCGGGAACTTCATCTCGGCCGTCAACGATTTCTCGTCGTTAAGTTTTTCTGTTGAAGGATTAAAAACCTTGATATTTCCGAGACTGCCGTAGTCGAAAAGTTGGAAATAATCTTGGTCTGTGGAAACGATAATGTAGTCTTTGAGATCGTCCATAGTTCCGGACGCCGCCATCTCTTCGGCAACAAGCGTAAAGATGACGTCATCGGCTTCACGGCCGCGCAAACGATATTGCGGAAATCCAAAGCGCGTGAGAACGTTTTGCAGCACACGAAGTTGGCCGAAAAATATGTCCTGTTCGGCACGCTCGGCGTCCGTCAACATGCGGTGTTTCTTTTTGTATTCGGGATAAGCCGACGTTCGACTTGCATCGCGGCCGCCATCCCACGCAATGATACATTCGCCCGGACAAAACGCCTGAAGATACTTCTTCAGCATCGTTAGACCAATGAAGATGGCCTCTGTTCGTTGCCCGTTATAAAACAACGGGGCGCGGCCGAATCCTCTCCAACCAAAATTATTTCCGTCAACAACCAAAACCGTTTTGCGTTTCATTGTTTTCCTAACCTTACCCCACCACACTATGCCGGACCGTAACTTATTTGTTTCATTCGTCTTCTGTTTTTAACGATGCAGAATACCGTTCCCATACGTCTGGGAATTCTGTTTCGTGGAACTCTTCTTTCTTGCCGGCCACATTGACTGAAAATTTTCTCCGCCCAAGATCTTCGATCTGACCATGACGCACGAGATAATCAAGCAAGCCGGTGAGCGGATCGAATGGCTTATCGGCATACATCTCGAAGAATACCTTGCGGAATGGCCGGCCAGTCTTGTTTTTATCGACGACGAGTTCGGCCTTGTAGCCATCCATCTCACGCGTGGTCTCGTTCTTGATGCCGCCGTGGATTTTCATGTGCATCCGTAAAGAGGCCGCGAACTTCAAGGCCCGGCCTCCCACGGTTTCCGTCTTCTCACCGAACATGACCCCGATCTTGTCGCGAATCTGATTGATGAAAATAAGGGCGATCTGATTCGTGTAAACTTCGATGATGATCTTGCGCAATCCATCGCCGATAACTTTCGCCCTTCTCATTGATGCCTCGGCCCGACCTATCGATTTCTCTAAGTCTTCCATGCCGGGCGTAGCGGCGACCGAATCCCACACGATCGTTATATAACCCTTATGTCGTTCGCGCAGAATATCGATCGAATTCTGGATCTGATCGAATACGTCCTCGATTGAGAGGATCTTGTCGGGATCGGGATAAATGAATTTGTTGGGGTCGACACTGACGCCTGTTAAATCGACAAGGCCTTTTTCCAAACTACGTTCGTTGTCGATGTAGACGCCAACACCTCCCATCTTCTGAGTCTCCGCAATGATGTGAAGAGCGAGACGCGACTTGCCTGTTGAAAAGTCGCCGTATAATTCCGTCAACTTTGACCCCGGGATCCCTCCACCGATTGCCTTATCGAAAGCAACAATACCGGTGGAAACGCGCCACTTAACGAGTTCCTTAAACGTGGCGCTCAGATCGATTGCGTTGAGTGACTTGCGGTCTTTTGGCGGAATTTTCTCGCTCATAGTTCGTTACGCTGCCTTGTTGCGGAGAGCTGCGACGCGCCGCTTTACATCGGCGAGCACGTCGTTGTCGGACGGCTTCTCTGCCGTCGGTGCGGCGACCGGGGCCGGAACGGGCGCGGGCGCAGGGGCCGGCGCGACCGGCTTGGGATCTTCCTTCGGGGCCGCCTTCGTCTTCTTGGTTTCCTTCGGCGTTTCTGCCGGAGGCGCTGTTGCGGCCGAGACCTCTTCCTCAGCCGGCTCGGCATCGCGCTCGGCGGGAGCGGCGGCCTTATAAGCCGCCATTCTGTCGGAGCGCAATTTGGCTCGCTCTTCGGGAGTGCCGAATGCCCGAGTCTTCGCATCCTCATACGAAATCTCGGGATACAGTTTCTCGAGCTGGAGATGTGTCACGCCGGCCATGAACTGCTCGAGTTGTTCTTTGCTGTCGGCGATGGGCGAAAGTTCGTCAGGATAGATCTCATACTTGCGCCCGGGATTGGATTCCTTCGGGTTGTAGTAAATGAGAACCTGCCGACCTAAAGGGATGCCGTTCTCGTTGACGGCGACATTTCCCTTCTCGTCGCGCTTGAGGACGATGTCGCTGTATTTGCCGTTGGGCGTGGAAACGAGTTTGACGATCGTATACCAGACGGCATACGCGCACTCGTAAACCTGGACGCCGGCCGCGACATCGGCGCAGTCGATGATGTTGAACAGGCCGGCCCTGTTCGAACGGTAACGCCTGGCCTCGCTCTCGAGGCGGTCCTTGTCGGCCGAGTTTTCCTTAGCCGCCTTCAGCAGCGAGATCCGTTTCTCGCAGACGGGATCGGGATGGCCGTAAGTTTCCTGCGCGCAAACAAACGACTCCCACTCAAGCCCGAACTGCATGATGTGCTTCGAGATTTTGAGATGGTAGTTGACGTCGGCCGGCGCGTCGGCGCGAGCTGGAAGGATCCGGATGACGTTGTCGCCCGGCTTCGGCTTCCAATACTTCTTCTTGCCGCCGGTTCCGGTTTTAGCGATCTGCTGACGATCGCCTTCCATGTCCGGCGATTTGAAAAGAGAGTTAGGCATTATGCCTCCTTTTAATAAGTGATATTGACTTTGCTGCTGGCCATAAGGCGCTTAGGGTTTTTGCCGTTAAGCGGCCGACAACAATGTGTCGCAAGTTACAGGGCCTCTCGCTTTTCGCCGATATTCACCGACGTTGAGTTGCGCTGATCGCGCATATTGAGGCCGAGAGCGATAAGACAATCCTTCCGCTGATTGAAAGCATCGCGGATGGCGTGGAGTTTTCCGACGTTCGCCTTCATCTGGTTATACTCGGCGATGGCCGCCAACCGCGCCGGGTCGAGAACAACGGCACTCGACACAACTGTCTCTGTGAACTTCCCGCCCGCCTTGGTCAGCTTGTCGCGCACGCTGGCGTCAGCCTCGGCCGTCACCATGTCGAGTGTCAACTTGGCCTTATTCATAAGTTCCTCGGCCATCTCTTCGAGCATGGCATAGAACGCATAACGGCCGGGCTGTTCCGTCAAATTCCTGTTAATGGTTTCCTCGGCGATCTTAAGTTCTTGCTCATATGGAAGAACGTATTCTTCGTCAAGGATAATGTGCAGTGTTCCGTCCATGATTTATGTTTTCTCCTTTTTCATTACAAAGCATTATACAGCGTTTCGATGTTAAAGCAAACCAAATTTCTCAAGATCTTCTGGCGTGACGGGAGTGCCGGGGATTCCTTCGAAAACGTACGATTTAATGAGGCCAGCGATAACGCGCTTGTTTACAACACGCCGATTAACGCGCCCTAAGAAATCCTTGAAATCAATTACGGGTTGTACCTTGTTAAGTTCTTCAGCAGCCCGTTCGCCAATGCCATGCAGACTGATAAATCCTTCGCGAAGTCCATAATCCCGGCCCTTAATATTGTGATGCTGAATAGAAAAATTCTTCTTCGACTTGTTTATTCGCGGACTATAAACCTTGATATTGTAATTATGTTGTTTGCGGAAGCGCGCACTGTGAATTAACTCGGCAACCTTGTCTTCGTCGCCGATTTCCCTATTTAAAGCGGCCACATGGAACTCGGCTGGATAATGATGCTTAAGCCACATCATTTGGAATGCGATGTAAGCATAAGCGGCCGCGTGTGATTTGTTGAAAGCGTATTTCGTGTAATGATTGATAAGACCAAACAGGTGTTCGGCCTTCGCGTCATCAAGACCGTTCTCTTTCCACTTCGTCATGATACGCCGTTTGAAGGCCGCCATCTTTGCCCGCGTCGTATTGTTCGCCGCGGCGTCTCCGAGCGCATAGTGCTTTTTGAAAAGTGATCTGATCTCGTCGGCCTCTTCCAACGTGAATTGTCCGATGGCACGGAGCAACTGAAGAATCTGCTCCTGATAAACGATGCAACCGTATGTCCCCTTAAGGATCGGTTCAAGACGCTCATCAAGATAAATGATAGGCGAGTCGCCTTTCTTGCGGTTGATATATTCTTCGGCCTCTCCCGATTGAAGATTGGCCGGCCTGTAAAGCGCGTTGATAGCGACAAGATCACTGAATTTTGAAACACCGACGCGCATCATAAAATCTTTGATGCCACGACTGGAGAACTGGAAAACCCCAGCGGTGTCGCCCTGATTGAAGTGCTTAAAAATCTCGGCGTAATTGCCCGGTTTAAATTCAAACGAGTCAATTTTGGATGTCACGTCGAGGCCGTCATTTGTTTCCTTGATAAGCCGGATAGTGTCGCTAAGGATACCGCAGGCCGTGAGCCCGAGAATATCAAACTTGATGAGGCCAAGTTCGGAGATCTCTCGCTCGTCCGATCCTTCTTGCAACGCGCAAACCAAGTTGTCCTTGATGCGAAGCATCGGAACTTCCGTCAAGCCATGGTCATCGATGACAACCCCCGAAGCGTGCATGCTATAGTGACGCAGCCGGCCCCGGATTCGTTCGGCCAAATTCCACACCGTCTCGTTGTCATTGATAAACTTGACGGCGGCCGGTTGATATCGGTGCGTCTCGGCAAAGCGCTTAACCTCGTCATGAATGTTAGTGTCGTCCTTAACTTCCTTCGTCAGCATGTTTATGTAGTCTTGATCGAGTTCGAAAACACGTCCCAGATCGCGAATGACGCCGCGCGTTCCGAACGTCCCAAACGTAAAAACGTGAGCGACGTTTTCCTCGCCGTATTTTTGCTTAATGTATTCTTCAACCTCATCGCGCCTGGCCGAATCGAAATCCATGTCGATATCGGGCGGTTCCTTGCGCGAACGCGAAAGAAATCGCTCGAACATCAAGTCGTGGACAACGGGATCAAGACGGGTTATCCCGAGCAGATAGGCCGTCAACGATCCGACAACGGATCCGCGACCGACACCGACGAAGATTCCCTTGTTGTCGCAAAAATCAACGATGTCCCGCATGATGAGAAAATAGTTTGAGAATTCCTTCTCAGAAATAACGGCCAACTCCTTGCTGAGTCGTTCTTCGTATTCCTCGCGCTTGTGCTTGCACTTCGGAGCAAACTTTTTCGCTGCCAACTTTGACCAGCAAACATCGGCCACAAGTTTATCGGCCTCGACCTTTGTCTGACAGAACTTCGGAATTCGATATCCGCCTTCGAGCCTGATATCATATTGCTCGATATTGCCGGCGATCTCGAGCGTGCGCTCGCATCCCTCTTCGAACATCTTGCGCGGTGTATCGTAATCGTATTTTGGATTCGAAGCAGTCACCCAGATTTCTTCGGGAGTCTTAAAGTAAATGTCTTCGTTCGGTTCCTCATTGAGTTTCCAAAGCGGCATCTTATACATGATCGCCCGAACAAGCTCGCGGAGCACAGTGTCGGCCGGCTTCATGAAGTGAACGTCGTTGGTAACGATAAACGGAATGCCCGTCTTCTCGGCAAGAATCCGCAAGAACATGTTATAGACGACTTGCTGCGGGAGCGAGTTGTAAATGAACTCCAAATAGAAATGGCCCCGCGTCGCTTCTTGAAGTTGCCGGCAAAGCTTTTCAGCCCCGGCAAGATCTGCATCGGCGCAAAACGGCATCAATGGAGAAAAAATACAGGCCGACGTCACAGTAAGATTAGAACAATTAGCAAGAAGTTGCTCCATCGTGATGCGCGGCCGATAATAAAATCCGTTCTCGCTCTGAGACATTTTATTAAGGGCCAACAATTGGAGCCATCCCTCTTTGTTGCGGGCCAAAGCAACAATGTGGTCGCGATGTTTATCCGTCTTAACAAGCCCTTCCCGCATATAAAATTCGCAACCCAGAATCGGATTGACATCTGCGAGTTTGCACTCCTTCATAAACTTCATCACGCCGCTTAGGCTACCATGGTCTGTAATGGCCAAATGCGACATCCCGAGTTCTTTCGCCCGGGCCGCATACTCCTTCGGTGCGACAGGCGCATCGAGTAACGAGTATTCGGTGTGGTTATGAAGCGATATGTATTTCAAGTCTTTTCCTTCGCCAGCTTCTCGGCAGCAAGACAAGCTGCGTGCCTGTGATTAGATCCAGATCTTCCAGTTCCGTCCAACATAAACACGCCTGCTCCATTGTCAAAACGCACTCGACACGCAACCGGTGTTTGATGAGGGCACCTCCCGCACAACGTCCGCCCACATGGGACATCTAATTCAATTAGTAATTTAGCCATTGATCTTCTCCCGCCAATGGTCGAGAATGGTCTGGAATATGAA
>Ga0268280_1002000_pt1 | contig 12625 bp, 12 predicted proteins | sample saktaG_9_FD_190139 | JGI IMG/M metagenome (GOLD analysis project Ga0268280, IMG submission 190139) | Saline water microbial communities from Sakinaw Lake, British Columbia, Canada - sak_2011_5_24_40m | ecosystem: Environmental > Aquatic > Non-marine Saline and Alkaline > Saline ...
GGAGGTGCGCGTGGGCATGAACGGTTTCCGCTTCAGCTGCGGCGCGAAAGAGCTTTGCTACCTGGGGCATTCCTTCTTCTTCCGCTTTTTTCGCAAACGCAAGATATTTCCGGTTTGCCTGACTTTCTCCTGCGAAAGCGTTCTGCAGATTCTCCATTGTTGACATGGCGTGTTTCTCCTTTGGTTTATAAGCCTCCCCTTCTTCCTGAAGGGAGAGTGCTGTTGATCAGACGTGCTCGATAAAGGTATGAATGGGAATTTCAGAATTGGTGGTACATAAATCGCCAGGCGAAAGATGATGAACATTATCATTGCCGCTCAGGCGCGCAAAGTCCCGGAGTTCTTCGTTGACGGCTTTGAAAAAGTTTGCGACACGAACAGCTGATTTATCGACATCCAGACGAGCACGAGGGGCAGGATCCTGCGTGGCAATGCCGACGGGACATTTGCCGGTATTGCAGATCCGGTACTGCTGACAGCCTGCAGCCATCATGGCCGCCGTCCCGACAGCTATGGCATCGGCCCCCATTGCCAGCGCCTTGGCGAAGTCCGAAGAAACGCGCAGGCCGCCGGTAATAATCAGGGATACGGTATCGGCACCTCTCGAATCAAGTATTGTTCTTGCTCTTGCCAGAGCGAAAATGGTTGGCACTGAAGCCGAATTTTTAACAACCTTGGGAGAAGCGCCGGTTCCGCCTGCCCGGCCATCGATTGTGATGAAATCAACTCCCGCATAGAGAGCTATATCGATGTCTTCTTCGATATGGCCGGCCGCCAACTTGATGCCTATCGGTTTTCCCCCTGTTCTCAGTCGCAAATGAGTGACCGTGGCCATGTCCTCTTTTGAGCGGATATCAGGGAAGTGAGACGGGCTGATGATATCCTGTCCTTCCCGAAATCCCCGGATGGCAGCGATTTCACGGGTGACCTTGCTGCCCGGAAGATGACCGCCCATTCCCGGTTTTGCTGACTGCCCGATTTTGATTTCCACGGCATCGACCAGCTTCAGGTTTTCATCGGTTACACTGTATTTGTTGGGAACGTATTCGAATATGTAACGGCAGGAGGCTTCAAGTGATTCGGGCAGAATCCCCCCTTCACCCGAAGACATGGCTGTTTTGCCTGAGCGCTCCCTCTGGCAAGAGCGAGTTTTGCTTCTCTCGACAACGCGCCGAAGGACATATGGGAAACAAAAACCGGGGTTTCGAAAATGAGCGGGAAGGCCGCGGCAGGACCGATCAGCGTTCGGGTGACAACCGGCTGTGTTTTGTTGAGCGGTATTTTTGCAAGCTGCGCACCTTTAATGAGGATTTCATCCCAGGAGAAGGAGGGAATGCGCGACCGCATAGGTTCGATAATAGACTTTCCCGTAATGGCAATATGGTGAATATCGGCCATGCTTGTCTCGAAATCATCAGCAGGCCGTCGCCATTCGGACAGGTACTCTTCTCCCGAAGCTGTTTCAGCGCCGATACCACGCGACTGACGGCCGCTCAGCTGCAGCAAGGCTGAAGCTCTCTTTGCCTGAGCCGCAGACAGGACATTTCCAGTCGCCGGGAAGGTCCTGACAAAAAACGTCTTCTTTTTCCCTCATCATAGGCATAAGAGCAGAGAGCGCATTCATAGCTGTTTTTGGAAGCGGATTGTCTTTCGACTTCCGGGGCCACGGCTTGCTGCTCATTCAGAGGGTAAATGAGGATTTTGGAGAGCCGCAGACAGGGCATATCCAGTCATTCGGAAGCGCCTCCCAGGCGACGGATTCCTTGCTTTCATCGGAGATATACGAGCATAGCCCGCATTGCCACTTTGCCACTTTGCCATAAGAAAGGTTATGATGATATGATTTCCGCAAAATATTGCTCTTCGTTAATAACAGGTATTATTCCTGATTGAGATCAGGAAAAGATGCGTCCTTTTTTTGCTTGACCTATCAGCTCTATCTACCATCGACAGAGAAGGTCAAACACACAGAAAAAAAGGCCGCCTCTTCAGGCAGCCTTTTTTGTGTTGTACTCTCTTTTTTCAGATCCATCCCGATATCGAGGTATTCCCCGGTATCCGGATTTCAACCTTTCGGTTCCGTCAGGCGTTGGCCTTTTTGGTGGCCTTGGCGCGGAGGTTCACGTCGAGGATCTTCTTTCTGAGCCTGATGCTCTGGGGCGTTACCTCAAGCAGTTCATCGTCATTGATGAATTCGAGAGCCTGCTCAAGCGAAAGGATTTTCGGAGGGGTCAGGCGAAGCGACTCATCCGTGCCGGAAGAGCGCATGTTGCTCAGCTTTTTTGTTTTACAGACGTTGAGCGTTATATCGAGACCTCTTGTCGATTCACCGACAATCATTCCCGCATACACCTTGGTGTTCGGAGAAACGAAGAAGGTTCCGCGATCTTCAAGGGCGCTCAGCGCATAGGCGACGCAAATGCCCGCTTCGGAGACGACAAGCGCACCGGTCTCGCGTGAAGGCAGTTTGCCTTTGAACGCCTGATAGTTGATGAAGACGTGCGACATGATGCCCTCGCCTTTGGTATCGGTGGTGAACTCAAGGTTATAGCCGATCAGGCCTCTTGTGGGAATTTCAAATTCAACCCTGACCATTCCGCCCCGGAGCGTGCCCATGTGAATCATTTCAGCCTTTCTGCGGCCCATTTTTTCGATAATCACCCCGGTGTACTCTTCAGGAATATCAATGGTCACATGCTCGATAGGCTCAAGCATCACTCCGCTCTCATCATAATGCATGATAACCTCCGGCCGGGCAATGGCAACCTCATAGCCTTCACGACGCATGGTCTCAATCAGCACGGAAAGGTGAAGCTCTCCCCTTCCTGATACACGGAAGGTGTCGGGGCTCTCGGTCTCTTCGACGTTGAGCGCAACATTGGTCATTTTCTCTTTCATCAGCCTTTCACGGATCTTCCGGCTTGTGACTTCCTTCCCTTCCAGTCCTGCAAATGGCGAGTCGTTGACAGAAAAGAGCATGGAGAGGGTCGGCTTGCTGATTTCAAATGAATCAAGCGATACCGGATCATCAACTGATGCAAGAGTCAAGCCTACAGTGGCGTCCGGTATGCCCGCGATTGCAATAATATCGCCGGATGTAGCCTCTTTTGCTTCGACTTTCTGAACCTTGTCGAACTGGAAAACCTTTGTTACCGTTCCCTTTCCAACAATACCATCAGGACTTACAACAACAAGCTGGGTTCCGGGGCTTACCTTGCCGCGATGAATGCGGCCGATGGCGATCTTGCCGATATAGTCACTGTAGTCAAGCGTGGTCACCAGCATCTGAAAACCTCCGTCGTCATGGGCAACCGGCGCCGGAATCTCCTTGATGATCATGTCGAGCAGCAGGCTCATGTCGCCATCCTCATCATCCATGCTGTATTTGGCAACACCGTTCTTGGCCGAGGTAAAGATATAGGGAAAATCAAGCTGATGCTCTTCGGCACCGAGAGCAATGAAGAGGTCAAGAACCTGATCGTGCACCTTGACCGGATCCGATTGGGGACGATCAATCTTGTTGATGACCACAATAGGCTTCAGATGCAGTTCAAGCGCTTTGCGCAGCACAAACTTGGTCTGCGGCATAGGACCTTCAAATGCATCGACAAGAAGCAGGACTCCGTCAACCATTTGCAGAATACGTTCGACCTCGCCACCGAAATCAGCATGGCCCGGTGTATCAACAATATTTATCTTGTGCTCTTTATAGACTGCAGCCGCATTTTTTGAAAATATGGTAATACCTCTTTCCCGTTCCTGGGGATTTGAATCGAGCACCCGGACGTTTACCTGCTGATTATCCCTGAAGGCGCCTGTCTTCTGAAAGATCGAATCCACCAGTGTCGTTTTTCCATGATCAACATGCGCGATAATGGCTATATTTCTAATATTCTTTGTCAAGCTCATCTTTTATCCTTGTAAATAGACTATATTTATACTCCGTATCGGGCGGAATATACATTTTTTTCTTTGTATTTAAGGCCACAATCTTTGTTTGAATACGACGCGTTTTTATCGCTCTATCGCGGGATTAAGAGCCGCTTTTTAACAGTCAGTCACCCGCTTACACTAAACAATGAACAATATATTACTCAATAACATTCCGCTGCTTGTCCTCAATCAGCTCCTCTCAATGTTCTACCTTGTAACCGCTTTTCTTTACGGAGCCGATTTTTTCAGGGATTTCCAGCCTGCTAAAACATATAAACTGCCGCTTCTTGCGCTCACGGTTCTGACCCATGTGGTCTACCTCGGACTGCTTACATCCCTTGAAGGATACAAGATCAGTTATTCGACAGTCAATCTCATGACCATGGTCGCGCTCACCCTGACCATTACCTATCTTTTTATAGAGTTTACGACTAAAAGCGACAAAACCGGTTTTTTTGTCATCTCCTTTGCGGCCGGCGCACAGCTTATCTCTTCCATCCTGACCTCCCTGACGCCCAATACCGGAGTGACGTTCAACGGCATAGGCATCGGCGTACACCTGACTGCCGCAATTTTCGGTTTCAGTGCCATTGCAATTGCCGGTCTGTACAGTTTTCTCTATCTGCTGCTCTTCCGCCAGATACAGCAAAACCGCTTCGAGTTGCTCTTTCAGCGGCTGCCGAACCTTGAAGTACTTGAGAAACTGACCATGCATGCCGTTGCTTTCGGCTTTATTTTTCTCTCAATCACCCTTTTCGCCGGGGTAATTGAGCAGAAGGCTTCAGGAGAAGCAATCTCGCTTCTTGAACCGAGGCTGATCACGCTGATCATCATATGGCTGCTTTACGGTACAAGCATCTTCATCAAACCGATCATCGGGTGGGACATCAAGCATATGGCCTACCTGTTCATCTTTCTGTTCGTCTTCATCACTCTGCTGATCGTATTTATGATATTTTTTTCACCGACTTTTCACAGGCTCAGCTTTTAAACACGCTTGCGTTTGAAAATATGTCGTCTTTAGAGTATATTTAAAACTAAGCGTTTTGTTACTGAATACGAGTATTTCCATTGAAATTCCACGTAATCAGCTCATTTAAACAATCCTGCCATGAACATCATTTCAGTTGGTGTTAATCATAAAACAGCACCTATTGAAATCCGCGAAAGAATCTCCCTTTCAGAAGAACAGAACAAGGAGTTCATTACCGGCCTGATTTCAAACGGGCTTGCTCATGAAGCAATGGTTATTTCAACCTGTAACCGCACTGAGCTCTACGTTGTTCCCGCCATGTATGAAGTCACGGCGGAGTTCCTCAAAGAGTACCTTATCTCCTTCAAGGATGCCCGCAAGGAGGTTCGCCCGGAACACTTTTTCGGCCGTTTTTACTGCGGGACAGCGCGCCATATTTTTGAAGTTGCAAGTGCAATTGATTCGCTGATACTCGGTGAAGGCCAGATTCTCGGCCAGGTCAAGAACGCCTACCGTATTGCTGCCGAAACTCAGTGCGCGGGCATTCTCATCACCCGTCTCTGCCACACGGCATTCAGTGTCGCAAAAAAAGTCAAGACAAAAACAAAAATCATGGAGGGGGCCGTTTCAGTCAGTTATGCTGCCGTGGAACTTGCCCAGAAGATCTTTTCAAACCTTTCCATGAAGAAGATTCTGCTTGTCGGCGCGGGTGAAACCGGCGAACTGGCAGCAAAGCACATGTTTCAGAAAAACGCCCGCAACATCGTCATTACCAACAGAACCCTTTCAAAAGCTGAAACGCTTGCCGAAGAGCTCGGAACCAATAAAGTACTTCCCTTCGAGTCTTTCAGGGAGCATCTGCACGAATTCGATATCATCATAACAGCCGTCAGTTCCAAGGAGTACGTCCTGAGCGAAGCCGACATGCACCAGTCGATGCTCAAACGCAGACTGAAACCGGTCATTATTCTTGACCTCGGACTGCCGAGAAATGTCGATCCGGACATCGCAAAGCTTCAGAACATGTTCCTCAAGGACATTGACGCACTCAAGCATATCATTGACAAGAACCTTGAAAAAAGGAGCCGTGAACTTCCCAAAGTCAATGCCATCATCGAAGAGGAGCTTGTCGCTTTCGCTCAGTGGACCAATACGCTGAAGGTCCGCCCCACCATCGTTGATCTCCAGTCGAAATTTATCGAAATCAAGGAAAAAGAGCTTGAACGATACCGTTTCAAGGTCAGCGAAGAAGAACTTCAGAGAATGGAGCATCTGACCGACAGGATTCTGAAAAAAATCCTGCACCATCCTATAAAAATGCTTAAGGCGCCTATTGACACGACAGATTCCATCCCGAGCAGAGTCAATCTTGTGCGCAATGTTTTCGATCTTGAAGAACCAAATCAGTCACACTAAATAAAAATCCGTAATTGCTTTGAAAAAACAGCTTATCATCGGTACCAGATCCAGCCCCCTCGCTTTGTGGCAGGCAGAATTCACCAAGACGGAACTTTCGCGGCATTTCCCCGAGCTTGATATCACACTAAAACTGATTAAAACAACCGGTGATGTGCTGCTTGACTCTCCTCTGTCAAAAATCGGAGATATGGGTCTGTTTACCAAGGACATTGAAAAACATCTGATTACCAAAGAGATCGATCTGGCGGTTCACAGTCTGAAAGACGTTCCGACAAGCACTCCTGAAGGACTGATCATCACCTCCTTTACCGAACGTGAGGACACAAGGGATGTCATCATTTCAAAAAACGGCGTCAAACTCAAAGATCTGCCCGAGAACGCTAAAATGGCCACAAGCAGCCTTCGCCGCATGTCACAGCTGCTCAGCATGCGCCCCGATCTGGAGATCCTCGATATCCGCGGCAATCTTAATACACGGTTCAAGAAGTTTGACGAAGGGGAATTCGACGCCATGATGCTTGCCTATGCCGGTGTCTACCGCCTGAATTTCAGCGACCGTATCTCCGAAATCCTTCCGCACGAAGTCATGCTTCCAGCGGTCGGACAGGGTGCACTCGGCATCGAAACCCGTGTAGACGACGAACAGACAAGAGAGATCGTCAGAATCCTCAATCATTCAAATACGGAATACTGCTGCAAGGCTGAACGCGCGCTGCTCCGTCATCTGCAGGGCGGCTGCCAGATTCCGATCGGAGCCTATGCCTCATTTAAAAACGGCACGCTGAAACTGCTTGCCTATGTCGGCTCGGTTAACGGGAAAATCTGCCTGCACAACGAACTCACAAAAACCGGTCTTATCTCACCTGATCAGGCAGAAGAGGTCGGCATTGCACTTGCTGAGGAACTGCTGAAGCAGGGTGCTGACAAAATTCTTTCGGAAATCCGCAAGACCCGCTGATGAAAACTGTTCTTGTGACCCGTCCGGAACATCAGGCGGCCTCTTTTGTCCAGGAACTCAAACAGTACGGCCTGAACTCAGTTGTCTTTCCGACAATTGAGATCAGGCCTGCAGAGGCCTGGAAGGTTCCTGACCTTCGAAAGTTCGACGGGGTCTTCTTCACAAGTCCCAACAGCGCCGGTTTTTTCATGTCGAAGTTACTGTCTGAAAGCCCTGAAGAACTGGAAAACCTTCAAAAGATCAAGATCTGGGCCGTTGGAAAAACAACTGCACAGGATCTTGCAGCATATGGCCTGACCACCCAGCCTCTGCCGAAAATAGCCGATGCGGTCACCCTTATGGAGGAGATCAGCGATGACACCGTCTCGGGTTCAACCTTTCTTTTTCTCAAGGGTAACCTCTCTCTTGGAACTATTCCTGATGTGATCAGAAAACGGGGGGGAACGTGTGTTGAACTGACCGTCTATGAAAACCTTCAGCCATCCCTTGAAGCGAGCGCGAACATCAAGGAACTGCTCGAAAAAGGCGGGCTTTCCTGCCTCTCATTTACCAGTCCCTCTACTGCTGTCAATTTTTTTGAGGCTTTAGGAACAACTGCCGTTCCCGAAGGCGTTCTGATTGCGGCCATCGGCACAACAACCGCAAAAGCTCTGGAGAAAATCGGCCTTCAGGTTGATGTCATCCCTTCATGTTTCGATGCACCGAGCTTTGCAAAAGCTATTGCCGAAGCACTGCTTTAAACGACAGCTCACCGTATTAATCCGGTTACAGGTCTTCAATATCCGGGATATCATCATCATTGCAGTCTGAGATCAATTTGCATACTGAAACATCCGGAATATCATCGTCATTGCATTCCAGGATCAGTTTGCAAGCCGACACATCCGGCAGATCATCCTGATCGAAAACAGGGATCCTGATGGATTCATCCCTTTCAGGCTCTGCTCTTTCCGGCTGCGTCTGTTCAGGAAAAAGAAGCAGTTGCCGCTCAGGCTCATGAAAACAGGCTTCCGGTTTGTATTTTTCCGCAAAATCCGCACTGCCCGCCAGCACTCCGTTCAGAACCTTTCCTTCAGGCTCCTCGTTCGTTTTCTGCGGTGGTGGCGAGTACTTTCTCCGCCGGGAAGAGGTCTGGACGTTCATTGCACCGAAAGAATCCAGTTTCTGCTCAAGCGTCTCCCTGACGGATTCTTCAAGTTCGACCCGCATGGCATGCAGAAACTGAAGGGAATCAGCCCGATGCTGGGCGAGTTCGCGGCGAAGGTCCTGTCCTGTTTTTTCAATTTCCTTCCGTTCGATGCCCGGCCAGCCGGTCAGGATCATTGCAATCAGTGCGGCGAGCATTAAAAAAACAACGATAAGCAGCGCAGTTGTCATCATGAATGGTTATACGGATTTTTCAATAGCATCAAGCAGGGCTCTACCGATAACCCTGTTGGCACTGACAAGCCCTTCACCGGATATAGTGGTCTTTCCCCGGTAATCAAAACAGCATCCTCCCGATTCAATAACCAGAGGAATCAGGGCGGCACAATCCCACGGGCTCATAATTTTATCAACCGCAACTTCAGCCCGGCCGGAGGCAACAAGCATGTGCCCGTAACAGTCACCCCAGCCGCGGACCAGTCCGGCCTCCCTGCGAAGCATGTCAACAGGATGAAGGGAGGGCGGGTCGAGAAGATACTCCTTTTCAGTGAAAAGAACAGTCGCATCCCGAATATCGGCAATAGTGGAAACCGTTATCTGCGATCCGTTCAAAAATGCTCCGCATCCCCGTTCTGCTTGATAGAGTTCGCCAAGCGCAGGAAAATGGACGACGCCAAGTTGAGGAAATCCGTCAATCTCAAGAGCAATCATAACACCGTAAAGCGGCACTCCATGAATAAATGCCCTGGTGCCGTCTATCGGATCAATAATCCAGCGACGGCCGTTCTGTGAGTGACGCTCATCAAACTCCTCACCAAGCAGACCGTCCTCAGGGTAACGGGCTGTAATGGCTCTCCGTATAAGTTCTTCGGCTTTCCTGTCAGCTTCGGTAACCGGCGTTGCATCTCTTTTGGTAAAAACCTGCAGGGATTTACGGTTAAAATAAGTCAGGGTTAACCTTCCGGCCTCTTCGGCCAGTTCAACCGCAAGTTGAAGATCGGATGTCATGGATTTGTCTGTTCTTTTAATATCTTGTACTGCAAAAATATAACATTATTCACACACGGATAGCGAAATCGGCCGGTTTTCCCTGTTTTTCAATTGGCGGAAACGGCCCTTACAGGACACACGAAAGAACGTAAAACAGCTGCATATGCAGCAATAGCGCATAACCGGAACAGGCACCTGGCTCATAAGGGAACATGAGGGATTGTTCAGAAAAGCAGTGTTTATCCGGCAAGTTAGTTAATCAATAGCTGAAAACACAATGAAACGCTTGATTGCGGAACGCGAAAAAGCCCGCCTCGGAGGCGGAGAGAAACGCATAGAAGCACAACATAAAAAAGGGAAATTCACCGCACGGGAGCGTATCGACATGCTGCTTGATGAAGGCAGTTTTGAAGAGTATGACATGTTTGTCACCCACCGCACGACTGATTTCGACCTCGACAAAGAACACTATCTTTCCGATGGAGTGATCACCGGCCACGGAACCATTGACGGCCGGACAGTCTATCTTTTCTCTCAGGATTTCACCGTTTTCGGCGGTTCGCTCTCTGAAACAAACGCACTGAAAATCTGCAAGGTCATGGATCAGGCCATGAAGGTCGGCGCACCGCTGATCGGCATCAATGACAGCGGCGGTGCAAGAATACAGGAAGGAGTAAGAAGTCTTTCCGGATATGCAAGTATTTTCCAGCGCAACATCATGGCATCCGGAGTCATTCCGCAGATATCGGCTATTTTCGGCCCCTGTGCAGGCGGCGCGGTCTACTCCCCGGCACTCACGGATTTTGTCTTCATGGCCGATAAAACCAGCTACATGTTCGTCACAGGCCCGAAAGTCGTAAAAACCGTGACAGGCGAATCCATTACCGATGAGGATCTCGGCGGCGCAGCGGTTCACGCCACCAAATCCGGCGTCACCCATTTTGTCGGAGCCGATGAAAAAGAAGGAATCCTTCTGATAAAAAAACTGCTCAGCTATCTGCCCCAGAACAATCTCGAAGAACCGCCTCTTGCCGTCTGCGACGACCCCGCAGACCGTCTTGATGAAAGCCTGAACAGCATCATTCCCGAAAAGCCCTCCATTCCCTACGATGTCAAGGATGTTATTCATTCTATTGCCGACAACGGGGAATTTCTGGAAGTACAGCGGCAGTATGCGCGTAATATCGTAGTGGGCTTTGTTACCTTCAACGGCATATCAACCGGCATTGTCGCCAATCAGCCGAACTATCTTGCCGGCTGCCTCGACATCAACGCTTCGCGCAAGGCTGCCAGATTTATCCGCTTCTGCGATGCCTTCAATATTCCCATAGTATCCCTTGTCGATGTGCCGGGATTCCTTCCCGGAAGCGCACAGGAGTTTGACGGCATTATCATCAACGGAGCAAAGCTGATTTTCGCCTACGGAGAAGCCACCGTCCCGAAAATCACCATTATCCTTCGCAAGGCTTACGGCGGTGCTTACTGCGTCATGAGCTCGAAGCAGCTGCGGGGAGATGTCAATTATGCCTGGCCGACCGCTGAAATTGCGGTCATGGGACCAATCGGCGCCATAGAGGTACTCTACAACCGGGACCTGAAAGCGATCGAAAACAACGAGGAAAGGGCTCAGTTTGTTGCGGAAAATGCCGCGGACTACCGTGAGAAATTTTCCAACCCCTACGAAGCGGCAAAATACGGCTATATTGACGATATCATTGAGCCGCGCAATACCCGTTTCAGAATCATCCGGGCCCTTCAGACTCTTTCGACCAAAAAAGAGACCAATCCTCCCAAAAAACACTCTACCCTGCCACTTTAACCGGGAAAAGTCAATGACAACATTCGCTCAACTGTTTCCGATTAATCTGTCGGCGATCGGCAGTGAACATCTGACCCTTGCCGTCACAGGGTACAGCGTGGTCTTTCTTTCGCTGCTGATGCTCTATCTGATGTTCAGCATCCTTCCGAAGCTTCGCATCCGGAGTATCCGGAGAAAATTTCATAAGGAGGGAAAGGAAGAAAAAGCCGCCTTAGCCGGCAACACGGTACCGGGAGAGGCCAGCGCCGCGATCGCTCTTGCCATCTCATTGTACTTCGAGGAGCTGCACGATCAGGAAACGGCGATTCTGACCATCAAAAAAGTCGGAAAAAGCTATTCTCCCTGGAATTCAAAAATCTACAATGTCATTAATTTTAACCGTTTTCAACGATGAGGCGATATAAATTCACAATAGGCGGCAACAGGTACAACGTTGAAATCAAATCCCTCGAAGAGAATATTGCCGAAATCGAGGTGAACGGAACATCCTACCAGGTTGAACTGGATAAGGAGATCAAAACGCCGCAAACGCCGAAACTGGTCAGGTATACCCCGCCTGTTCCGCCGAAAGCTCCTGCCCCGCTCAATCTGCCTGGACTGAGCATGATCAAGGCACCGCTTCCGGGCACGATCATTGCCATTACGGTTCAGCCCGGTATGCAGATAAAGCTCGACCAGCCCGTTCTCATTCTGGAAGCCATGAAAATGGAAAACAATATTTTTGCTGAAAAGCCGGGCACCGTTAAAACGGTCAGAGTGGCTGTCGGCGATACCGTCATGCAGGGCGACATTCTGATAGAAATTGAATAATACAATTATGGAAGGTATCGTGCGGTTTTTCGAGTATTCAGGTTTTGCAAATGCGACCCCGGGCCACATTTTCATGATTCTGATCGGACTGGCATTCATTTATCTTGCCATCCGCTATGAATATGAACCGCTGCTTCTGGTACCGATCGGATTCGGTATTCTGATCGGCAACACGCCGTTTCTTGAACATGCAGGCCTGCAGCTCGGCATCTATGAGGACGGCAGCGTCATGAACTACCTTTACACCGGGGTACTGAAAGGCATTTTCCCTCCTCTGATTTTTCTGGGGATCGGGGCTATGACCGATTTTTCGCCCCTTATTTCAAATCCGAAGCTTATCCTGCTGGGCGCCGCCGCACAGCTCGGCATTTTCATGACCTATCTCGGTGCGATTTCCCTCGGGTTCACCAACCCTGAAGCCGCTTCGATAGGCATCATCGGTGGAGCTGACGGTCCGACGGCCATCTTTCTCTCTTCGAAACTTGCTCCTCATCTGATAGGGGCGATCGCCATTGCCGCTTACACTTATATGGCGCTTGTTCCGATCATACAGCCTCCGGTAATGCGCCTGCTGACG